>Ga0209082_1000197_pt1 | contig 28430 bp, 20 predicted proteins | sample ColdCreekSource_FD_184127 | JGI IMG/M metagenome (GOLD analysis project Ga0209082, IMG submission 184127) | Groundwater microbial communities from Cold Creek, Nevada to study Microbial Dark Matter (Phase II) - Cold Creek Source (SPAdes) (version 3) | ecosystem: Environmental > Aquatic > Deep... | reverse complement strand
AAGGTCAGCGCACGATCTTTTTCGACGCGGACGAAGACGCCGAGTTCGGCAAGGCGGTCAAAGCGATGGACTTGGCCCGCGGTGGCGGCGCCGAGACGATCGCAGTGGTGACCGAGCCGCTCGCACGGTAGAGAAGCGAGCCAATTTGCGTAGCATGGGGGCCATCATGCTGGCCTCCGACTTTTTCGAGCTTCCCGCATCGCTTTCCATCTTCCAAAGCCACTTCTCCGCGGACGTTCCGCCGTGGGAGTGGCTGAAGCAGATCGCGCCGGCGCTCCAAGCATGCAGCGCTCCGCGCCCGCATTTCGCGCCGCCGCCCGGCGTGATCGTGGAGGGGCTTGCGTGGATCGATCCGAGCGTTCGTTTCGTGGGGGCTGCAACGTTGATCGGTCCGGTCTGGATCGGCGCCAACACCGAGGTGCGTCCGGGCGCGTACGTGCGCGGGAACGTGATCGTGGGCGAAGGCGCAGTGCTCGGAAATTCCTGCGAGTTCAAGAACTGCCTGCTCTTGGACCGCGTGCAGGTTCCTCATTTCAGCTACGTGGGCGATTCGGTCCTCGGCAACGCCGCGCATCTCGGCGCGGGGGTGATCTGCTCGAACCTGCGGCTCGATCAGAAGCAGATCACCCTGCAGGCCCAAGGCACCCTGCACCGCACCGGCCTGCGTAAGTTCGGGGCGATTCTCGGCGATCAGGCCGAGGTCGGATGCAATGCCGTGCTGCAGCCGGGTGCAGTGCTCGGACGACGCGCGCTGGTGATGCCGCTGACCGCGTTCGCGGGCTATTTGGCGCCAGCCACGATCGCCTATCACCGCAACAAGGTCGCCACGCTGCCTCGCCGCGACTGAGGAGGTGGCTCTAAATATCCTCGGTCGGATGGGACAACCCCTCGCTTCCCGGACATGCATGTCGCGACCGCGCAGACTTGTGCACTACCGACCCAAAGCTCAGTTATAAAACTGGCTGCGAACGACCTGGCCGCATCTCAAGACTCTGATAAGCAATGGACACAAGCGACGCGCCCTGCTGTCGCCGCGGTTTGTTTGGAGGACGGGTGGTGCTGAAGGTGCGAGCGACTTGCGTGATCGGTCTGGCGCTTCTGTGCATGGCGGTCGCATGCTCTTTCGACGACAGCAGCGGACCGCGCTGCGACGGCGAAGAGCAGTGCTCCGGCGGCTACCGCTGCTACAACGGCTTCTGTATCCCGCCTGAAAAGGCGAGCAGCTCGTCTCCGCAGACGCGTAGCGACGGTGGCATCCAAACCTCACGTCCTGGCAGCGGCGGCAAAGGCGGCAACTCGAGCGGCACCAGCGGTCGGGGTGGATCGGGTGCCAACGGTAGCGCGCTCCCGGACGCCGGCATGAACACGCTCCCGCGCGATGCAGCGGTCGGCGGCGAATGCACCCGCGAGGGCGAAGAGCGCCCTTGCCTCGTGGATCCCACGGATACGATCAGCGCGGAGACATGCAACCGCGGCACGCAGACCTGCCTCGACGCAGCTTGGAGCGCTTGTGCCCCTCAGCCGATGCCCGTCGTAGAGACGTGCAACAACCTCGATGACGACTGCAACGGCACGGCCGATGACCTCGTCGAGACGTGTTTTCCTGACGGACAGACGGGCTGCACGCAGGACGCGGACCGCCGCTGGACCTGCACGGGTGCATGCGGCACGGGCACCCGCACCTGCCGCGACGGCGCGCTGACCCAGTGTGAGGGCGCGACGACGCCCATCGAAGAGGCCTGCACGCCGGAGAACATGGTCGCGCGCAATGAAGATTGCGACGACGCGACCGATGAAGGCTGCGAGTGCCGCGCGGGCGAGACGCGTACCTGCTGGAGCGGACGTGCGGATCGCATGGACGTAGGCAAGTGCAAGGCGGGCATGCAGACCTGTGAGAACGGCGACGCGTTCGGCGCGTGTATGGGCGAGGTGCACGCCGACACCGAGACATGCGCGAACGCGGGTGTCGACGACGACTGCAACGGCACGGTGGATGACGTGCCAACCGTGGGCAATCGCTGTCAGGTCATGGGGGCTCAAGGGCCTTGCGCGACCGGCACGCTGCGCTGCTCGGGCGGATCGGGACCGGCCTGCGTCTCGGAGACCATGCCCTCTACCGAGGTCTGCAATGGGGCCGATGACGACTGCAACGGCCGCGCCGATGAAGGCTTCAACACGCGCCGCGATCCGCAGAACTGCGGCCGCTGTGGCAATCGTTGCGAGGCTGGATCGACGTGTTGCAACAGCCGCTGCACGAACACCACGAACGACAACGCCCACTGCGGTGCATGCGGTACACGCTGCCCGGACGGCACCCGTTGCCGCAACGCGATGTGCATGCCGACCAACATGCCCATGGCAGGTATGCCGTCAGGCGGCGCGGGAACAGGCGGCGTGTCCGGTTCCCCGGCTGGCGGTGCGGGCGCATCGGGCTCGCCCAGCACGGGAGGCTCGGGCGGTGCTGAATGCACACCGGCGTGCGGTCAAGGCCTGACCTGCTGCAGCGGTCGCTGCATCAATCTGATGACCGATAAGGACAACTGCAGCGCCTGCGGCAACGTCTGCCCGTTCGCAGACTCGGGCTGCTGCAACGGCAGCTGCGCGAACTTCGTCGATGGCAAGACCTGCGGCGCGTGCGACGTCGACTGCAGCCTGATCCTGAACGACGACGGCCTCACCTGCATGTGCCTAAAAGACGGCTCCGGCGACATCGGCTGCCGCGGCTCGCTGCTCAACCTGGAACTCTGCCTACTATAAACGTGGTCTTGGTCGCGAACGTTGACGGCAACGGCGACATGGTCGGCGACGGTACTGCCGCACAGAACGCCTAGGTGAACCGCTTCCTGCCCGGGCGGTGGTGCCGATGACGGGAGTCAACGACATCGACCAAGTTGCCGTCGAAGCTCACGACCATGCCACGACGACGTCAGAACCTCGCTCCGCCGCCATCAGCTGCAGCAGAGGTCACGCGAAAGCGTCATCCAAGCAATGTTCCGGCTCTTGCTGCATCGGTTGGCCGGCTTGGTCGGCGCGGATGCGTGCGGCGAAGCGTGAGACCTTGCGGCGGTAGCCGCCGCGTAGAAAGTCGCTCTCTGTGACAGCCAGCGTGGTGATCGGCGGGAGCGTCGTGAGCTCTTCCATCTGCTGAAACACGCGCGAACGACCGACTGAGCTCTGCGCCAGCGCAAACGCGACCTTGCGGAAGCGACCGCGGTGCTCGCTCAAGTAAGTCCGAACTGCCGAGCACACCGAGCGATTCCACACCGGCGTCGCGATGATCACGAGCTCATAAGCGCCGGGATCCTCACGTACGGGCGCGAGCGTAGTGTGACGCTCGAGCGCACCGTCGATGCCGCGCGACACGAAACCGAACAAGCCGTGACGCGGCCGCAAGTCCGTCAGCTCTTCCAGCGTGCAGTCGAGCTCGTCTGCCAACATGTTCGACAGCAAGCGCGTCATGCCAGTGCGCGAGTAATAGACCACGAGTATCCGCTGCGCTTTCATGAAGACTCTACGCTGCCTCCCCAGTTTCCCCAGTGTGCCCGTTGCAGCTGTAAGCAGCGAGTCCCGCATTCGGACAGGCCGAAGCCCATGCCGCGTATAGGATCTTCGCTACTCAACATCTCTACTGTAGCAGGGATGAAGCAGGAGCCGTGCCGTGGTTTGCTGTCGCGCGGGGTCGATCGCGTTTTTTGCAGCGAAACGACCGCCCGCTGCAACTGTCCATTTTGCGACGTAGCCGTAGGCGGCCGAAGATGCTGGGCTATTCGCTTGCACGCCACTCGCGCACCCGAACACACATGCAGCGGCGTATGAGCACATCGTAGACGCGGCGAAAAGACGCAGTGTTAACCGAAGCGCACGCCGCTTCGGGCGATCGCGTCACAGTTGCACAGCTTGTGCGATAAACCCACACGCAGGCCGCCCGAGCCGGGATGACCGCGCTCGGCGACTGCCGCTCGTAGCGGCAGACCCAAGCGAACCCAAAGCGGAACCCGAAGCGCAACCATGCACGCCGGGCTTGACGCCTAACGCAGTCCGCTGGATGTAGGCAACCCATGCCAGCGGGACAACTTCTCATTCAATCAGAAGTCGCTGTCGACCAAGCGCTCGCGCGCGCCGCGAGCTTGCCTGAACAGGTGTCGTCCGAGCGTCCGGTCGCTCTGTATGCCGCCACACTGACAGGTGATGCGCTTTGCCTCGGCAGGTACCAAAACGAGCGCCAAGTCCTCGGTGAGCACGAGGCCTCGAAGCCTTGGCTGCGTCGCAGCAGCGGCGGTGCCGCGATCCGTGCAGGCACGGGCGTCGCGTACGTGGCGCTCGCATTGCACGAGCGCTCGAGCTTGCTGCAGTGTCCACCGGGTCGCTTGCTTAACCGCAACGTGCGCGGCGTGCTCACAGGTCTGCGCGGCGCGGGCTTGTCGATCAACTACTTCGGCCGCGACTTCCTGAGCCTCGGCGCCGAGCCCGTGAGCTACGTCGCCTGGGATCTGCGCGAGCACGGCCAAGCGCTGCTCGAGTTCTTCATCGCACACTCGAGCGCGTGGTTTGTGCCGGAAGCCGAGCAAGCGTATCCGGCGCGCAAAGAGCCCGCGCTGCGCGGCCGCGCGCCGACGACGACCACACACAATCGACCCGAGCTCGACGCGAGCGCGCTGCTTCGTGCGATCGCGGACGGCCATGCGCGCGGGTTCGATGTGATCTGGACAGAGGCTGACCCCGCAGCCCCGAGCGCCGACAACAGCGCAGCTATGCACGCGCGCGTCGCCGCCAATGGCCTGACCTGGTCGAGCCCATACGAAGAGGCGATTGGTTTCGTGAGCGCCGGCGTGGCGCTCGATCACGCCGGGAATTTTGCCAGCGTTCGCATCGCGGGCGACTTTTTTGCACACCGAGCGTGCGCTACCACACTGGAAAAACAGCTGTGTGGTGCTAGCCCCCACGCGCAGCGTGTCGGTGAAGCTGTGGATGCCACGTTCGCGCGCTCGGGGTACGATGTCGAAGGCATCCGCAGCCTGAGCGTGATCCGCGACGCGATCCTCGAGGCAGCGGAGCGCTGCACCCGCGCTGAGTTGCGCTGATCGCGCAGAAAGAATCTTTGAAGTGACCGAGCGGCCCGCAAATAGGTTGATCCACGAGACCAGTCCGTACCTGCGTCAACACGCGCACAACCCGGTGCACTGGTATCCGTGGGGCGAGGAAGCACTGGCGCTGGCGCGCGCGCAGAATCGCCCGATCTTCCTATCGATCGGCTACTCCGCGTGCCACTGGTGCCATGTGATGGAGCGCGAGTCCTTCGAGAACGACCAGATCGCGGCGTTGATGAACAAGCTGTTCGTGAACATCAAGGTCGACCGCGAAGAACGCCCGGACATCGACGACATCTACATGAAAGCGGTGGTCGCGCTGAATGGCTCAGGCGGTTGGCCCATGAGCGTGTTTCTGACCCCTGATCTGCGGCCTTTTTTCGGCGGGACATATTTCCCGCCCGTGCGCGTGAACGGCCGGCCCAGCTTCCCCGATGTCCTTGTAGGTCTGTCCGAGGCGTATGAGACCGAGCACGAAAAAGTGGTCGAGCAGGCCGCGCAGCTGACCGCTCTGATCGAAGCAGAAGCCAAGCACGACGCGCGCGGCCGCTTGCCCGAGGACATCTTGGATCGTTCGCTTGCCCAGCTGCGCGAGCGCTTCGACGCGCAGTGGGGCGGCTTCGGCAACGCACCGAAGTTCCCGCGGGCTGGCGACATACGGCTGGCCCTGCGTCATCAGCAACGCCTTCCCAGCGCCGCAGCGCTGCTGATCGCGACGCGCACGCTCGATGCGATGGCGCAGGGTGGCATGTACGATCAGCTGGGCGGCGGCTTTCATCGCTACAGCGTCGATCGGGAGTGGCGTGTCCCGCACTTCGAAAAGATGTTGTACGACAACGCGCAGCTGCTGCCAGCGTACCTCGAAGCTTTCACGCTCACGAACAAGCCCGAGTACGCCCAGGTCGCGCGCGGTATCTGCGAGTGGGCGCTCTCCGAGATGCAGACCGAAGCCGGTGCATTCGCGAGCTCGCAAGACGCCGACAGCGAGGGCGAAGAAGGTCGCTATTTCGTATGGACCCGCGCTGAGCTGCTGTCCCTGCTCGGCGCAGAGCAAGGGCGCATCGTCGCGAGCTACTTCGATGTGACCGACGCCGGCAACTTCGAGCATGGCAAGAACGTGCTGTGGACGCCGCGCCCTGCGAGTGAAATCGGAGCACAGCTCGGGATCAGCCAGGACGAGCTGCTGCGCCAGGTCGCCGAAGCCAAAGCCCGCTTGCTCGACGCGCGTCGGCAGCGCGTGCGGCCCGGCACAGACGACAAAGTGCTCACGGGTTGGAACGCCTTGTTCGTGAGCGCGCTCGCACTCGCCCATCAAGTGCTCGACGAGCCGCGCTACTTGGATGCCGCCAAGCGCTGCATGGCTTTTGTGCTCGAGCACCTCACCCAGCCCGATGGCAGCTTGTACGGCACCACGCGCAGCGGTCGCGCCCACGTCAACGCTGGCCTGGACGACTACGCGTACACGATCCAAGCCTTGTGCGACCTGTACGAGTCGAGCTTCGACGAGGCCTACTTGGAGCGCGCCCTGATCTTCAAAGACATGTTGGAGGAGCGCTTCTCCGACCAGACGCTCGGCGGCTATTTCACGACTGCCGCGGAGCAAGGCGATCTGATCGTGCGGCTCAAGAGTAGCCACGACGGTGCGCTGCCGAGCGGTGCTGCAGTGCAGGCGCTCAACCTGGCGCGGCTCGCCGCGTTCACAGGCAAGAGCGATCTGCGTGGGCGCGCGGAGTCGGCGCTGTTCGCGCAAGGTGGCGTCGCCCAGCAAGCCCCGTACGCTTTCTCACACTTGCTCATCGCGGAGGACTTTCTCCGCGGCCATCCGCGCGAGGTGGTGATCGCAGGCAAGCCGGATGCGCCCGACACTCAGGCCATGCTGCGTGTGGTGCGCGGCATGTTCCGCCCGCAGCGCGTGGTCGCGCTTGCCCACAGCGGTGCGGCGACCGCGCTGCTGCCGCTCTTGGAAGGCAAAACGGCTGGACACACGGGCGCGCGCGCGTACGTGTGTGAGGATCAGCGCTGCCTCGCGCCAGTGGATACGCCGGACGCCCTGCAAAACCAGCTCACCCGCCAACGAGAATGGGCCTGAATCGCAACAACCTCCCCCTTCCCGCCAACCATCACAGCGCGCAAACTGTAAGGTGCGCATGAGTTGCTTACAGTCTTCTGTTCAAGATCTAACAGCTCTACTCTCCGGCAAACGCGTAGCCGTCCTAACCGGTGCGGGCATCAGCACAGAGTCAGGCATCCCGGATTACCGCGGCCCCGAGACCTCGCGACGCGCCCGAAAACCTATACGATTTCAAGAGTATGCGGCCAGCGCAGAGGGTCGTGCGCGGTACTGGGCGCGCAGCATGCTGGGCTGGCCACGTTTTGCTGCTGCCCGTCCCAACGTTGGACACGAAGCGCTGGTCGAGCTGGAGCGCGCGGGCGTGATCACGGGCGTCATCACCCAGAACATCGACCGCCTTCACCAGGCGGCTGGCAGCCGGCGTGTGATCGAGCTGCACGGCGCGCTGGCCGAGGTACGGTGCCTGAGCTGCGACGCCCCAGAAGCGCGCACGCACCTCCAGGAGCGGCTAGCCGCCCAGAACCCTCAGCTGCTCGCGGCGGAGGCCGGACTGGCGCCAGACGGCGACGCAGACCTCGCCGCGCACTTGTACGAGGACTTCCGCGTGGCCAACTGCTTGGCCTGTGACGGCATCCTGAAGCCGAGCGTGGTGTTCTTCGGAGAGAGCGTGCCGCGGCCGGTCGTGGAGAACGCTTACGCGCTCGTGGACCAGGCAGAGGCGCTTCTCGTGCTGGGAAGCTCCCTGGCAGTGTATTCGGGCTTCCGCTTCGTCCGACGTGCGCACGAGCGCCAGATACCCATCGCGATCGTCACGCTCGGAGAGACGCGTGGAGATGCGCTGGCGCACGTGCGTGCAGAACAAAAGATCGGCGAAGTACTACCGCTGGTTGCTCGCAAATGGCTCGCCCAAAGCGCGAGCAGCCTCAGTCAACGCAATCAATAAGCCTCTCCCCCGCACAGACCTCACAACTCACGCGCGCGCGGCGAGCTCTTCCATTTGGTCGAGGACCTCGCGGACACGCTGCGTCCCGACGCGCAAGGCGATCAGCCGAAGCTGTTGTTCCATGGCTTCCGCGGTCTGCGCTGCACGCTTGCTGCGCGGCTTGAGCGCGTTGTCCAAGTCCAACAAGAGCGCCTTGCCGACCGTAGCTTTCACTTCACGGGCGCTCACCTCACGGTCTTCACGGGCGACGCGTCCTTCCCTGTTTGCGCTGTTTGCGCTGTTTGCGCTGTTTGCGCGGCCCGCGCGCTCTTCGCGTCCTTCACGTCCTTCGCGTCCTTCACGTGCGGTCTCACGGAACGTCGCGTTCTGCAGCCGGGCTTGCAGCCTGCTGTGCAGACCGTTTGCGCCGTTCGCTTTGATTTCAGCCTTCTTCTCGGCTTTCTCTGCCTTAGCAGCAAGAGCAGCGAGCTTGGCTGCTTTAGCAGCAGCTTTGGCTGCGGCCTTTGCTGCAGCGGGGCTCAAGGCTTTGGTGCGACCGACCTTCTTTGATTCAACGACTGACGGGACTGACTGGATGGACTGAACTGGCAGAACCGTTTGGGCCGGCTCCGGGAAATCATCATCCTCGTAGTCCGGATCGCGCAGGCGCTGAACTGCTGGCGCGCTGGCTGACGCTTCGAGTTTGTCAGTGCTGCTCGCGCTGCCGTTGGTACTGTGAGTCCCGTTTGCCTTAGCGGCAGCGCTGCCGCCACGCGGCCCACGCTTGGTGACGAACGTACCACCGAGCAGCAGCTGCTGTGGAATGCTCGATGACTCCGCAGCTGCCATCTGCCGCATGTAGTAACGAGCAGCGTGGATATCACTGGGTTGTAACTCAAGCCCGACCTCGCGGCCGCGTTCGATGACCTCTTCGACAGGCATCGTCAGCGGCAGCCCACGCACAAAACCCGCACGCGTGGGTCGGAGCGGCGTCGATGGCGTCGTCTCTTCTACCTGCATGTCTTCTCTAGCCCTCTCGTCTCCTGGTTTAGTCGCATTAATATGCATTGTGCAACCTCTGACGACGGTCCAACTGCACCATCTTGCAAACCATCACTAGCCGACACGTCAAAGCGCGATGCCGAACGCCAGCTCGCGCACCATGCGTGCAGCGCTGCTCGCTCTTCCGGCGCACCGGAAGATCGTCCCCACCCAGAAAGCGTTGCACGACTCCGCCTTGGGCACCATGAGCGGTAACAGCCGGGGCGCCCGGTGTTGGGCTGCCGATCACCAACTTGCGCATTGCTTGAGACGGCCTGTTCTTGTCGAGGACTGGACTTACCAGTCGCTCGCCCGCTGCGCGCGGGGGTTACGCATGCATCAGTACAAAGGGTTCATCCCTCGCACCTTCGCAGGAGTTGCGAGTGGTGCGAACGGTGCGAACGGTGCGAACGGTCAAGGGGTACGGCGTGCGTGAGCGAGCGAGCGTCCGGTCAGCGCACGCCGAGAGCTTGTAGCATAAGCCTAATCGACTCGCTTGCGAGAACGACTCGCATCGCAAAGGTACCGGGCGAGCCGGCGGTCGGAACGCGCGTGCCGCTGATGGCTGCGAGCCGGGTAAGCGGACCGCCCAGTGAGCCGATCTTGGCCAAACCAGCGTAGCCCAACAGAAACCCGGGAAAGGTCGCGACGCCGCCGCGCCAGCCGGCCACACTCCAAACTTGGTCAGCTGCGGGGTTGCGTCGATGTGTATAGTCGCACTCTCGGACCGCCCTAAATACTGCTCGATCTCATCACAACATCGAGGGGGTGTCCCCCTAGTCACGACGGGCTGAAGGTGACGATCGCGTAGCCATTGCCCCCCGCGCCACAGTTCGACGCGCCGCCGCGCGCCCGCCCGCTCGGGATGTCTCCGGATTGTGCAGGGGTGACATCGGAGCCGGCTTGCGTGGACGATCCGGAGCACATGCCGCCGCCGCCGCCCCCTCCGCCGTTGGCATTTGGCGCCTGTCCGTTGCCCCGGCAGCCCGATCCACCCTTGCCGCCCGACGCCGACAAGGTGCCCAATACCGAGAGCGACTGGCCTCCTCCTCCGCCGCCGCCGCCGCCAGCGACTGCCGCGATCACGCCGTTGACGATCAGCACGCTGGCCGCACCTCCGCCACCACCCGAGCCGGACGCGCCCAATCCGCCATCGCCTTGCCCGGCGCCGCCGCCACCATAGTGACCGTTGCCACCGCGCTGCCCGGAGCTCGGTGAGCCACCGGTGCCTCCGCCACTGACCGCGCCGTCTTGCCCGTTGGCGCCGGTGCCGGTTCCTCCAGCGCCGCCACTGTAGCTGCCGGAGCCCGCGTTCGTGCCCCCGGTGTTGCAGTTGTTGGATGCGCCCGCGCCGATAAACAGCTGGAGCGGGGTCTGTACGAGCGCGCTCGCGCTCGCATAACCACCAGAACCACCGGTCGCGCCGCTGCCGGCGATCCCGGCATTTTGACCTCCGCCACCCGCGCCTCCCCACAGCCGGACAGTCACGCGCCGGCAGTTTCCGGGAATGGTCAAAGTGTAAGAGCCGGCCTCATAGGTGCGCGGCGTCGTGTCACATGCCGGCAGGTTCTCATCCACCGCGCCATCGCAGTCATTGTCTAAGCCATCGCCGGGGACAACTGGATCGTCTGCACCCGGGCGCAGGGGACCGGCAGTGCAGCTATCGACCACTACTCCGTTCTGACAGCGCCGAGTGCCCGTCGCCGCGCAGATCCCGCGACCGCACGAGGTGGTGGTCGTGACGTATTGCTCGTCGACTCGCCCATCGCAGTCGTCGTCTGTGTTGTTGCACGAGCTGTCGACGGTGACTGAAGGCTGCGCCGGTGTGCAGCTGTCCACTTCCATGCCCGAGTTGCAGGTCAGCATGCCGGTGCGCGCGCACGCGCCCAAGCCACAGCTCGTGTTCGACGGGACGTATTCTTCGTCGATCGCGTCGTTGCAGTTGTCGTCGACGTTGTTACAAGTCGCATCGGTCGTGCTGATCGGTGAGCTGGCCTGACAGCTGTCGACCATCTGGCCGTTCACGCACTCGATGCTGCCCTCGGACGCGCACGCCCCGCCACCGCAGGTCATCAACATGCTCGGCACGTCCTCGTCGATCAATCCGTCACAGTCATCGTCCGCATTGTCACAGGTGCTGTCGTCAGCAGCCCGCGGATCGCCGATGACGCAGCTGTCCACGACCACCCCATTCTGACACGTGAAGTCGCCCATGCGCGCGCATACACCGAGCCCGCAGCTATGCGTGTTCACGTCGTAATCTTCGTCCACGCGGCCGTTGCAGTCGTCATCCAAGTTGTTGCAGCTGCTGTCGGCAGCTCCCAGCGGCATGCCGGGCAGGCACGCGCTCTCCATGCCGGCGACGCACATCGAGGCGGTATTTGTCTGGCGGCAGTAGCCCTCGCCACAATCCGAGATCGGCTCGTACGTCACATCGTTTGCGCCGCTGCAGCGATCGTTGCAGTCAGGGCTGCCGTCCAGATCGCTGTCGAGATCGGAGGTCCCACAGTCGCACACGCCCGCGACGCTCTTGTCAGGGTCATCGTCGCACTCGTCGATGCAATCCGGGACGCCGTCGCCATCGCGATCGTCGTCGCCGCGGCTGCATCCGCACATACCGGGCTCGGTCTTCCGCGGATCGAACGGACAGCGATCGCTGCAGTTCGCGGTGCCGTCACCGTCCGCGTCTGCCTGCGCCGCGGCGCACGCGCACTCGGCGTCGTGCGTCAGATCGCGACCACTCGGGCAAAAGTCGATGCAATCTGGCGTGCCGTCGTTGTCCGTGTCGTCTTGATCGCTGCGGCCACACCCGCAAATGCCCTGCGGTGGAACGCTGTCTGGATCGTTGCAATCCATCGCCGTGGGCTCGTCACAGTTCGAGGCATCGCAGCCCGTGTACGGTCCGCCCGCATCCGGGAGACGGCCCGCGTCTGACAACGGCTGCAGCAGAACGCCAAACCGACCGCAACCCAGCCATGCGCAAACGAGCAGAAGCCAAAAGGGTCTCAGCCGCCCCGGCTTTCCTAGCAGGAACTCAGCACCTAAGCGAATGCGCATTCAGTATCTAGTCTAGCGCAGCTGGTAGCAGCAGCGGACATCTGTCACTCTCGGACGTGTACGCCCGTGAGCTTATGTAGCAGCCGCGGCGCGCATACAGCTGACAGCGGGATCGCAGTGCTGGGAGCACAGCGTCCGGTGTGTTATCAGAGCCGCTGACTCTCCATGTGCGGCATCGTCGGCATTTTTGCGTACCGCGGGTCCGCGTCCAGGTCAGCTGACGCCGTGGATGTGATGGAGCTGCGAGCCATGCGCGACGCGATGCTGCGCCGCGGCCCGGACGGCAGTGGCGAGTGGACCTCACACGATCGTCGGGTCGCGTTGGGACACCGGCGTCTGGCGATCATCGACCTCCACGAGCGCGCTGCACAACCCATGCACAGCGCCGATGCGCGCCTGCACGTCACCTTCAACGGCGAGATCTATAACTATCGCGCGCTGCGCGCCGAGCTCGAGCACAAGGGCTACGCGTTCCAGACCAGCTCCGACACTGAGGTCTTGCTGCACCTCTACCGCGATCGCGGCCTGGGCATGCTGAGCGCGCTGCGCGGAATGTACGCGTTCGCGCTATGGGATGACCAGAGTCGTGTGCTCTTGCTCGCGCGCGATCCGCTCGGCATCAAGCCGCTTTACTATGCAAACGAAGGCGGCAGCTTGCGCTTTGCGTCGCAAGTCAAAGCGCTGATCGCAGGTGGGCGTGTGAGTCGCACCCTCAGCAATGCTGCCGCCGTCGGCTTTCATCTCTGGGGCTCGGTGCCCGAGCCGCATACACACTACGCAGCGATCCATGCCCTGCCGGCGGGTAGCGCGCTCATGATCGACGACGCAGGCTCGGTGACCACACACAGTCACTTTTCGGTCGCCGCCACTTGGGCGGCTGCGTGCGCGCGGCAGCCTGTGAAGCACGCGTCGGAGAACGTGCAAGCGCGTGTCTCCGCTGCGCTGCGCGACTCGGTGGCCAGTCACCTGGTCGCAGACGTCCCAGTCAGCACATTCTTGTCAGCGGGGATCGACTCCGGTGCGCTCGCGGGCTTGATGTCCGAGCAGGCCGCGCAGCAGACCCACGCGATCACCCTGGGTTTCTCGGAGTTTGCCGGAGACGCGCACGACGAGGCGCCGCTCGCAGCGGCAATCGCCGCACACTACGGGCTCGCGCATCATGTGCGCACGGTCGATCGGAGCGAGTTCTTGCAGGACTTCCCGGCGATCCTCTCGGCGATGGACCAGCCCACGATCGATGGCTTGAACACTTGGTTCGTGAGCAAAGCGACCGCGGAGCTGGGCTTGAAGGTCGCTGTCAGTGGGCTCGGCGGCGACGAGCTATTCGGCGGCTACCCATCTTTTCGCGCGGTACCGCGCATGACCCGCGCTGCGGCCCTGCCCGGCCTCATCCCTGGCTTGGGCAAGGGCGTCCGACAGTTGCTTACGCCGTGGCTCGAGCGCGTGCCGCGCGTGCACCCGAAGCTCGCGGGTGCGCTGGAATTTGGCCACACCACAGCGGGGGCGTACTTTCTAAAGCGCGCGCTCTTCATGCCTTGGGAGCTGCCCGGGCTCTTGCCCGCAGAGGTCGTGCGCGATGGTCTCGCGCAACTGGCACCGCACGCTGCGCTCGAAGGCTTGCTCGATCCCACGCCGCGCAGCACGTGGGCGCAGGTCGCGGTGCTCGAAACTTCGCAATACATGCGTAACCAGCTGCTGCGCGACACAGACTGGGCCAGCATGGCGCACAGCTTGGAAGTGCGCGTGCCGCTCGTGGATCACGTGCTCTTGTCGAAGCTCGCGCCGAGCCTAGTCCACGCGCGCCCGTTGCACGGCAAGCGCTGGCTCGCGAACAGTCCGCAGCGTGCGTTGCCGGCGGCGGTGCGGGATCGCCCGAAGACCGGCTTCGCCACACCGATCGCAGCTTGGTTGCAAGCGGCGCCGGAGCTCGATGGTTGGCGCGCGATCAAACGCTTGAACGATCCGCGCACGCCTTGGGCGCGGCGCTACGCTTGTGGTCTGTACCGCTTGCTGTCGTAGGTGACGCTACGGCTCGGCGTACCACTCGGGTATCTTGCCCGTCAGCGAGCGCAAGAACGCGACGAGGTTGTCGACCTCGAAGTCTTGCAGGCGCACGCCGAGTTGCACGTCTAACATCACCCGCACCGCTTGCTCCAAGCCGATCACGCTGCCGTCATGGAAGTACGGCCCGGTCGCGCCGACGTTGCGCAGCATCGGCACTTTGAACACGAAGCGATCTTCTTCCCGTTGGGTGACATCGAAGCGCCCTTGATCGACTGTGGCGGAGCCCGTGGCTTGTTCATACGGCTCGAGCACGCCGAACTTCGTGAGTTGCTCACCGCCGAGGCCCGGGCTCGCGTGACAATCCACGCAGCCCGTGTCCAAGAACAGCGCGAGCCCTGCACGCTCACGCGCGTCGAGGGCATCGTTTTTGCCGCGCAGAAACTCGTCGAAGCGACCCGGTGTGATCAGCGTGGCTTCGAACGCGGCAATCGCTGTGCCGACGTTGTCGAGCGAAAGCACTTCGTCCGCATCGGCATCCGGAAATGCTCGCGCAAAGGTGGTTTGATAGTCAGCTGCGCGCAGGCGCTCGACCGCTTCCAGCGCGTCGCGGTTGCCGAACGAGCTCGAGCCGAGCGGCGCACGCGCGGCTTGCTCTGCCAGCGACGCGCGATCACCACGCCAATGTTGTGAGGACTGCAGCCCTGTGTTGAATACGGTCGGCGCGTTGCGCGGGTTCTTGCGACCAGCGACGCCTACTGCGATCGCCAAGCCGTCCGCGCCACCGAACTGGCTCAAGTGACAGCTGCCGCATGATATCTGCCCGTCTGCAGAGAGACGTTCGTCGAAGAACAGCTCGCGCCCGAGATCGAACAGTCGGCGATCGCTCTCGTCTTCTGGGATCGCAGGCACGTCGAGCGCACCGAAGCTGCTAGCGGCACGCTCGCGCAGCGCAACAATCTCACTGTCGATCATAGACTCCGAGACGGGTGTTCCGTCCGCGTTCATGTCGTCCGCGCATGCGACGCACAGAAGCATGGCCACCCATCGGAGTCTCATGACCACTATGGTCTTATGAGCGCGCGATCATTGGCAATCACCAGTTGGTTTTGGCAACGCTCTGCGCGTTTGCGGTGGTCGTAAGCCAGTCTACTGCAACTTGACGCGATGCGTAGCGGCGTCCGAAAACGTCCGACATGCACGGTCATAGAGAGGCACACTCTGAGGATGCAGCGTGACTTCCCTTTTGCTTCAGACGTGGCGAACGTGCGCGCTCACGACTGGACACAACTCACCGAACAGTTGGATGCAAACGGCTATGTTCGATTGCCAGGCTTGCTCGACCCGGACGCTTGCGCGGGGCTGATGGCGGCGTACGAGCAGCGCGAGCTCTTCCGCAGCCGGGTCGTGATGGCGCGCCATGGGTACGGGCGCGGCGAGTACCAATATTTCGCTCGGCCGCTGCCGGCGCTCGTGCAGCGCCTGCGGCAGGAGCTCTACGCGCCGCTGGTCCCGCAGGCCAACGCCTGGATGCAGCGGCTGCGGCGGGACACGCGCTTCCCCGAGACGCATGCGGAGCTCGAGCGCGCGTGCGCGGGGCTGGGACAGACACAACCCACGCCCTTATTGTTGAAATACGGTGTCGACGATGAGAACCGTCTACACCAGGACATGTATGGCGAGCTGCACTTTCCCCTACAGGTGGTGACCATGCTCAGTCAGCCCGGCGCTGACTTCGAGGGTGGAGAGTTTGTGCTGACAGAACAGCGGCCACGCATGCAGTCACGGGTGGAGGTCGTGCCCATGGCGCGCGGCGATGCGGTGATCTTCGCGGGCGCGCTGCGCCCCGTCACGGGCAGCCGCGGAGATTACCCGGTGAAGATGCGTCACGGTGTCAGCCGCATACGTCGAGGCGAGAGAATGACGCTCGGTGTCATCTTTCACGACGCGCTGTAGCAGACACTACAGCGACAACCGTAAGACATCTGGATGACACACATGGTCACCCACTGACGTCAGATGGAAGAGCTTATCCTCCGGCTATCCACACAATGTGGATAACTGTTGGAGCGTACGACACTTAGCGCTGAGCTCACCGTACACGTGCCCGTGCCCGTACACGTGCTCCCTTCCCGAGCGGGCCGAGCGGGCCGAGCGGGTTGACGGGAACGTGTACGGGCACGGGCACGGGCACGTGTACGGTTTGTTTAGTCGCGATCTGCGACCTTACACGCGTACATACGAGTGTCCGCTTCTGCCATGAGGTCTGGCAGCCGTCTGCGGCACTGCTCGCTCGTCGCGACGCCGGCGCTGATCGTGACCGGCCAGCCTTGCTCGAACATCCGCAGGTGGATCCGCTGCCGCAGTCGGGCGATCAGCTGTTCTGCGCCCGCCTCGTCGGTCTCCGGCATGAGCAGACCGAACTCGTCACCGCCGAGGCGCACGGCCAGGTCGGACGTCCGCAGCTTCAAAAGCTCCTCGGACACTATCCGCAGCACGCGGTCACCAACCGAGTGTCCGTACTGGTCGTTCACAGCTTTGAATCGGTCCACGTCCAGCAGGGCAAAGGCGATCGGCCGGTCGTGACGCGCGGCGCGCTTCAGCTCGACGCTGCTGAGCTCCTCGAACCCGCGACGATTGAGCAAACTGGTCAGCGGATCACGCTGACTGAGGTGCTGCATGAAACGCGCGCCCTCATACAACTGCACGAGAATCGCGCCGAGCACCGTGAGCTCGACCAGGCGATAGATCGCAGCCCGCGCGCCGGCCATGGGGTGCACCAGCTCGGCCCAAGCGAGCATGAACCAGAACAGGCCTGCGTATACCGCCCACTGCATGCGCCGGTTGTCATGTGGCGCAACCAAAGCGAACGAGAGCGGCGCGAGCGGAACGACGAGTTGCGCCCAACCTGTGGGCAACGCGAAGTGCGCCGCAATGGATGTGGCGAGGATCGCGCCTGCGATCATGACCGGGCTGGACAGCCGCTCCGAGACGGTCGTATGGCTCGCTACGGCACCAGTGGCGACGACCTCAGCGCCGGTCTGCGCCCGCTGGGCTGGCACGCGGTCTGAGTGAGCTGCGCCGATGTCGTTGTCGGTAGTGACTTCTGGCGAACTGTGCTGCGCGCTGGTCTTCGAGACATTCGAGACGCGCACCGTGCCGGAAACTCTTCGCGCCGTCCGTGGCTGATCGTGTGGAGCTGCTTGGATATTCCTCGATCCAACTGTTCGCTTCATAGCTGCCCGCTCCCAATCTGCGCTGCCTGCACAACACGGGAAAACACCGATGCCGCCCTACTTTCTCCTCGCAGTAGGCCGCGAAACATCAGCGTTCGATACCAGGATAACTGCATTTGTTAGTCAACCATTCCCTAACGAATCGAATGCATATCGCGTGCCGCAGCAATACAGCAATGGTGGGCTCTATTACTGAGCCTAGCGGCTCAAAGCGGGGCGCAATGTATAACAAGTCACTGCAACGATCGCTTCGTTTCGAGGCTGTGGTCTCGCATCACGCACAACCGCGCGTGTAGCCAGCAACCTACAACTAAACAGGATCGTTACGACGAAGCGTCACTACCGCGCAATCACGAAGGCAAGCCACTTCGAAGCTCGAATGCATCTCTAGCTCCCTGACACTCCACGTCTATGACCTGTACCGCAGTTAATTAGAAATTAGGTATTTTCGCTGAGTCCGCGGGTGACGTGCGCCCACACGCGGGGCATAATACGCACTTTGCCGGAGGTGCTCATGCTGCCTGTTCAACATCTCGTAGTGGCCGGTGTTCGCACAGTTGTGTACGACAGCGCGCCGCAAGCTGGCGGTGAAGCCGTTGTATTCGTGCACGGCAACCCAGGTCCCTCGGACGACTGGGAACAGCTCACGCCTGCGATCGCGGCATTTGCGCGCACGATCGCGATGGATCTACCTGGTTACGGGCGGGCGGAGCATCCTTACAACTTCGACTATACCGTCGAGGGTTACGCAGGTTACTTAGCGCTTTTGCTCGAGCAGCTCGGCGTGACACGCGCGCATTTGGTGCTGCACGACTTCGGCGGTCCGTTTGGTCTGGCATGGGCAGCCGCGCATCCTGAGCAGTTCGCGAGCGTGACGCTGATCAACACTGGATTGTTAGTTGGTTTCAAGTGGCACAAGTACGCGCGCATCTGGCAGACGCCCGTGCTCGGCGAGCTGTTTCAAGCCAGTGCGACGTTGCGTTTGTTCAAAGCCGCGCTTCAGCGCGACAACCCGCGGCCACTGCCGGAAGGTTTTGCGGAGCGCATCATGAGTTATGCGGATTGGCCTCACAAACGCGCGGTGCTCAAGCTGTATCGCGCGAGTCGGGATCTCGGCGCACAGCTCGCGCGCTACTTGCCGCTTGCGAAGGATATCGATCGGCCGGCTTGTGTGATCTGGGGTGCGGAGGATCCGTTTGTGCCTGTGCGTTTTGCGGATCAGCAACGCGAGGTGTTTCCGCGCGCGGAGGTGCATAAGTTGCCCGGACTTGGGCACTGGCCGTTTATCGACGATCCGCAAGCGGTGCTGGCGGCGATGGTGCCGTTTCTGCGGGCACAGGTGGGCACCGACACAAAGTCGCAGAGCGGGCGCGTCCGACCTCATGGAACAGCCCGCTGACGCAGAAGCTGGTGGACGATCCGCGCGTCGTCACGGGCGCCCGCGCTGCAGAGGTCAGCGACGGTAAGAATTCAAAACCGCCAGGGCGCCGAGGAACGCCAGGAAGAAAAATCAGGGGTTCAAACCCCTGATTCTCGTTCACTTGGCGCTCTTCGGCGTTCTTCTGGCGTCCCCTGGCGATCAAGTTCTTCCTCGCCGCCGCGTGCAGCTCAGCTCGCGCGTCAGAAGCAGGCGAAGATCGAAGCTCTGTCGGAGCGAGAACAGAGAGTGCGAACGCCTAAGACGCCAACAAGATTTGGAAGAGGCTCCGCACTTGCTTGGTGAGCTCAGCGAGCATGCCGCGGAGCCTCTCCCGTCTTCCTGGCGTCCGAGGCGTTCTTCCTGGCGTCTTAGGCAACCGGGTCCATCGTTCACCGCCGCTATCAGCTGCAGCATTAACGCCGAGTGCTGTGAGCTCGCCAGCGAGGCGATCGGAGCTCTGTCGGAGCGAGGACCGAGAGTGCGAACGCCTAGGACGCCAACAAAGAGCGCCTAAGACGCCAACAAGATGTGGAAGAGGCTCCGCAGCTCAGCGAGCATGCCGCGGAGCCTCTCCCGTCTTCCTGGCGTCCGAGGCGTTCTTCCTGGCGTCTTAGGCAACCGGGTCCATCGTTCACCGCCGCTATCAGCTGCAGCATTAACGCCGAGTGCATCGTTGACACTACTCCTCAGAGGGTTCGAGTACGCGCTTCGCCACGGCGAATGCGCGGTTAGCGACTGGGACGCCTGCGTACAGGCCGACCTGCAGCAGCACTTCTTGGATTTGAGCGTCTGTTAGACCGTTGCGAAGCGCGGAGCGGATGTGCATCGCTAGCTCTTCTTCGTGCTGCATGGCCGCGAGCACGCTGAGCGTGACGATGCTGCGCTCCGCGCGCGTGAGGCCGGGGCGGCTCCAGATTTCGCCCCACGCATAGCGCGTGATGAAGTCCTGAAAGGGCGCAGTGAGCGGCGTAGTGTTGGCCTTGGCGCGGTCCACGTGCGCGTCGCCCAACACCTCACGTCGTACGCGTTCGCCGCGCTTGGCGCGCTCCGGATCGGGCGCGGGGCTGGAGTCGGGATGACCTAGCAGGTGATCGACCAAGAGCCGCCCAACGAACGCAGGGCGCTCTGCCAAGGCAAGGTGCGCGGCCCCCGCGACCACGTCGATGCGTGCACCGGGGATGAGCCCTGCCATCAAGTAGCCGTGTGCCGGCGGCGTCGCAGGGTCGTCGTGTGCGGACAAGATCCAGGTGGGGGCGCTGATCTTCGTGAGCTCAGCGGTGATGTCCCAGCGCGCGATCGCCTCGCAGCATGCGGCATAGCCTTCAGCTGGCGTCGCCGACACCATCGCTTCGTAGCGCGCGATCGCAGCGGGATTCTTGTGCGCGAATTGCGGCGTGAACCAGCGGCCGACACCGGCTTGCGCGACCGCCGAGCTGCCTTGCGCGCGCACCAACGCCGCGCGGTCGCGCCAAGCGTCGGGCGGACCGAGCCGCGCCGAAGAGCAGATCACCGCCAAGCGCTCGATGCGATCGGGCGCGTGCACAGCAAGCCATAGGCAGACCATCCCGCCGAGCGAAGTACCCGCGACGTGCGCGCGCTGCACGCCCAGACGATCGAGCAGCGCGAGCGCATCCGCAGCGAGCTCCGCCATCTCGTACGGACCGCTCGGCACGGGCGATGCACCGTGACCGCGCTGGTCGTAGCGAATCACGCGAAAATGCCGCAGCAGCTCGGGCAGGAGCGGCTCCCAGATCGACAAGTCGCTGCCGATCGAGTTGATCAACAGCAGCGCAGGCGCAGCCGCAGGTCCTTCGACGCGATGGGTCACCGTTACGCTGTTCACTGGTCTTGCCTCAACTTGTCGTGCTCGGACAGCGCGCGCTCGATGAACGCTGCCGCGCTGCCCAAGTCGTTCTGTGGATCGAGCAGCGCCGCCAATGCTTCGCCGTCGATGCCTGCACGCTCGAGCAGCGCGGGGTCGAGCGTGTCGCGCAGACGCTCGCCGCTCTCAGCGGCACGCAGCACGGCCTCGCGCACGCTGCTCTGCGCGGCAGCGCGACCCAAGCTGGGAGTGAGCGCAGAGCTCAAGCGCTCGGCCAGCGGAAAGTCGTGCGCCGCCGCCAAGCTCTCGGCCATGCGCGCCGTGTTTACTTCCAAGCCTTCGAGCACTTCGCGCATCCAGCTCGAGGCCGAGCCGGTCAGGCGCAAGAGCTCAGTCATGGTCTCCCACTCGGCGTGCCAGGCACCTGCAGCGCGCTCGTGCTCTTGCTCCGCGGCGCTGAGCATGGTCGCGACCAGACCGGGCACGCGCTTGGTGCAGCCCAACGCGAGCGTCGCGCCGATCGGATTGCGCTTGTGCGGCATGGTCGATGAGATGCCGCGGCCCGCGCTCTCAGGTTCTGACACTTCGTCGACCTCGCTCTGCGCAAGCAGCGTGATGTCTCGTGCGATCTTGCCGAGCACGGCCGACACCAAGCCGAGCGCCGTCGCCCAGTGCAACACCGGCAGGCGCAAGGTGTGCCAAGGCAACGTCGGCTCTGATAAACCCAGCTCGGCCGCGAGCAAGCGCGCGATCTCGACGCCCTGCCCCTCCAGCACCGACAACGTTCCGCTCGCACCACCCAGCTGGACCAGCAGCTGTGAGCGGCGGAGCTGCTCGAGCTGCGCGCGCGCCCCGTCGAGCGCGTGCAGGTAGCCCGCAGCCTTGAGCCCGAAGCTGATCGGCGTGGCTTGCTGCAAGAGCGTGCGGCCTAACATCACCGTCGCGGCGTGCTGACGCGCGAGCCGCGCGCATGCGGAAGCGCATGCGGAGAGGTCATCCTGCAGGTGCGGCAGCGCGCGCTTGATGATCAGCATGAGCGCGCTGTCTACGATGTCTTGGCTGGTCGCACCGGTATGCACGGCACTTGCAGCTTCCGGCGGCAGGAGCGCACGCAGTGCTTTCACCAGCGCTGGCACCGGATTGCCTGCGCCGGCGCTCGCTTCCGCAAGCTTGGCCAAGTCGATGTGCTCGGCGCGGGCCGCCGCAGTCACTGCCTGCGCCGCTGTCGGCGGCACGACCCGCGCGTGCGCAAGCGCGCGAGCCAAGCCGGCCTCCACGTCCAAGAGCGCTTGCAACCAGGCCGTGTCAGTGAGCTCGCCCGCGACTGCACCGCGGGCAAACAACGCCGAAAACAGCTGCAGCGAGCTCCCCGCCATGCTCAAAACTCCGTGCCTACGTAGTTCTCTGCCAAGGTCGTGGCTGCTGACGTCGAGCTTGCCACGTAGTCCAGATGCGACAGCTGCAGCTTGTGTGCATACGCGCCGTCGCCCGAGAATGTGTGGAGGAGCTGGGTCATCCAGTACGAGAAATGCTGGGCGCGCCAAACGCGGCGCAAGCACGCGCTGGAGTAACCCTCGAGACCTTCGCGCTTGCCCAGCTTGTAGAAGTCGGAGAGCGCACGCGACAGGTGGCGCACGTCGTTGGCTGCGAGGTTCAAGCCCTTGGCACCGGTAGGCGGCACGATGTGCGCCGAGTCGCCCGCGAGGAACATGCGGCCGTATTGCATCGGCTCCGCGACGAAGCTGCGCATCGGCGTCACGCTCTTCTCGATCACCGGCCCGTCTTTGAGCTTGAAGCCCGGCACAGTCTCGAGCCGTGTGCGCAGCTCATTCCAGATGCGCTCGTCCGACCAGTCGTCGATCGACTCGTCCGGTTCTACTTGCAAATAGAAGCGTGAGATCTCCGGTGAGCGCATGCTGTGCAGCGCAAAGCCGCGCTCCGTGTACGCGTAGATTAGCTCTTCAGCCGAAGGCGCCACGCGCGCCAAGATGCCGAGCCATGCGAACGGATAGCTGCGCTCATACACCTTCAGCACACCTTCGGGGATCGCCTCGCGGCTCACGCCGTGAAAGCCATCGCAACCCGCGATGAAGTCGCAGTCGAGCCGCTGCGCTTCCCCGTTGTGCTCGAACGTGATGTACGGCGCTTCCCCTTCGAATCCACACGGACGCGCTGCGCTGACCTCGAACAAGATCTTGCCGCCGGCTTGCAGACGCGCAGCGACCAAGTCTTTGACGACTTCCTGTTGCCCGTACACCACGATCGATCGCCCCGGCACGAGCTGCTCGAACGCGATGCGATGGCCTTGGCCGTTGAAGCGCAGCTCGATGCCGTTGTGCACCAAGCCTTCGCGATCCATGCGCGCGCCCACACCCGAGCTACGCAGGAGATCGACGGTGCCTTGCTCCAGCACGCCCGCACGCACGCGCTTCTCGATGTACTCGCGCGAGCGGTTCTCGAGGATGACCGACTCGATGCCCTGCAAGTGCAACAGATGCGACAGGAGCAAACCCGCCGGCCCGGCACCGATGATTCCGACCTGTGTACGCATGCCATCCCCTCAGAAGGAAAAAAACACTGTTTCTTGTACGCCGTGCACGCACTGCATACGCACGTCCCACTCGAGCACGTTCTCGGGACCTTTTTGCGCGATCAACGTGGGACGGCGTGCCTCAGGCACAGCTTGAAGCACGGGGTCGGTGGCGTTGCTCGGCTCGTCCGGAAAGTATAGACGCGAATGCACAGGCTTGAGCAAGCCGCGCATGAACACGGTCACGGACAGATGTGGCGCTTGCAGCTGACCACTCGGATGCGGCACGCGACCTGGTTTCACGGTGCGGAACTCATAAGCACCTTGCGCGTCCGTCGGCACGCGCCCAAAGCCCATCAGCTCGGCGTCTGCCGTCGCTTGGCCATCAGGACACGTCGCGTAACGGCCTTGCGTGTCCGCTTGCCAGATCTCGATCACGGCATCTGGAATGGGCAGTCCATCGCCGTCGTAGAGCGCGCCGCGCACGCGCACACGTTCGCCGCCGCGCACGGTGGAGCCAATGTCAGCGCGATAGAGCCACGCGAAGCCGATCTTGAAGAACGGACCGACAGTTTGCGAGCCTGTCATGCGAAGACTCATCGGCCTAACTCCTTTGAGCTCTGCGGTTGCTCGAATGGTGTCGACACGCGCCCGCGCAGCACGATGTCGAAGCGGAAGCCTAAAGCCTGCTCGGGCTCGGTGGTCTCCCAATCGAGCGCGCTCACCATGCGCTTGCGCGCCTGCTCGTCCGCGATCGCGAGAAAGATCGGATCGAAGTCGAGCAGTGGATCGTTCGGAAAGTACATCTGCGTCACGAGCCGCGTCGACCAAGCCGGTCCGAACAACGAAAAGTGGATATGCGCCGGACGCCAAGCGTTGTGATGATTGCGCCAGGGATACGCGCCCGGACGCACGGTGCGAAAGCGGTAGTCACCGTGCTCGTCGGTGAAGACTTGGCCCGTACCGGTGAAGTTGGGGTCGAGCGGAGCGTTGTGTTGATCGCCGTCGTGCAGGTAGCGGCCAGCAGCATTTGCCTGCCAGATCTCAACTAAAGTGTTCGACACCGGCTTGCCTGTGTCGTCGAGCACGCGACCAGAGACCCAGATGCGCTCACCGATCGGCTCAGCCTTATGGCCGGCGGTCAGGTCGTTCGACGACGCGCCGAGCTGACGCGGATCGAAGCGCGGGCCGGTGAGCTCCGACAAGCTGGGCTCGAGCGCGATCGGGGCGAGCGTTGGCGCACGCTTGATCGTCGAGGCGTAGCCCGGAGACAAAAACTCCGGCTGCGTATTCAGAAAAGGTTTTCGGTAGCCCTGCAGCTCTTTCATGTCGAACGCGCCCGTTGTTGAACAACAATCAGCAGCAGCCTGCACGAGTCGCTTTCGGGTATACACACCAGAAGCGCAGCAGTCTTCCGTATTTCGGATGTGTGGCGTTATGAAGTGCCCTCGTAAGCCATCAGACGCGCAGCCCGCGATGCACCGGTCTCGTACGGCACCTGCGACTGACAGCCGCCGCGACACGAACTGTCAGGTCGAGGCACGGCCAAGGATTTGCTCCATGCGGTCATAGACAAGAGCGCGGTTCAACCGAACCGCCACGGCGGTTACACAGTTGCTCGCGACTCCGCCGCCGTCAGCGTACAAGCCGAACGCGCTCGTGCTTTGACCGAATGCGTTCTGTCCTTTGCATTGGCAAGCCCCAACCGGTCACGTATGGATTGCTCACTATCGAACAACAACACAGTTGCTTTGTGACTCACGTCGGCACGTGGCACGTGCGCAACTTGTCGGGAGACACTGCTCGCGGACAAACCTATCCCAAACGGTCGGAGGGGTGCTTTTTCCGCGCTTTGCCGCAGGATCTCGCTGTGCCCGCGCATGCTCCGACAAGCGATGGCTAACTTCACATGTCACAAATTTTTAAGATTCTGAAAGTTTCATAGATGTGTGGACGCGAGAATACTTGTCGCTGTGCGTCGGGCTTTGCGGGTGTAACCAAGCACGTCGTTTGGATCTGAAGTCGCCGTGAGTTTGTCTCGTTGCGCGCCACAACTTCGAATGCGCTCGAGACATTGTCGATTGCACCACATGTTGAATTGCAGGCGCCCATGAACCCGCTAGAGTCGAAAACCTTGCGGTACAAGATCGGAAATATCGAGATCGACGCTGGCACGTCCACCGTTCGACGTGCGGGTCGCGAGCTAGCGCTGCAGCCGAAAGTGTTCGGCGTGCTGCAATACTTGCTCGAAAATCGCGACCGCGTGATTTCCAAGAACGAGTTGCTGCACGCGATCTGGCAGGGTGAAGAGGTTCACGAAAGCACGGTGCCGTGGAGCATCGGGCACGTGCGCGACGCGCTCGGTCAACGCCGCGGCGCACGCCTACCGATCGAGACTGTCCACAGACGTGGCTACCGCTTCGCCGCGAGTGTCGAAGTGATCAAGCCAGCGCTCGCTGTGATCGAGGCCGCACGCGAACAGGCTCCCGTTCTAGCGATGCAAGCGCCGTTCGTCGGCCGAACCGGGGTCATGGCGCAGCTAGAGGCTCTGCTCGAGAGCACAGCGAGCGGTCAAGGCCGCTTGTGCATCGTTCAAGGTGTCGCTGGCATCGGCAAGACACGCGTCGCGCTCGAGGTCAGCCAGAACGCGACTCGCCTTGGCTTCCAGGTGCACGGCGGTCGATCGTTGCCAGACGGGGGCAGTCCGAGCTTTTGGCCGTGGATCCAGATCCTGCGTTCGATGCAGCGACAGTCGCAGCTGACAGAGGCGGGCGAGCTGCGCGTCGCACTGGAAGATCTGGCCCAGCCGAAAGTGCGTAACGACGCCGACTTGGCGAGCGCACGCGACGAGCGAGCCGCGCGCTTCTGGTTGATCGATAACATCGTGCACTTCCTACTGGGTGCCGGGAGTCAAACTGCCCCGCTGCTCTTGTGCCTCGACGACGTGCAGTGGGCGGACGAAGGCACGATGAGCTTGCTCAGCCAGCTCGCGCCCGAGCTCGCGAACAACCGCGTGTTGGTTCTACTCACCGAGCGGATGCAGAATGGTCAGCCCCGCGCCGGCAAGCTCGCACGCATCGCGCTAGACGCCGAGCGCTTCGAGCTCGGTGCTTTGACCACCAACGAGGTCGGCGCGTTCATCGCACGCAGCGCGGATGTCTCGAGCGCGCCGGGTGCGCTTGCGCAGGCGGTCCATGCAGCGACCAACGGCACGCCGTTGTTTGTCCAGGAGACCGTGCGCGAGCTGCTCCGACAACACGGACAGACCCGCCTGCCCCACCTCGATCCGGCGCTCGTGAAGCTCCCGGCCAGCACCAAGGATGTGCTGCGCGTCGGCTTCAACGCCTTGGACAATGAAGCGCGCGCCCTGCTGCAGCGCGCCTCGGTGCTCGGCAGTACTTTCGAGCTGCCGGTGCTGCAAGCGTTGTGTGAGCTGCCGACATTGGAGCTGCTCGCATGCCTGGAATCGGCGCAAAAAGGCGGCGTGATTCTCGCGGAGACGCCGCACCGGTACCGCTTCTCGCACGCGCTCCTACGCGAGGTTATCTACGAGGAGCTCGCCGGCGCGCAGCGCGCGAGCTGGCATCTGCGGGCTGCCGAAACGCTGGAGACACTGACGAAAGCCGAGCCTCGCTACGCCGAGATCGCCCTGCACTACTACCGCGCCTTACCCACTGGCACCGGCTCCAACGTCCTGGTCCATGGCCGCGCTTCCGCGGCGGCGCTGGCAGCGGCGCGTGCTGCAGAGCAAGTGCTGGAGCATGCGGAGGCCGCGCGCTTCTACGAGTGGGCGCTCGAGGCCCAGTCGCTCGATCCTCAGCTCACCCCGCGCGGCCGTGCCGAGCTGCTGTTCGTCACTGGTCGCGCGCAGCGCTTCGCAGGCAGCGCTGACCGCTGCAGGTCCACGCTGGAGCGCATGTTCGAGCTGGCGCGTCAGCACGGTTTTCGCGATCTGCTGCTGCGGGGCGCGCGCGTGCTGCGGCCCACCTTTGCGATCAGCGTGCTGCCCGACCCGCTCGTGCGCGCCGCGTTGGACGACGTGATCAGGTTATTGGATGCGGCCGCGCTGGACCCGCAGCAGGCACAAGATGGTCGGCTGGCACGTCAGCGCGTGCTCGCACTGAGTCAGCTGTCGTGCATTCCGCCGTATTCGAGCGATCTCGTGCAGAGCAAACAGCTGAGCGAGGAGGCTTTGACGCTGGCACGCTCGCTGGGGCAAACCTCCGGGCTCGTGGAAGCGCTGCGCGCGCGGCTGTATTCGCTCAGCGGACCCGACGATACCGAGGCTCTGCTGAAGGTCGCGGACGAGATGCTCGAGCTGGAACGCGATCGTCCCAGTTATATGACGCTCGAAGCGCACAGCGCGCGTTGCGGCGCATTGATGTTTCGCGGCGAGCAGGCAGCCGCGGATCAGGCGCTCGCTGCATTCGGGCTCGTGGCAGATGAGCTGCAGCTGCCAGAGGCGGCTTGGTACTACGGCCGCCAGCGCGCCCAAGGCTGCATCCTACGCGGCGACTTTGACAGCGGCATTGCCACGATCAACGAGCTCAACGTGCGGAGCCGCCGGCTGGGGCTCGGTTATGGGCAAGAGTTCCTCGCGGCCCTGCAACGACGCGTGCGCCACGACTACCAGATGGCGCCCGATCCCGCGCTGCAGCTCGAAGACCACAGCATGCTCGCGCTCGGGCTGCTCGACTTCATCCCAAATATGCGCGCTCAAAAAGCACGTTTTGCAGCGGAGAGCGGCGAGCTTGCGGCCGCACAAAGCGCGGTCGATTGGTTAGCTTCGCAAGGGTTTGAGAAGATTCCTAAAGAGATTTCATATCTCAACAGTCTGGTGAACCTGGCGATCGCGGTGACCAAGCTCGGCGACTTGGAGCGCGCGGAGCAGCTCTACACGCTGCTGACCCCGTACGCGCAGTTCAACACGCCGGACGGGTACCTGTTCGACGAAGGCTCCGTGTCGCATTACTTGGCGCTGCTCGCCGCCACACTCGGCTGGCATGAGCGCGTCGAAGCGCACTTTCGCTCGGCGATCGTGCTTAACCGCGATATGGGGCGCAAACCGCAGCTCGCGAGGACCTACTATGATTTTGCCGTGTGGACGGCCGAGCAAGATCACCACGACGCAAGTGCCCAGGCTCAGAGCCTGGCACGCGAAGCCAGCGTGCACGCCGAAGCGATCGGCATGCAGTGGTTAGCACAGTTGGCGCGCGGTCTGATGACATGAGTTTGTGCTGCAC
>Ga0209082_1000196_pt1 | contig 28450 bp, 21 predicted proteins | sample ColdCreekSource_FD_184127 | JGI IMG/M metagenome (GOLD analysis project Ga0209082, IMG submission 184127) | Groundwater microbial communities from Cold Creek, Nevada to study Microbial Dark Matter (Phase II) - Cold Creek Source (SPAdes) (version 3) | ecosystem: Environmental > Aquatic > Deep... | reverse complement strand
GCCTCGAGCACGCATAGTCGAGTGCGACAGGGCGAAGCCTTCCAACAACCTTCGAACAGCGCCGAGCACGCCTCTAATCGAGGTGCTCGCACACGTTTGCCCTGGACTGCGGGGCCACTTCATAGTCCCTCTCATGATCAAGCTTAGCTGTACTGGCTTGGCCACCCTCGCAGGTGTGCTGTTCATCGGTTGCGGAGACAGCGCACCCGAAGTCCCCGTCGACGCAGGCTCAGCCGGCGCTGCAGCCATCAGCGGCAGCCCAAGCGGGACAGGCGGGACAGGCGGGACGGGTGGGCGTGATGGCAGCACTGCAGCTGGCAGCGGCGGCACCCCGCACGTACCGTACGCAGGCGGCGGGCCAGCACCAGGCAACCCAGACGGCGCTTGCACCGTGCCGCAAGAAGCAGCACTCGCCGACAGCTACACCCCCAGAACGGTCGTCGGAGAAGGCACCGCCGCGAGCTGCACCGGAGAAGGATTCATCGCTGCGGTCGCGAAGGGCGGTGTGATCACATTCGACTGCGGCAATGCACCCGCCACGATCACCCTCGATCGCCCGGCAAAAATTGTGAACGATACAGGCCCTGAGATCGTGATCGACGGCGGCGGACGCGTAACACTCAGCGGCGGTGGCAAGAGCCGCATCCTGTACATGAACACCTGCGATCCCAAGCAGAAATGGACCACGTCGCACTGCAACAACCAGGATCACCCGCGGCTCACACTGCAGAACCTCACGTTCGCAGACGGCAACTCCAAGAACGAGCCTGCGACCCTCGATGACAACATCACGAACCACGACGGCGGTGGCGCGGTCTGGGCGCGTGGCGGACGGCTGAAGATCATCAACAGCCGCTTCTTCAAGAACGTCTGCGCCGACACCGGACCGGATGTCGGCGGAGCCGGCGTGCGCGTGTTCGACCAATACCAAGGCCAACCTGTATACGTCGTGAGCTCGACGTTCGGTGGCAGCTCAGAGCTCGGCAATCGCGGCTCCAACGGTGGCGCGATCAGCAGCATCGGCGTGTCCTGGTCGATCTACAACAGCGTGTTCTCGCACAACCGCGCGATCGGCAACGGCGGCAATCCCGCACAGGGCAGCTCGCCGGGCGGAGGCAGCGGCGGCGCGATCTACAACGACGGCGGCAAGATGACCTTGTCGCTATGCGGCACGCTCATCGAGAACAACAATGTCGTGCAACACGGCAGCGCGATCTTCTTCGTGACGAACGACCATACCGGCAACATCGTGATCGATCGTTCGACGATCACCGATAACACCGGTGGCTCGTGGTACCCGACTTACCCGCAGATCTCGAACCACGACGACACGCCGATCACCGTTACGGCGTCGACGATCGAATAGCTACGACCGCAGGCCAACCGAGTCGAGCGCCTTGCGCAAACCCGGCAAGTTCTCCTCACGCAGCGGCGTGAGCGGCAGCCGCAGCTCTGGGCTGCAGCGTCCAAGCAACCCGAGCGCGGTCTTCACGGGGATAGGATTGGTCTCGACCCCCATCGCCTGCATCAGTGGCAAGAGCGCGTAGTGCTGCTCGCGCGCGGTCGCGTAGTCGCCTGCGAGCGCAGCGTTGACCAGCTTGAGCAGCCGGTCAGGCACCAGGTTCGAGACGACCGCGATCACACCGCGCCCGCCCACGCTCATGATCGGCAATGTCAGAGAATCATCGCCCGACAGCACGGTCAGCTTCGAGCCGCACAGCTGCACCGTGCGCGACGCCTGATCGAGCGAGCCCGAGGCTTCCTTGACGCCGACGATGTGCGGGATCTCGGCGAGCTTGGCGATGGTCTCTGGCGCGATGTTTACCGCCGAGCGGCCAGGAATGTTGTAGACGATCAGCGGCAGGTCGACGCCTGCGGCGACCGCTTCATAGTGCGCGCGCAGACCGTCCTGCGTGGGCTTGTTGTAGTAGGGCGCGATCAAGAGCGCCCCGTCCGCGCCGTGCTCCTTGGCCCAACGCGTCAAGCGCAAGCTCTCGCGTGTGCTGTTCGAGCCAGTGCCGGCGATCACCTTGATCCGACCAGCCACCCGCTCGACCGTCGCGGCGATCACACGCTCGTGCTCCTCGTGGCTGAGCGTCGCAGACTCGCCGGTGCTCCCGCACGGAACGACACCCTGCACGCCTGCTGCGATCTGGGCGTCTATCAGGCGATGCAACGCGGGATAGTCGATGCCGTCGGCGGTGAACGGTGTGATGAGCGCGGTGTAGGTGCCTTCGAACATGGCCCAGAAGGCTACGCTCACCCAGCAGTCAGTGCCACGGAAATTAGGGGGCCCGAGGGGGCCTCACGGCATCCCAGGCGCCGGACCACAAGGCTTCTCGTCTACCCGCAGGTCACAGTCGTCATCCCGCTGATTGCCGCAGGTTTCCTGGAGCGCACACCCACACCCCTCGTCCACCAGCCCATCACAATCATCGTCCGCGCCATCACCGCAGTCCTCGGCAGCTGGCGCGCAGCACTGCTCGTCGATCTTTTGATCGCAGTCGTCGTCGGCTCCGTCGCAGACCTCTTCACTCTCCGTGCAGGTCGTCGCGGCAGGCGCCCAGCGAGTCTGCACGTAGCTGTTCGAGCGCTGCTGAAACGGCAGCCAAAACGCAGCATGACTCGGGTCCTCGCCCGCAGCTGCCAGCGACAGATCCAGCTCCGCCGCGAACAGCTGCCGCTGCCCTTCTTTCGGCATGTTGCTACCCACCGTGCGCTGCGAGCTGAACAGCAAGTACACGTGACCCGGCTCGCCCGCCGGCGCAAACGCAGGCGAGCTCGCGCCGTCCATCGGCTTCATTCCATGCGCGAGCGCGCGCAGCTCGATCGGGTCGCCACCGCGCGCGCGCACAAGAAACAACTTGGAGTCCTTGCCCTCGCCCACCGGTCCCATGCGCCGCTCGTAAGCGATCCACTCGCCGTCCGGCGAATACACCGGCGCGCGCAGGTGCTCATCCCCAGTCGCCTCGATCAGCGGCACCGGCGCAGACAAGCTGCCGTCGAGGCTCACTTCCAGACGCACCAGGCTGCCGCCATCAGCGTCTGCCGGCCCGCGCGAGCTCTCGAGCACGATCGAGCGATTGTCAGGTGACCAATCCGGCGCTGACACAGCCGCCATCAGCGGCATGCCAGTCCGTTGCAAAACGGCCCCCGTGTCAGCGTTGAAGATCATCAGCTCGCCAGCTGCAGTCGCAGCGATGCGCGTAGCGGTCGCATCGAAGGTCGCCTGAATGTAGCCGCCGCTCACAGCAGCATCGGGCCACGGAATCGTCAGCGCTTGGTCTGCGATCAGCGACCAGCGCACCAACTGATTGGCGCTCGCGAGCATGTGCTTGCCGTCGCGCGAGGTCGCGTGGCAGCCGACGCACCCCTGCGGGTCGAGCGGCGTGGGCAAGCTAAGCTCGTGCGTTTTCGAGAGCTCAGCCACCGTGATGCCCTGCCCGGTGGTGCTGAAGCTGTAGAACAAGCCCGGAGGCATGAGCGCTCGCACGCGCAGCTCGAGCGCAGGTGCGTGCACGATCCGACTGTCTTGAAAGACAGCCCTGAGCTCGATGCGCATCGTGGAGCCGCTGTGCTCACGCAGCAGCTTGCTCCAGCGCTCGTGTGGAAACGCGGCAAGCTCGGCCGCGGTGTACAAGCGCACATCGACGAGCTTGCTGTGCGCGCGCAGCTCGTACGCGACCGGTCGATCTTTGTCGACTTTGGGCGCTTTGGCTTTGTCCGCTTTCGGCCCGGCCATCGGATCGACCGGCGGCGGTGCGGCTTCGTCCGCCGCTCGTGGCTGCGGTTCCACAGCAGGCACCATACCCATCGGCATGCCCATCATCGCAGGCTTGCCCTTGCCGTCGCTGCGCCACTCGAACAGGATCGGCGCGAGATCCGCAGGCACCACCAGCTCGGGCGGAACCGGCTCGATCAGCTGCAGCTGCTCTTCGCCTTGCTCGCTGCGCTGGCTACGCAGGCGCGCGAGCGCCTCGGGCGGCACCACACCTGCGACGTACTCATCGCCGCCGACCGCAACGGACTCCAGCGGCAAGAGCTCGACGGGCTGCACACCGCAGCCCAAACACAGCAGGAGCGCGAGAATCCGCATCCCTATTCCACCTCGATCAACTTGCGCGCCGCGGCAGCTTGCGGCGTATCCGGGTAGCGTTCGATCAGCGCGCGGGCCGCTTGTTCCGCGCGGGCCCCGTGACCGAGCGCTTTGTGCGCCTGCACCTCGATGAACCGCGCATCTGCGCCGAGCACGCCCCGCGCAAAGCGACGCTTGTGCTCGGCGACCAAGCGCAACGCCGTCGCTGTCGCTGTTTGATCCAGCTCGAAGCGCGCCCAACGCAGCAGCGCGATCTCCGCGTTGCTGTCCTTGGCCTGACTTGCAAAGCGATACGCTTCACGCGCGCTCGTCCAGCGCTGCGCGCGCCAGGCCGCCTCTGCCGCCGTCAGCGCCGCAGTGCTCGACTCGAACAACGGCTTGACCTGCGGCGCAGGCGCCGCTGGAGCCGCTTCAACCACTGGCGGCGGAGCGGGAGGCGCGGGCTTCAACAGACCGTCCAGCCGCCGCGCGTCGTCATTCGAAAGTGCCGCGCGCTGACCTTTGTGCAAGCGCGTTCGAGGCTGCAAGCGCAGCTTACCTGCACCTTGCAGCTGCACATCGACCACACCCGTCTCGAGCAACACCTCGAGCTCGGCGTCGCTGTGCACAGAGAACCGCGTGCCCGTCACGATCACCTCGCCGTGATCCGTGCGGATCAACAGGCGCGCAGGCCGTAAGCTGTGCAGGTCACCCGCGAGCGTGCCCGAGCTGAGCCGCAGCGCGAGCTCACACGGGCTGCTGCTCTCCACGCTGAGCTGCGTACCGGGCTGACTCACGAGCTCACCCAGCGCACCGAGCGCAAAGGACTGCGCGGAAAGCTCCACACTCGTCACGATCGGAAGACGACAATCTGACTGCACGGTCTTCGCCGCCGTCAGCTGCGCACCAGGCGCAGGCTCTGGCGCGCGCAAGTAAGCGAACAGCACCGCCGCCGCCAGCAGCAGCGCTCCCGCGCCCGAGCCCAGCCACAAGCGCTGCCGACGACGACGCTCCAGCCGGTTCGCCTCCGCCACCAGCTGCTGCACCACGCGTCGTTGCGCATCCCAGCCCAGCGCGGGGCGCTCGCCCGCTTCGGGTTCGTGCAATGCGGCGATCTGCTCGCGCAGACGCTGTGACAAACCATCGCTCGAGTCGCTCATGAGCCTTCTCCACCATCGAGCCAGAGGCGCAGATACGGATCGCGAGCGGCGCCCGCTTTGATCGCTTTCTGGGCATAAAAAATTCGCGAGCGCGTCGCAGCCACAGAAGCTTGCATCGCTTCGGCCACTTGATCGACCGGCATGCCTTCGACCGCCCAGAGCATGAACGCCATGCGCTTGGGCACCGACACGCGCTCCAAGATCGCCTGCACACGCCGCAGCGCCTCCTGACGCTCGAGCGCTGCATCGGCGAGAGGCCCGTGCGCCGGCAGCTCGCCGCGAACTTCCAAGGAGCTCGAGCCACGCGTGACTTTGCTGGGCCGGCGCGCACGCATCACGACGCGCACCGCGATCCCACTCACGAACGTGGCGAGGGAGCTCTCACGTCGGAAGTTGGGCAAAGCGCGCAGGGTTTCCAGGAATGTCGTTTGCACGAGGTCCTCGATGTCTTGCCGGGGGCCGAACATCCGAACGATCAGACGCTGCACACGGTCCCAATGCGCGCGCACCAGCCAATCCAGTGCGGCGGGCTCCCCGCGCTGTGCGCGCTCCACCCAGGTCCAGTCGGCAGGCTCTACAGGGCTGCGCACGACCAGAACTCCAGGATGGGTGACGTTTTTGTTTGAGACGGGTGGAACCACGCAGCCGACCTCACACGGCGACCCTTGGCAGATGTGTCACTTCGCACCCCGGAAGCGCTGAAACTTTTAGGGGCGCACCCGCAGCAATAATCCCAACCCGACCCAAAGCAAACTGGCTGGGTCCGTGAGCCTGGTCTGATTCGCCACCCGGTACTCGCTTCGACTCGTCGCCACGTCGAATTTGGCCTGCAAATACACGGAAAACGCGCGCGTGAGCGGCACGTCCGCCTGCGCGCCCAGCCCGACGCCGAAGCGCACGAACGTGTCGGTTACGGTGACATCTTCCGTCGTGTACTCGCTGGACGTGAGGCTCGCGCGCAGCAGCGCGAAGCCGGCGAGCTGCACGGGACCCAGGTCCACGCGCAAGCCCGAATGCAAGCCACCATCGTGGCGCTGCAGCGCGAGCGACTCTCGCCCGCGCTGTTGCTCGGCGAGCGCGAACAGCCCGAAGCTCAGCTCGGCGAACCAAGCGAGCACAGCGTCGTCCGGTGTGAGCACGACGCCGAGGCCGAGATTTGGTCGCACAGTATGGTCGAAGGGAGCGCCCCACAGCGTCAGCTCCGCGCCCGCTCTCAGCTGCAGCTCGGTCGGGGCTGTCTCCTCGGCGATCGGCTCGGGCGGCGCAACTGGCGTGGGCTCGCTGCCGCTCACAGCGGCAGGCGCTGGGCTCGGCAGGCTTGCGGTCGGCTGCTCGCCCTGCACAGCACGAGTCTCGACAGCATCCAGCTCGTGATCGATCGCCAGCAGCTCCGCTGCAACGAACGCGCCGAGATACGGCGTCTGACTCGTAGCCTCGGGATCCAGCCCGCGCGCGAGCACTGTGGCATCGCGGCAGCGGATCAACTGCACCCGGTGCGCGGCGCTATCCAAGTGGAGTTCGATGCGCGCGCCAGTGCGACATCCGCCCGCAGCTGTGGGCGGCAAAGCTGCCAAGATCGCAGCGTCGACGCGCTCGAACGGCTCGCGGATCAGCTCCGCCAGCTTGTCAGCGCTCGCCGCGTCCTGGTCAGAGGACAACACCACGATGAGATCTTGCGCAAAAGCTTCACCGGAATCCACGAGCCAGAGCAGCGCGAGCCCACAGAACACGCGCAGAGCGGCTGCGGCGTTCTTACGGGTGGGTCTGTAGGATGCTTTCATCGCTTCGGCTGTCCGATGTGACTCATGGCGCAGCTGCAAATCTCCCGGCTTGCTCCGACAGACAGCCAGAAGATGAGCACGCAACCTACGGAGGATGCAATGAATGCTCGCGCGCAACACGGCGCTCGTCTATGTGCCATCGCGGCTCTCGGAGTTTTGGGCTGCACCGACAACGACTCATCAAGCGGAAGGCAGCGCGGGGGATCGCGCTGGCAAGGACCGGGTTATCCGGGCGGCGGCGTCGCCGGGCTTGCATACAGCATCGCCGCGGGTCCGAACGCGTTGGACTGCGGAGATCCCACGCAGTTCACGTTTACGCAAGGCCCACCAGCCAGCGCACGCTCGCAGTTGATCTGCTTCTACGATCAACGAAACATCACGCCGGCAGCGACCGTGGAGTGGATCGTCGAGACGTCGGACGACGACGATGATCTGATCCACGTTCGGCTCACGCTCAATCCTGCGTTCGTCGACAACACTTACGGCGAAAATGCGATCGGCTGGGAGAACCGCGGACCCAAAGGCCCTGGCGGTAAAGGCGCGCCAGCGCCCGCTGCACCTGCGGGTGCAGCTGCACCAGCCGGACCTGGTGGTCCGGGTGGTCCGGGCGGGAAAGCCGCACACACGTTCAAAGACCTCTTGGGCAGCGATCACGCAGAGTTCAAGCTGACCGATGCCGACGGCGCGCTCGTGCTGCACTTCAAGCAAGACTACATCTCCGAAGATGCTGATGCGCCGTCCGGTTATGCATCGCTCGGTGTGAGCGGCGGCGATGGTCGCATGCTCGGTGGCGATCCCGCGGCGTTGTTCGCTTTCTCGAGCTCGCTCGAGCGCAACTTGAACGCGTGCGGACTCGACACGTTTGTGATCGATTCGCCCGCGACAGACAGCTTGTACACCCCGGTGGCCGGCGCAGAAGCCTGGGATTACCGCGTGGTCTACGATGTTTGGGTGCATGAGGCTGCGTTCGGCAGCGCCGGCTTCGGCAAAGCCTCAGTCGACTTCGTGCACGCATCACCGAGCAAAGAAGAAGGCGCTTCCAGCACGGTCGTCGAAGACGACTGCCCGCCCGACTGGCGCCGCTACTGCAACGACCCTGCAGGCTGCGAGAATACGCGCTGCGGCGATCAGCCCGACGAAGCGTGCGACGACACCCCGCCGCCCGAAGAGCGCTGCGGCGACAGACCCGATGAGTTCTGCCGCGATGGCGATGTGCCTCCACCGCCCGACAAGCAGGACAAGCCCGAAGAGCCCTCAGACGCGCCGCTCTGAGCGGCAGCGTTCTCACCCGGAGCGGCGGCAGCGTGTTAGCACACGCTGTCGCTGTTCTCGTTGCACCTGCCGCTAACGGCTGCGGACCTTACGCAGTGGCGTGGCGCGCCCGTTGCTCTTGGCCGCTTTGAGCTTGGGGGCACGCAGCAATGCACCGCCTGCCCAGATCGAGACCGCGCCGCGCAGCGCCTCGCGCCGCGATACGTTCAGCTGGTCGGCGAAATCGGGGTCCTGCACCAGACTGAAGATGTGATTGAGCAGTGAAAACGCGACGCGGTCGTTTACCTCAGGCCTGAGCAGCGGCCGCAGAAGCACCATGCCCTGACGCTTGCGCTCCGCGATCACCTGCCGGTAGCGACGCCAAACCGTAGGATAATCAGACTGGAGATCCCGCAAGAACGCAGGCGAAATCGCCGCGTTCGCGTCCGCCCAGGCGTCGATCCAATGCATGTATTGGTCGAACGGAGATCGTTTAGGATCTTGCCTGGCCGCTTCAGCAGCACCGAGATCGTCCGCCCAGCGCTGCAAACAAGCCATCGCGAGCGCCTCTTTCGAGGGATAGAGCTTGTAGAGCGTGGTGGCGCTCATGTGCAGCTCGCTCGCGAGCTCGCCCATGTGCAGCGCACGCAGGCCGAGCCGCTTCGCGCGGGCCGAGAAGGTGTCGAGGATCTGGGCGCTGAGCTGTTCCGCGTTCACGCGCGAGCGAACGGCAGCGCTTCTTGCTGACAATCTAGGCACAAACCCTGACTACGACGCCACGCCGCGGCTTTCAAGATCTAGCGCGAGGCACTGCGCCCGGAAACCCTTCATGAGTCTTACCAAGTAACGAACGTTTGTACTCGGTTACTATCCGTAGCAAAACCCTGAAGCTTCCGTCCGTCCGCCGCTGAGAGCAGCGACCGCAATAGCTACTATTTCGCTACTTTTGATCGATCTCGAACGGCCGATCGTGACGCAAGCTTGGTAACGCTTCGCGGGCCTTTGCTACAGCCTCGGGATCTATCTCAGCCACAACCACGCCGGGTCCTGCATCACCCGCATCGGCGAGCACTTCGCCCCACGGCGCGACGATCAGCGAATGCCCGTAGGTGCGACGACCATTGGCGTGCAGACCGACCTGCGCCGGGGCGAGCACATACGAGCCGTGCTCGATCGCACGCGCGCGCAACAGCACGTGCCAGTGCGCTTGCCCCGTCGGCACCGTGAACGCTGCGGGCACGGACAACATGGTCGCGCCTGCATGCGCGAGCGTGCGATAGAGCCCTGCGAAACGCAGGTCGTAGCAGATCGTCATGCCGAGCTTACCCCACGGCGTTTCGGCGACGACCGCGCGCTCGCCCGGCACGAACGTCGCGGATTCACGGTATTCGCCGTGCGGTAAGCGCGCATCGAACATGTGGATCTTGTCGTAGTACGCGGCCACGTTGCCGTCTGCGCCGATCAGATAAGAGCGGTTTCTGCAGCGCTCAGCGTCAGCCCGCACATGGATCGAGCCGATCAAGATCCACACGCCCTGCTCGCGCGCGAACGATCGCGCGAGCTCGAGCACGGGATGTGTCGCCTCGGGCTGTGCCTTGGCCAACGTGTCCGCTGTGTCTGCGCCCAGGAGGCCGGTGTTCTCCGGCGTGGCGATCAGCTGAGCGCCTGCATCGCGCGCCTCTTGCAGCGAACGAGCGAGCGTCGCCACGTTCGCGGCCAGATCGTTGCCGCTGTTCATCTGGACCAGGGCGAGCTTGAATTTCTCCATGATGGGGACGCTCGCAGACTCACAAGGTGCGCGCTAGCACCTCCACGAGGACCACCCGTGATACTCACCCGGAGCCCGCGTCGGTGTCCTGCGCTGCCGCGCCACAAGCTTTCAGCGGATCGGGGAAAGTGAGAAACGCGCTCTCGGTCTGACAGCCCGGCGCGAACCCACCGATCACACCGCAGACGTGCCGAGTGGGCTCGCAACAGCCCTCGAACTGCGGCACCTCATCGCAGCTCGGGTCTGACACGGCCGGCAGCACGCACGCAGTCGTGAACGCCCGCGATGTACCGCGGAAGCCGCAGCGCTCCTTGCCCTCGTGCTCCACGCAACAGGGCAGAAAACACGGGTCGGTCTCATGCTTCGAGCTGGTTGGACAGCGCTCGCCTCCGCAGGAGACTTCTTCGACTTCCTGAGCGTCGCATGCGGTGGGCGGACGGCGGCTGGCTGCACCCGGCGTGCTGCCACCCGATCTGCCGGCGGGCTCGGCTGCCCTGGGCTCACTCTCGGTGTCGGCAACTTTCGTGGCTGCGGCGTCGTCGCCGCCACAGGCCCCGAGCCACACCAGACACACGCCGCAGACAAATCGAAGGACCATGCAACCTCGCTCGCGAAGCACACGTTTTCCGGCGTTAGACGCTGCGAGCGCGCGCGTGTCAATGCTCCGAAACCTGCGATGCCGGGCGCCTTTCACAGACGCTGAAGCGTGTGCGCGCGCACCACAACGGACGACGTCCGCGCCACGCCGTCACCACGATGGTGAGGCATGTCTTGCCGCCTGCGCATCCAGATCGTACATCTCTGCGCCGCAGGGGTTTGGCAGGCGTCTTCTGCGCACGATTGGTGGCCTGCCGTGAGGCCACATGACGTTGCACGTCCACAATACGCTTACCAAGCGGCTCGAGCCGTTCGTCACCCTGCAGCCGAAAGTAGCGCGCATCTACACATGCGGCCTCACCGTCTACGCGCCGATGCATATCGGCCACGCGCGCACGTACTGCTTCTGGGATCTGTTCCGTCGCTATCTCGAGTACCGCGGCTATCACGTGATGAGCGTGATCAACTATACGGACATCGATGATCGCATCATCGCGCGCGCTGCGGGGCGCGAAGGCGGCGCGGAAGGTCCGGTCGATCTCGCTGAGCGCAACATCGCGGCGTTCCGCGGCGACTGCCGCAAGCTGCACATCAAAGACTACGCTGTGTACACGCGCGCCACCGACTTCATCGAAGAACAGGTGAGCATGGTGCAGCAGCTGATCGAGAAGGGTCACGCGTACGCGACCAAAGGCGAAGTGCTCTACGGCGTCGACACGTACGCGCACTACGGTCAGCTGTCGGGTCGCAAGGTCGAAGATCAAGAGGTCGGCGCGAGCGGTCGCGTAACCGAAGACTTCGCGCGCAAGAAAAACCCCGCAGACTTCACGCTCTGGAAGCCGAGCGAAAGCGGACCGACGTGGGACACGCAACAAGGCGCATGGCCTGCGGGTCGCCCTGGCTGGCACATCGAGTGCTCCGCCATGAGCACGGCGCTCTTGGGCGCGCACTTCGACGTGCACGGCGGCGGCATCGACAACATGTTCCCGCACCACGAAAACGAGATCGCGCAGAGCGAGCCGCTATGCGGTCAGCCCTGGGTCCGCTATTGGCTGCATCCCGATCACCTCGATCTCAAAGACGTGAAGATGTCGAAGAGCTTGGGCAATGTGATCGGCATCCCCGATCTGCTCACCAAGCTCAGTCACGACGAAGCGCGTTGGTTCTTCGCCACGCAGCACTATCGCGCCAAGTTGCCGTTCAGCTGGGAGCTGTGCGCACAGGCCACGCAAGGTTACGCGCGCATCAAGAAGCTCGTGACCGTGCTTGCGGACAAGCTCGGCGATGGCCAGGGCGTGTCGTTCCCCGCCGGCTTGTACGCATCGCAACGAACAGAAGCCGAACAAGTGCCGCGCCTGCGCCATCACTACGTGCACGGCAGCTACGGCGAGCACACAAGCAAGTTCCTCGCGCGCTTCATCGCGGCGATGGACGACGACCTAAACACACCCAACGCGATCGCCGCACTGTTCGATTATGTCAGCGCACTGTATGCAGGTGGCATTGAACAGTCGAATGACAAAAGCTCACTCGCGGCAGTGTACCGCGCGCTCACGCGACACCTGTGGGTGCTCGGCGTCGAGATCGCGCAGCCTGCGCTGTATCCCGAGCTGATCGCAGACTTCGCCGAAGCGCCAGGCGCACAGAGCCAAGGTCGCGGCGGCGACAGCGTGCTCGATCGCCTATTGGAAATGCGACGTGAAGCCCGCGCCAGCAAAGACTTCGCAAAGTCAGACGCCATCCGCAACCTGCTGACCGAAGCCGGCGTAGCGATCGAAGACACCAAAGACGGCGCACGCTGGTCAGTCACGCGCTGAGCCACATCCCTGCGTGCCTGAGCTCCCCGCGGCGCTCAGGCACGTGCGTCGCTTCAGAGTCCGGCGTCGGAGTCGTTCGGGACGCCGCCGTCAGCGTCATCGCCCACCAGGGCGAGCAGCGCGCGCGTACGCTGCGCGAGCACGAGGGTCTCGGCGCGCACGCGCTCGACCTCGGCACGCAAGAGCGCGCTCTCCACGTTCGGCAGGAGCCGCTCGTCGATCACCAGGCTCACGGCGCTCAGCACGTCGAGCTGCGACTGCAGGAACAGCGCGTCGAAGCCCGCACCTTCTGTGGCTTGCAGACGTGCCACAATGCTCTTCGAATCAGCCTGCAGCGTGTCCGAGACGGTGTTGGTGGCGTTGCTGACGTTCACCGCGTCGTTGAAGCTGGTCGCGGCGACCAGCCTGGTCAGGCGCTCCTGCGCCGCAAAGCGTGTGTCGATCACTTCTTGTGCGAACGCACGCACGCTCGCAGTCTGCGCCGCTTCGCTCGCGACTGCGCTGCGCTCGATCGCGCCAGCGTTGATCGTCGACAACACCGAGATGATCTGCGGGTCTACGAGCGGGGTCGCGCTCTGACCTGCATCCGGCGCGTTGAGCGCGGTGCCGCTGCCGAGGCCTTGTGCGCTGCCTGCAGCGCCGTTGTTGGCATTACCCGTGGCGTTCTGGCTGACACTGTCGCTCTCTTGCGAGCGCGATCCCGGATCATTCTGGGTATCGCTCTCGCAAGCGGCGCCGCCGATCAGCCATACACTCGTAAGCCAAGCAACAGACGCTATTCGAAGATCTGACATATGCTCTCCACACTCATTAAAGTTCGGGTTTGAGCCATTACAGAGTTGCAAGACCCGAGCCGGTAACGCGCGCAAGAAACGTTCAGACGCGCCTGCCACGCTGAACGTTCCGATGTGCAGGTCGTAGTGGAATGGGTAGATGAATCCGGTCTCGCCGAGCGATCCCGTCTCCAGCACCTCACCCGAGCGCGGATCCACGTGCCGAAGCACGCGCTCTGTAGTCTGCGGATCGAGAGCGCGCGGGTGAGACTTTGTTCGAGCGAGATTCCAGCGAAGGTATGGCGTGGCTCTACCAGCAATTGATTTGCATTTTCAATACACCCAGGGCTCACAGTGCCCGCCCGGAGACGCTGTCCAGCAGCCACCAGCGGCATTGGCACACGGCATTGGCGCCCCACCGGTTTCGCGCTAGTTTCGCGCCATGAGCGGCGATACGTACCCATCACCCAGCGCCTTTCGCGCGGTGCCTCGCACAGGCGTGATCTACGTCATGACCGAGGCCGAGCGCTTGGGCTTCCGCATGCACCATCCCGACTGGTGCAACCTCGGCCAAGGCCAACCCGATACCGGCGAGTTGCCCGGCGCCCCCGCCCGACGCACCGACGTGACGATCGAGCGCTTCGATCAGGACTACGCCCCGGTCGGCGGCTTGCGCGAGCTGCGTGAGGCCATCGCAAGCATGTACAACCGCTTGCTGCGGCGCGGCATGGCGTCGCAGTACACGGCTGAAAATGTAGCGGTGTCAGGCGGCGGCCGCGTGTCGCTGATGCGTGCTTGCGCCGCGATCGACTCGATCAATCTCGGGCACTTCCTGCCGGATTACACCGCTTACGAAGAGCTGCTGGATATCTTCCGGCGCTTCACGCCCATCCCGATCTTGCTCGATCCGCAGAGTGGCTATCACTTCAGTTCGGAGCAGCTCGAGCGCGAGATCTTGGGCCGCGGCTTGGGCGCGATCCTGATGAGCAACCCGTGCAATCCGACCGGCAAGCTGATCGAGGGCGACGAGCTCGCGCGCTGGGTATCGCTCGCGCGCAAGTTCGACTGCAGCTTGCTGTTCGATGAGTTTTACTCGCACTACATCTACAAGGGCAGTCGCAAGATCGTGAGTGCGGCTGCGTACGTGGAAGACGTGGAGCGCGATCCGGTCGTGATCTTCGACGGGCTCACGAAGAACTGGCGCTATCCCGGCTGGCGCGTGACCTGGACGCTCGGCCCGCGGCGCGTGATCGAAGCGATCACTTCTGCAGGCTCATTCATGGACGGCGGCGGCTCCGCGCCGATGCAGCGCGCAGCGGCGGAGCTGCTCAGCACCGAGTACGTCGAGGCTGAAACCGCCGCGATTCACACAGCATTCAGCGAGAAGCGCGAGCTGCTGATCTCAGGCTTGGAGCGGCTCGGCGTGCGCTTCGACGCCAAGCCTGAAGGCACGTTCTACGCATGGGGCGACCTGAGCGCGCTGCCCGAGAGCATTTCCAACGGCGAAGCGTTCTTCCGCGCAGCGCTGCAGAAGCGCGTGATCACCGTCCCCGGCGCATTCTTCGACGTCGACCCAGGCCAAAGGCGCCACGGCCGCGGCCGCCCCTCCCGCTTCGAAAAGCACATGCGCTTCAGCTTCGGCCCCGAGCTCCCCACCATCCGCGAAGCACTGAAGCGCCTGGGCGAGGTTGTGAGCGAGGCGAGTTGACAAGGCGCCGGGAAGCCGGGGAGTGGAGATAGGCTCCGCGGGTTCATGTCGAGCTCGACGTTGAACCCGCGGAGCTTATCTCGTTCTGCAGATCTCCCCGGCTTCCCGACTTCCTGTTTATCGGGACTTGATCGCGTCTGCGAGTGCGACCGCGCGTTTCGCGTTGTCTACGTGCAGGTTCTCGATCATGCGGCCGTCGACTGTGACCACGCCCTTGCCTTGCGCTTTGGCCTCGTCGAACGCAACGATGATCCGGCGCGACAGCTCGAGTTCTGCTTCACTCGGCGAAAACACCTTGTTGCAAGGCTCGACCTGGCTCGGATGGATCAACGTCTTACCGTCGAAGCCCATCTGCTGACCTTGCACGCACTCGGCCTCGAAGCCTTCTGCGTTCTTGATGTCGTTGTACACGCCATCGACGATCACGAGCCCATGCGCCCGCGCAGCGAGCAGGACCTGCGACAAACTGAACAACATCGGCACGCGACCCGGCACGTGCGCCGCATGCAGCTCCTTGGCGATGTCGTTCGTGCCCATCACGAGCACGGCCAGGCGCTTGCTGCTGCCCGCGATCTCCAACGCGCGCAGGATACCGAGCGGCGTCTCCATCATCGCCCACAGGCGCGTGTGGCTCGCTACGCCGGCCTTTTCCAAAATGCCTTCGACCTCTTGGATCATCGCAGCGCTGCTGATCTTCGGCACGAGAATCGCGTCGGGCTTGGCTGCGGCAGCGGCCTTGAGGTCCTCGAGACCCCACGGCGTGTCGAGCCCGTTGACGCGGATCGCGACCTCACGATGACCGAAGCCACCAGCGACCACAGCCTCACAGACCTGCTTGCGCGCGAGCTCTTTGGCGTCGGGGGCAACGGCATCTTCGAGGTCGAGGATGAGCGAGTCAGCGTCCAAAGTGCGCGCCTTTTCGAGGGCGCGCGCGTTGGAGCCGGGCATGTACAAAACAGAGCGGCGGGGACGGATGGCTGTGCTCATCGTGTGATCCTCAGAACTGGTAAGCGGTCTTGAGCTCGGGGTCTTTGGTAGCGAGCATCTTCGCCAAGTTGACCATTACCTGACACTGCTTGAACGTCGCGTCGTCCTGCATCTTGCCGTCGATCATCACCGCGCCAGTGCCGTCGCCCATGGCTGCAATGACCTTCTTGGCCCAGAGCACTTCGTCGACCGCCGGGCTGAACACCTTCTTCGCGATGTCGATCTGCACCGGGTGCAGCGACCACGTGCCGACACAGCCGAGCAAGAACGCGTTGCGGAACTGGTCCTCACAGGCGAGCACGTCCTTGATGTCACCGAACGGCCCGTAGTACGGCAAGATGCCGTTCGACACACACGCGTCAACCATGCGTGCGATCGTGTAGTGCCAGAGGTCCTGCTGCGCGGTCGTGCGCGGTGCATCCGGGTTGCTCGCGTCGGGATCCGTACGCACGAGATAACCGGGGTGACCACCGCCGACGCGCGTCGTCTTCATGCGACGCGAAGCAGCGAGATCCGCTGGACCGAGCGACAAGCCCTGCATACGCGGCGAAGCAGCACAGATCTCTTCGACGTTCGAGACGCCCGATGCGGTCTCCAAGATCGCGTGGATGAGCAGCGGCTTCTTCAAGCTCGCGCGTGCTTCGAGCTGCGCGAGCAGGCGGTCCACGTAATGGATGTCCTGCGCGCCTTCGACCTTCGGCACCATGATCACGTCGAGCTTGTCGCCGATGTTCGTGACCAGCTCGATCAAGTCATCGAGCGCCCATGGCGAGTCGAGGCTGTTGATGCGGGTCCACAGCTGCGTGTCGCCGAAATTCGTCGCCTTGGCGATCTTGATCAGGCCCTGACGCGCCGCGAGCTTGTTGTCGGAGGGGATCGCGTCTTCCAGGTTGCCGAGCAAGACGTCGGTCTTCTTCGCAATGTCCGGGATCTTCGCCGCCATCTTCTCGTTGGAAGGATCGAAGAAGTGGATCATGCGCGAGGGCTTGAACGGGATCTCTCGCAGGGGCGTCGGGGCACCGATCGCCTGGGGTTGGAAGAAGTGCTTTGCGCTGCGCATGGGTTCTCCTCGGCCTCCAGTTTAACCTGGAGTGGTGGGGGTGTCCCCTCGCCTAAATGAGGGGGCAGAGCCGGCGGTGGGTCTGCTTATTCCAAGAAGCCCCGGCGGGCAATGACAAACCCCCGGCGGCAACTTGCGCAGCCCTCGGACAGCCCACGATGTCCGTACATACCCACTCCGAACCGTCCTACGGGCGCCCGAGGCACACCCGCTCGGTCTGTTTGGGCGCAGGCGGCGGCGTAACTCGGCTGAGCCTGGGCCGCCTCGGCGTCGAGAAACTGGGGACGCTCGCGCGGCACGCAGCCATCAGCTGCATTCGCTCGGACTCGGTCGGCAACCCGTGAGCATCGACGACCGGTAGCCCAGCGGTGCGGCTGAGCGCAGCGAATGTGGTGGCGGTAGCCGCGCTGCGCTAGGTTCTTGACTATGTCGAGACCTCCCGTTCCACCATTCGATACTGAGACCGCTGCTCAGAAGGCCCGCATGGCCGAGGATGCTTGGAACAGCCGTGATCCCGAGCGAGTTGTGCTCGCGTACACCGAAGATACGCGCTGGCGCAATCGCGCCGAGTTCTTGCAAGGCCGGGCGCAAGTAAAGGATTTCCTGACGCGCAAGTGGCAACGCGAGCTCGACTATCGGCTGATCAAAGAGGTCTGGGCGTTTCGCGACAACCGGATCGCTGTGCGCTTCGCGTACGAGTGGCACGACGATGGCGGGCAGTGGTTCCGCAGCTATGGCAACGAAAACTGGGAGTTTAGCGCTGAGGGGTTGATGGCCGTTCGGATCGCGAGCATCAACGATCTCGTGATCGCGGAGAGCGATCGCAGGTATCGCTGGCCGCTCGGTCCGAGACCGTCTGACCATCCAGGGCTGAGCGCGCTGGGACTGTAAGCCGGAGAGCGGCCGTAGGCGCATCGCTGATCGCTCGACGGTCTTCAGCGAGATCAGCTCGCACACGCCCTCAGAACGGCTCTTCATCCTCCGCCGTGAGCTGAACCGGTGGCACCGTTGGCTTCCGGCTGACCTCGATGAAGCCGCCTTCGACTGCCGCCGTGAGCAGCGTGCTGACCTTGTGCTGCGCCACGAAATGCAGACGCTCTTTCGCGCGCGTGATGACCATGTAGAGCGCGCGTCGACCGTCCGTGCTCGCGGGATAGTCCTTGGGCGATGGATCGAACACTATCACGGTGTCGAACTCCAGCCCTTTGACCTGACGAGCGTTACTAACAGTAATGCCCGGCGTAAACTCAAACTGCTTGTTATGGCCCAGCCGCACGGGAACTTGGAGCTCTTTGTGCCACTCACGCAGCTCACCGTGCAACGTCTCGGCGTCCGCCTTGTTCTTGCAGACCACGCAGATGTGTCCGCCTGGTTCGATCGCATGCGCAGAGCGCAGCAACTCGACGGTCTGCTCCACCATCGCCGCTGGTGTGTTGGCATATGTAAGCGTCGGTAGAGGTCCAGAGACAGCACCAGCGCTTCGCTCGTCGATGACACTGTCGGCGACGCGCATGATCGCTCCTGTGGAGCGATGAACGACTTCGAGTCGCGTAACCGAGACGCCGTCCACGCCCAGCTGTCTCGCGAGCTCGTCCCAGCCGACGAAGTCAGCATCGGGCACGATCTTCTGGTTCAGGTCGCCGACGATCGTGACCCCCGTGCGCGTACGAACCGAGGCAAGAAGCGCGGTGAGCTCGACGGCCCCAAAGTCCTGCGCCTCATCGATCACGAGATGATCGTAGACGCGGACCTCATCCTGGCGCAGCTTGTCCGGGAATCCGCCGTTTTTCAGCTGGATCAGCCGCAGCAGCAGCGCGAGATCCTCGAATGCCACTTTCGGCCCAGGTCGGCGATCAGAGCCACCCTCACCCTGCAACGAAGCTTGAAACTTAGCGAGTGCCGCCAAATCGCTCTTCGAGGCATGCGGCAGGTGAGCCGACAGGAGCTCGCTGTTCGTGAGAAATTTCAACAGCTCCTCTTTGTACTGCGTCATCCGCCCTACCGCCGTCTCGAAGATCGTGTGCACCTGCGTGAGCCGCTCATGCGTCGTGCCGCGGGAAGCATCGCGCTGCTTCAGCGCTTGAGCGCGGAGCTGCACGAGCCGACGCACGACCGGCGTCGTCAGCGCGCGATATTCTTTCATCCAAGCCGCACCGCCGTATGGCCGGAGCTTGTCCTCCAGCCAGCGCTCCAGATTCGACGTCTGTTGAGCTAAGAAAGCGTCGAGCGCAGGGATCATCCCGAGCTGCTTCTTGAGACTGCCCGCCACCTGCCTACCGGGACGTGCCGCAGTGTCCACCTCGATCGCACCTCTATAAGATCGACGGATCTCATCGAGTGCCCAGCCGTGAAACGTATCGAGGTTCGCCTCTTCTAGTTTCAAAGGCTTGAGGCCCGCGCGCACGAAGCTGCTGAGCGCACGATTGAACATCACGATCAAGACATTGCGCGGGTCGACAGGAGGCTCGGTGGCATCCTCGTCGGCGTAGGTCAGCCATGCCACCCGATACACCGCGACGGTCGTCTTTCCGGATCCCGCTCTACCCTGAATGATCACAGGCTTGGTGCGACTCGCCGTGATCAAGCGATATTGCTCTGGCGTCAGCAGCGCAAGCACGTCCGGCAGCCCATCCGCATGCATGGGGCCGCGCGCGAGCTGATCCTGCGGCTCGAAGCCGTCCTCGCCGGCCGCCAGCGAGAACTTGCCTTCAGCATTGCGCAGCTCCAAGCGGCGGACGCGGCGCGCTTGCGTGGCGAGCGTAGCTTGTGATTCTACTACACCTGACAGCTTCGCATATCCGCGCTGGTCCAGCTCGAACTCCTCACCGGGCTCAGCTTCGTAGAAGGCGCGAGCGAGAGGGTGCCTCCAATCGATGATCCGCTCACCGGAGTCACGCTGCGCTCCGATCTTATAGCTCCGCGGCTTGCCCTCGCCCTGCAACGTAAACGTGCCGAACCAAGGCTCGTCGCGGTTCAGCCGCGAACAACTCGCTCGAAACTCATGGTCGAGGCCGCGCGCCAGCTCTGCGATGTCCATCCCACCCTCCAAAGCCAGACTAACACGCGAGGTGCGTCCAGCTCGCGATGCTCTCGTGTGCAGCAGCGCGCGACTGGGTCGCACCCTGCTTACATGGCATCGGAATGTTTGCACGCAATCCTTCGGACGCGCACCAGCCACACCTTCGCGCACAAGCAGCACGTGCTGGTCGTCAAGATCTTGACGCAATCGACGTCAACACAGCGACCTGGTGGCCGCCGTCCGCTGCGGCCTAAGATCTCATCACCACCACGAGGACATCTTGGCAGCAGACCCGTCAGCTCAATCAGTCCTGATGACGCTCCCGAAACCGCGGCTGATCGCGCTTGGTCGGGACGTCGACATCGCGGTTCCGCCGCGCGCGACCAAAGACGCTCAAGTCAAGCTCCTGGTCAGCTCGGGCCGACTGCGCTTCATCGAGCTGCTACGCCGGCTGGATCGCGGTGAGCTGAAGACGATCTGCCGCGCCCACGGGCTCGATGACTCCGGTCGCGCACGACAAGCGCTCGCCGCGCGCTTGATGCAAGCCCGCGGAGGCGTCGAGTCTGCGCCGCCACAGAGCCTCTTCCCAGCCAACGACGCCAAGCATCTCATCCCGCGTCCGCGCGACATCGTCATGTGTCGCCATCGACAGTGGTTGGTGGAAGATGTAGCTCCAGCTCGCGCGCCGGACGAAGCAACGACAGTTCATCTTTCGTGTCTCGATGACGACAACCAGGGGCGCGCGCTCTCGGTGTTGTGGGAGCTCGAGCTCGGTGCCCGTGTGCACCGACCTGATGCGCGTGGGCTCGGTGAGATCTCACACGTCGATGAGCCGCGGTACTTCGGCGCCTATCTCAACACGCTCAAGTGGAACAGCGTCACGGCCACTGACAACCGTCTGTTTCAAGCGCCGTTCCGCGCCGGCATCGCCCTGAAGTCCTATCAACTCGTGCCCCTGCTCAAAGCTCTGGAGCTTCCTCGAGCCAACCTGTTCATCGCCGACGATGTCGGTCTCGGCAAGACGATCGAAGCCGGGCTCGTGCTCTCGGAGCTCACGCTGCGGCAACGCGTCGAGTTCGCGCTGGTGATCTGCCCTGCGGGCGTGACCTTACAGTGGCGTGACGAGATGCAACGCCGCTTCGGCGTTCGCTTCGAGGTGATGAGCCGCGCGTTCGTCGCGCGCCGTCGCAAGGAGCGTGGCTTCGGCGTCAACCCGTGGTCGACGCATTCACGATTCATTGTGTCACATCAGCTGCTCAGACGCCCTGAGTACAGAGAGGACTTACTGTCTCATCTAGGCGATCGCGCGCGGAAGAGCCTCTTGATCCTGGACGAAGCGCATGTCGCAGCCCCAGCGAGCGCCGCTCGCTACGCGGTCGATTCAGATCTGACGAAAGTCATGCGCGACATCGCGCCGCGCTTCGAAAACCGCCTATTTTTGAGCGCTACCCCGCACAACGGTCACTCGAACAGCTTCTCTGCGCTGCTCGAGCTGCTCGACCCGCAGCGCTTCACGCGCGGCGTGCCGATCAAAGGCGACAAGCAGCTCAAGGCGGTAATGGTGCGCCGTCTGAAGCAGGACTTGCGTGAAGCCCATATCGACCACGGCTTTCCGGAGCGCCGCGTCGTGCAGCTCGCGCTGACACACGTGCGCGGCGAGTGGCACGTGCGAGAGCGCCAATGGAGCGCGAAGCTCAAGCGCTATGAGGATGGCGAGGCGCGCAGCCTAGGAACCGCACAGCCTTTCGAGCTCGACCTCGAGCGCGATCTGCTGCGCTACACCGAGCTCGTCGGCGCCAAGGGCCGCGCGCGGTTGTCGCTGATCAACCTGCACAAGCGCTTGCTCAGCAGCGTGAACGCGTTTCGGCGCACGCTAGTAGAGCATGAGAAGACCATCTCAGGCAAACGCAGCAACGTGGTCGCGCTTGCGCCGTCCGATGTAGACGACACAACGAACGCGGACGAAGAGCACGGCGCAGACGAAGAGACGCTCGAGCTCGCTCGCGCGGCGCAGGTGGCACAGCGCAGCCATGAGCTGCCTGCGCTCTCGCAGGAAGCGCGTGCCCTCCTCGACACAATGCTCCGCGACGCCGAACGAGCCAGCCAGAGGCCGGACGCGAAGACGCTCGCGCTGATCCATTGGATTCAGACCCACCAGTGCTCGGCGGCGCGCGTACGAGGCCCCAAGTCGGAGCCTCCTCGCGGGCGCGGCAAAGCGGCGGAGCTCGATGGCCGCTGGAAGGACTGCCGGCTGATCATCTTCACCGAGTACGGCGACACCAAGAAGTACCTACACGATGTGCTGAGCGCAGCCATCGCCGGCACCAACCAGGCTGACGAGCGCATCAAGCACCTGCACGGCGGCATGGGCGACGAAGCGCGCGAAGAGGTGCGTAACGCGTTCAACATGCCTCCGGGCGACAGCCCCGTGCGCATCTTGATCGCGACCGATGCCGCGCGCGAAGGCATCAACTTGCAGGCTCACTGTCATAACATCATTCACTTCGATATACCTTGGAATCCAGCGCGCCTGGAGCAACGGAACGGCCGCATCGATCGCACCTTACAACCTCACCCCGAAGTATTCTGCCGCTATTTCAGCTACACCGGTCGTCAGGCAGACCCGGTGCTCGCGACCTTGGTCGAAAAGGTCGAAGTAATCGGTCGCGAGCTTGGATCTCTCGGTACCGTCGTCGCTGAGCAGATCAGCGAGGATCTTGAGACGCACGGCGTCACGGCTGGAGCGGACGCGCGCCTCGATGCACGCAGCAAGCCCGCTGGCCATCGCACCGTGCGCGAAGAGCTCGATCCTGAATCGCCCGAGCGTCACAAGGTGATGAAGGCAGAGGTCGACGACGCAGACACCGTGCTGCACACGTCGAAGCAGCAGCTGCGTTTCTCGCCCGACCAGCTGTGTGAAGTCGTCAATGTCGGCCTCGAGCTGAGCGGCGCGACACCTCTGCGTCCGCACACTGCAGCCAAGGGCGGCGAGCCAGCCACCTACACACTGCCCGAGCTCCCAGACAGCTGGCAGTCCACGCTCGACACACTGCGCCCCGCGCGCACCCGCGACCAATCTTTTTGGGACTTTCGCGCACAGGCGCCAATGCCTGTCAGCTTCGAGCCGATCCAAAAGCTGGACGCACAAGCCGCGCAGCTTCACCTGCAACATCCGATGGTGCAGCGCCTACTCTCGCGCTTCTTAGCCCAGGGCTACAGCAACCACGATCTGAGCCGCGTCACGATCCTTCGCAACAAACGTGATGAGCTCGTGCGCGTCGTCGCGTTCGGCAGGCTCTCGCTGTTTGGCGCGGGCGCCGCGCGGCTGCACGACGAGCTGATCCCCGTCGCTGCACGCTGGCTGGAGGGCAAGAAGGAACCGCTGGAGCTGTTCGACGACCGCGCGAGCCGCGAAACAGCGCACATGCTCGAAGCACTCTTGCGCGACGCTCCTGGCCTATCGACCGTGCCGAAGCAGCTGCAAAGCCGCGTCGTGGAAGCAGCGCCGGACCTGTTCGCGCGCTTGTGGACGCCACTGCGCGACGAAGCAGACAACAGCGCCACGCGCGCCGTGGAAAAGCTGAAAGCGCGCGGTCACAAAGAAGCCGATCAGCTCCGCACGCTGCTGAAGAACCAACGACAAGCCCTCGATCACGCGCTGAAAGAGCGCGAACGAGAGCACAAGCAACTCGAAGCCGAGCTAAGCAAACAAGAACGCGCCCAGCTGCACGCGGAGACCGAACACATGCGCCGCCGATCGAGCAAGATCGACGCCGAGCTGGAGCGTGAGCCAGAGCAGATCGAAGCCCTGTACGACGTCGCGCTCAAGCGCTTCACGCCCGTCGGCCTCGTGGTGTTGTGGCCAGCTACACGCTGACCAACTTCAACCCGAAGATCGAACCCACACCTGAGAACTTCAATGGCTCAGCGCTATTCCGTCACGCCGTACCCGATCGAGACGACTCACCTGGGCGAAATCCGGGGCCGTCGCCGCTGCGCGCGGCGTAGGTGAGTTCGCGAACCTCGCGCTCGAGCCCGTTGAGCCGCTCGCGCTCCGCGTTTATTGTCACGCCAGCCCGCTTACTGATCCACCTGCGTGCGGCGCAGCCACGTGCGGAGCGACTCCCGCGTGCAGCCAATCCTACTGCCACAGCGACTATCGCCTCGCTCGACCGTGCTGCCCCTGCGTCTCAAGCACCAGGCGAACAGCACGCTAGCGACATCAGGTGAGCGCTACTTTCCATGACCCATTCGCTCAACATTCGAGCCCTCGGTAAACTCGGGGCATTCTCAGCACACTTTTCCTAAGATACTGCAGCGCAAGAACACCGGGATCCAGCAACTGCAATGACCTATGGCCGAAACCTGGTCCGCGTCCGCACTGTTCACGGAAGGCAACCAGCCATGACAATCCTTCAGTACAAGCCGTTCAATGCGTGTGCGCAGCTCATCTCTATAGCCCGGGGCGCTGACTCGTTGAAAAAGGGGGCGCGCGGTCCAAGCGTGCGTCTGATCACACGGAGGACTCCTCGACTGGGTTATAGACTCCTGCGCTCCACCCGAAAGTCTGGTGCGCCCTTTCTTGTACTATTTATTCTTGCGTGCAGCGCTGGTGGCGAGACCTTGACCACGAGCGGCAATCACACGGGGACTGTGACCAGCATCGATCAGAAGCTTGGCATCAAGCTTCCGAAAGGAACTGAGGTTCTTGGCGTCGAAACAGAAGCCGGGATCGATGATGCGATTCGTGCGAAGCTGCGTGTTCCCGCCTCGAGCGGTGCCGAGTTCCTAGGTGATTGCCCCGTAAAGCGCTTCCGGCAAGGTGGCGCAAACCTACTCGGACCCGACCATGGGTTCTGGGATCCACATCGCGCGACGATGCTACGCTCTGGTGAAGTAACCCTGCAGTCCGGTCGAGCGCTCCTTGTAGCTATTGATGAAAGCTCCAGCGATGCGATCATTGTCTTCGCTATGAACTACAGCACGTAGCCGCTTGTATGCGTCGAAGCTACCCCGCGTCATCAACGGCGAGCTGTCCATCGAGAGCCGTTTCTACCCCAGCTCGAGCTTGCCGTCTCAAGTACGCACTGGACGCCTCCCGCAGTCATGCGAAAGTCACCGCTAGAGGCAGTTCTCTCGAGCTCGGACCTCTCCAAGGAGAAGTTGTGACCGTCGATGTTTTGCACGCATCGTCCCCCGTACCTCGCCGCTATGGTAGAGCCGCAACCCTATTCGCCTGCGTGCTTGTGCTCTCGATGGGGTGGCTTTGGTGGCACGGCTACTTTGTTAGCGGGCAAGACGTCGACGCAACAGTTACGTTTACAGATAGCGATCAGCGAGGATTGCTGAGCTTGAGGGTGTTCGCGGGCGGAGATAAAGCCTATTGGCCTGAGCTCCAAGCCGGCGAAGCTGTGCGAACAACGCTGTTTACTGGTGGCGGCGACACAGCCCTCACCGTGCAGTTCACCACAGCTCGAGGCGGCCCAATGAGTTGGGCCGGTCCAAGCTTCGCCCCGGGAACCGGATATCGCATTGCGCTGCAGATCGATGCCGATGGCAGCGTCACCGAGACCCATTGTGTTCTTCCGTGTAGGTTGCCGTGACCTCGACTTGCGCCAGGGCGTTGCCCGCCAGCCGTAGTATTCAAGAGGTTCTCCAATCGAGGCTGCGATGTCGGACGGCGTTTCAGCATCAGCAGCCAAGGGCGGCGCGCTCACGGTCAAAACAGCGCCATCTGACCTGCGGCTCACCCACACCTGCACGTGCTGTCCTCATCGCGCGGATCACGAATAAGATTCGCAGCTCGCCTGGCGAGCGCTGGGAGATCTTAAACTCGCGCAGTCGGCCAAGTGCTCGAGCGAGCGATGATCGTCGTTCATGCTTCGCAGCGAATTCAAGGGTAGCCAGTCACCGCCCCAGAGGCGTCGCGTGAACACGGCCACACGATCGAGAATTCCGAGGCTGCAACTTCTCGGGGGTATCGTCGTGGTTGTGTTGTTGCTAACCGCGATGATGGGGAGGCTTCTCTACGGCACAGCGCTGGGGCATTCTGTTCTCGACAGCGTCCCGGACGAAGCCTGGGATACGGCTCACCGCATGCTCGGAGCCGGACCATTCATTGGCGTCGAGGACCGACAGAACGCCGATGCTCTCGTCGTCTTTGTGATCTGCCTTCTTGCTTGTAGTCCTTTTGTAGTCGCCATTGCGGTCGCGATTTCTCGACAACGCGACCGAAGTGCCCCCAAAGCTCCTTCAGAGTCCTAAACCACACAACCTATCGCGAACATCTTACACCGCATCCTTGAGGTGGACCCCATCGTTCGGACCAGCGAGCGGGTTAGTTAAGGATGAGTCTGCTCTGGGTTGATCTCGATCATTCGTGGTCGTCGTCTCGTCTTCTACACGCTGAGTCCCCTGTCGCCAAGAGTCAGCTGGCATGTTCGCAGTCGGCAATCGAGGGGGGCGCGGGGGGAGACTGATAACTCGTGGATAAGTCTCGCGAGCCTGTGGATAGCGGCAAGCATCATGCCGCCGTTGGCTGCATCGTGCGATAGAAGCCGTTGGGCGTCTGGTATCCGAGCGCCTGATGCGGGCGTTCGAAGTTGTAGAACTCGATGTAGCGAGCGATGCCCGCACGAGCCTCGATGAGGTCGCGATAAGCGTGCAAGTAGACCTCCTCGTACTTCAGCGAGCGCCATAGCCGCTCGACGAAGACGTTGTCGAGACAGCGTCCTTTGCCGTCCATGCTGATGCGTATGCCGGCATCACGCAGTACGCTAGTGAATGCCTCGGCAGTGAACTGCGCCCCTTGGTCGGTGTTGAAGATTTCGGGTTTGTCGAAGCGCATCAACGCTTCGTCCAGCGCCTCGACGCAGAAGCTGCTGTCGAGCGTGTTGGACAGTCGCCACGACAAGACGCGGCGGTTATACCAGTCGATGATCGCCACCAAATAGGCGAACCCTCGTTCAAGTGGGATGTACGTGATGTCCGTCGCCCACACCTGATTCACCCTAGAAATTTTGAGATTTCTGAGCAGGTACGGGTAGACCGGATGCTGCGGCGCAGGTCGACTGGTGTTGGGTTTGGGAGCCAGGGACTCCAGGCCCATGAGCCGCATCAACCGCTGCACTTGCTTACGGTTGATGCGCATGCCGTGCTTGCGCAGCTCTTGGCTGACCTTGCGACTGCCGTAGAACGGCCACTTTAGGTGCATCTCATCAATGCGCCGCATCAACGCCAGCTCTTCGATGGTCGTCGGCACCGGCTCGTAGTACAGCCCCGAACGGCTGACGCTCAGCAGCTCGCATTGTCTTCGTATCGAAAGCTTGGAGTCGGCGTCGATCATCGAACGCCGATCCTTCAACGGCGCCGCTCGAGCCCGCGCGACAAAAAATCGCGCTCCACGGTCAGCTCGCCGATCTTCTTCAACAGCTCGTCCTCGCGCTCGCTGCCCGCGCCGCCACTTGGCTCAGCATTTTGATCAAAGACCAACGCTGCTTGCTCGACGAACAGCTTCTTCCACTTGTAGATTTGGTTCGCGGCTACCCCGTACTTCCGAGCCAGCTCGGGGACGCTTTGCTGCTCCCGAACGGCCTCTAGTGCGACCTTCGCTTTGAACGCTGGTGTATGGCGTGCCCGTGTCTGCTTCATGGTTCCTGGGTCCCTTCTCGTGAAGGAGCAGGCTCCCTTTACCACCTTAGCCACTGGTCCGAAAAACGGGGTCCACTTCAGACGTCGTGCAAGACGCTCGGTGCCTTTGCGCTTGCGCTTGGGCTGGCGACGCCGTGCATGCTCGGTCGAGGAGATCATCGGCGCACCACGGCCATCCACCTGGATGACGAGGATGGTTCCATCGTCGTCGAGGACCTCTGCGTCAAGAAACGTTTTGGCTTGAGCGCCAACGGCGTCGACCATGCGCAGTGTCGAGCGCGTGCTGGGCGCCCAACCATGGAACTGCGCGAACAGTTTTCGCGCGCCTGCGAACGCCATGAGAGCGCACAGCTGCACGACCGTAGTCACCGTGCCAAGGCTGAATGTCGAACACAGTCCAAGCTCGCGATCGATCGGTAGATCTGAACGGTGACGCGCGCCCACGGCTCTCCCCATAGGTCGACAAAACATGATTTTGCCGAAGCGTGTGCCGACCATGCTTGTGCGTCGGTTGCGCGCGTCGAGCACATATTGGAGCCCATCGTGAGTATACCCAGCCATGCGCAGACGCGCGGCTTGTTTCGCAAGGTACAGCGCGATCACTGCTCGCCCGACGCCGAGCAGCGCCTGCCAGAGGTCGTGCTCGATGGTGGCCAATGTGCTTGTGCTGCAGTCACCAAGCGCACGCACCGCCTGCATCGCGCTCGGGGATCGCGAAGCGCATACGCCTCTCGGGGCTTGCAGTCGGCTCGGTCGTCGGTGCTTGCTGCACGCGGCACGCGAGCTGCTTCGCGAGAGTCGGGC
>Ga0209082_1000194_pt1 | contig 28587 bp, 24 predicted proteins | sample ColdCreekSource_FD_184127 | JGI IMG/M metagenome (GOLD analysis project Ga0209082, IMG submission 184127) | Groundwater microbial communities from Cold Creek, Nevada to study Microbial Dark Matter (Phase II) - Cold Creek Source (SPAdes) (version 3) | ecosystem: Environmental > Aquatic > Deep... | reverse complement strand
TCGCTTAAAGTATTTAGCGATCGCCAATCATTCTAATGTTTACCAACTAAAAAATGGTCTTCTTCGAGATTACCTGATTCAGCAGCTTAAAAATCCTTCTCTCGAAATGATTCTTGCGTAAGTCCTAATAATAATAAATTGACTATCGGGACGATACTTCAAAAACTTTTCGATCTGAAAAATATGCGGCGGCGTTTTCTCAATCCAACGTTTCTTACCCTCTTGTAAACTTTCGCTGTCCCACTGCGACATCATCTTTCTAACTTCAGGCTCTTTTTTTAAAAACATGGAGCTTTCATAGGGAATTGGATAGAGAGCGGGATGGTTACCCAAAATTGCCAACATAATTGAGGTGCCGCTGTGACCGCAGCCGACAATATAAATCGGATTATTAACCTGAATAGTTTGGGGATCATCGGGTTTAATGTTCAAATTATGATTATATTTTTGAACTATCAAAGGATTTAATTTGATGGCATCATAGTAACAAGAAATACAAGCTGTCCAATAACCTTTTTGAGCATTGGCTTCTCCTAAATTTTGATAATACCACGGCTCATTTGGTTGCAATGCGATCGCTTTTTGGAAATAAGTAATTGCTTTATCTAGCTGATCTTTTTTTAAATAAACTTCTCCTAACTGGTTATAAAATTCAGCAACACAAGGATTAAATGCGATCGCACTCCGATAACAAACCGTAGCTCGATTGAAGCAATTTTTAGCTACAAAAGTTTCACCTAAATAATAATGAGCCCAGGCAGATTTAGGAAAAAATGCGATCGCGCTGCGGTATTTTTGGATGGCTAATTCTAGTTTGCCTCCTTGTTTTAGTTGGTTTGCTTCAACAAGAAGATTAGAAATAGAGGGAGCTATTTGAGGTTTAGTGCTGAATTTGTTGATGTTATCCAAACTGTTTTAAGTGATAACTTGTTTAAGAAAAATTACGTAAATTCAACCACATTCTAGTGTAAATACGGAGATTTAAAACGTCAAGGTTATCCCGAATCAACGTGATTTGGGATAACTTTGATACGTTTTTCTTTCTCATGGGAACAATGAGTGAGTAAATTAAAAAGATGGCAACGACAATGCTAACGAAGAATAGTTGTATAGCTTCAATAACAATTGCTATCTCAGCATCACTAACGATATCTGGAATAAGCTGTTAATCATTTAATTGACTAGTTATGACTGACGCGGAGACAAGGGGAAACGGAGACACGGAGAGGGTTCGATGGTTAGTTTCGCGTTTGTAATAATATGCAGTTTAAATGCACATCAGCTTAGCTCAGACAAAGGATTAAGATATGCCAGTCAAACAGAAGATTTTACCGTAGATTTTTTTGGAACAGAAATAGGTCTTAATTTTGAATTTTAATCGCGACAGTCCCTATTCCGCTATCGCTGAGAATGGGAACTGTTATATTCTTTAAGAACCTTAGGGGACTTATAATCCCCAAGCTACCATTCAGCAAGACTTTTAACTCCAAATCGTCTAAAAAACCCAAAAAGCCTTCTGGGAGGATTTTGACCTTCAGCTAGTGGTATAAACTGCACTATTATCCGAGTATCTTTTACCTTTGATGATTGAATAGCTAATTTCTTAATTCCTTCGTTTTCTGTTTGACCACTAGCCACGGGAGAGGTTGGTAATGGTTTAGCCTCGATAATAGTAAAGCGAAGATCTTTAGGATCTAGCAATTCTGCCCACAGCCGCACCCCGTCTTGAGAGAGCATGGCACTCTTGCCATTTTTGGCGATTTCAATATCTGCCTTGGTATGCATAAACCACAAAACATCAACATCAGTGTCGGCTTTGATTTCGTCTTGCAGTAGAACCTGTTGTCTATTTTTTCTTAAAGCTATACCCCGCTTGACTTGGCGCGCCTGGGGAGAGTAGGCGGGGGTTAAATTTGCGATCGCAAAAGCTGCCTGTGGTTGGGAATCAAAACGCACAATTTTGGTCATCGCCTCGATGTTTTGATCAGGATCTTGACTGGGATTAATCACTAAAGTATTCTGTCCTTCGGCTCTGGTACGGTAATAGTCCCAGCGTTGGTCTTCCTGATCAAAGTAGCCTGGTAAATTGTAGTCATCTTGACCCAATTCTACTGCCCATCTCACCCCCAAGGCATCTAAGACAAAAGTACCAAGATCAAGATTGCCGTGACCAACCTGATTACTTCCTGCTTTCAAGCCGATATAAATCCCCTTGGGATCGTCCCAAGCACTATGCATACTGGCTATTTCTGCACCCCGAAAATATTTGTCAAGAGGGAGTGTTGTCGATTTATTATTAGTCTGAAGAGGTTTATACCAAACTAAATCCATTGCCTCTGGCTTGGCATATTGCTGTTGATATTTACTATAGGCTGGCTGTCCAAATTGGCTAGAGAGCCAAAATAAGGCAGGGGTGTGTAAGGCTCGCTCTTTGCTATCAGCAAAATTAAAGGGAATTCCCAAAGAACTGGTCATGTAGATGGGAAATAAACCTGTCTCCGCAAAGCCAGAAATTTTAGCTAAGTTGAAATCAGTACCAAGTGACGTATTCAGGGCTGCCAGAATTAAAGTGTTGTAATTTGTGGCATAGTCCCAATATCCTAGCCCTTCCGCCCAAGCTCCATCGGGTGCATAATGCTGCATCGCTTTGGGTAATCGTTTTAAAGCGTACTGTAAAATTTCTCCAGCTAATTCGGGATCGGTGTCTAGAACTGCTAAGGCACCCATGCCAATCCCGCCATTACAGACTTGATTCCAATTATTTTCTTTTTCTGTCCATGATTCTTGCTCTAGGTATGCTCTTAAAGCGGGTTTAAGACCTTTGGAGACGATCGCAGAGCGAATTAAATCACGCTGACTACTGGTAAGATCATTATAAAGCCAGTCATATGCGATCGCAAAAGCATTAGTCATCTCGGCTGTATCGAGAAAGTGAGAGGGATTCCAGTCGGGAAATTGGGCAGCAGTTTCTAATTCTTGCCAAGCGCGATCTAGATATTGCTGCTCTCCACTGAGACGATATATTAAGGCTAAGGTGCTGACTTTTCTGAGTACTCGTTTACTCATAGTCAAAAGTCTTTTTCCATCAGGGATTTCGTATTTTGGTAATTCTTGGTCTTTAACGTAAAAATCAGCTTCATAGCCTAATTTCTGATACCATTTCTCGGTATTGGGATCAGTTTCGCTCTGACTTTTGATTTCAGCAAATCTGGCTTCTGTAGCCAGGAGGCGAGGATGAGATTTGAGGGGAATGGTGCGAATCTTTGCCGCCGAAGGGAGTTGCGCTGAAACTTCAGCCGCAGTTAACTCTGAAGAATTTGGCTCAACAAGAGCTTGGATAGTTGATTGCCGATGGGAAGGAGATTTAAGTAAGCTGGCGTTTAATTTAGGGATTGCGCTGATCGAAATTATTAGCCCTAAGATGAGACTAACTAAATATCGCCACTGCTTAGTTGATGGTTTTTGACTCATCTTTTTTTCCCCTAATTGCTAAAATGCGATCGCACTTATTGATTTATAATAGAATGATTTTATAATCGCCACGGCAAATCACTTTACCTCGGATTTTTTATGCGGTTGCCCTGGCGCTTTTGCTCATTTGATTCCTTGAAAAGCCCTTTTGTTGTACAAGTCAGATTCAACAGAAGAGAGTTTTAAGTCTTCGATTTCAGGATGATTAGGATTAATAACAGCAATATTCTCCATCCCTGCTGGAACTGCTACACTAGGCACAATCAAGCACAGACTATTATTACTGAGTAACCATTTAGTACCAATAGTTTGAGTGCTTAACGGATCAGGAAAATTAGTCCAGTCCGAAGGCATATTTTTTACGGTCAAAGTTTTACTAGATGACGTGTCTGACAGTTCGTAAATCCCAAGCCTGTAGTTTTTGGGTACAAGCCTAGGAGAAGTTATATAGTTAGCCATTTCTAGCAAGGCTACACTAGGAGTACAGCCGAAATAAAGCACTGGAATTCCTGGAGAGTTCCACCTCGCTCCATCAAGAAAAGATTTACCCCTACCGGTAAAGTTTCTCAAATACTTCTGTTTCGTAATTCGATACAAACGCATTAAGTAAACTCACCGTATTCGATTGCTCTCAAAGACTCTTTTACTATTTTTCTACCTTCAGATGTATCACAGAGACTTATTGGTCGCTCTCCAGCTAAAGCGGGAATACTGGTATGTAACCATTCGATTGCCATTTCTTCATCTTCAAAAGCATTAATAGCATTTTGAAACACTCGAAAGGTATCTAAGATACCTTCAGTAGCAAATTTGGTTAATATCTTACCGTAAAAGCGACTCAAATTTGTAGAATTCGTATTTAACAGACTGGTAAAAAGCTCTCTTTCGCCTAGTACATCGACCGCTAATTTAACGACCCGCCCTGAAATACCTTGGCGCACAGTTTGAATATATTCAGCGCGATCTTCTAGTAATGTAGGTGAGAGTTCCGCTTCTTTAAGTAATGATGTAATGTTCATAATTAAAAAATCAATTATTTCTTAGTTCAATTATACATCATGTTTACGATATTTATTCGTCATTTTGACGAAAATTAATAAAAATGAAATACTCATTCAGGCGATCGCGTATTTTGGGTAAAAACTCCAAACGATAGTGATTTGTTCGCGGATAACTGCTATCCTATTTTAACTGTATGGTTATAGATGTATAGTTATAGAATAGATTTTTTATGTCTAATTTTTTATTGGAAGTAGGTACAGAAGAATTACCCGCAGATTTCGTTAGTAGTGCGATCGCACAATGGCAAGCTAAAATCCCCACCAGTTTGTCAGAAAATTTCTTAACCCCCGCCACTATTGAGTTTTATGGCACTCCTCGTCGTTTAGCCGTACTAATTCGAGACATTCCTCAGCAGCAATTAGATCGAGAAGCAGAAATTAAAGGGCCACCTGTTACGGCAGCATTTAAAGACGGTCAACCCACTCAAGCCGCAGTCGGATTTGCCAGAAAGCAAGGAGTAGACCTAGCCAGTTTGGAAATTCGCGATACTCCCAAGGGCGAGTTTGTCTTTATTCAAAAACAAATTAAAGGACGAAGTGCGGTAGAAATTTTACAAGAACTCTGTCCCCAGTGGATTACAGGCTTGGAAGGTAGACGGTTTATGCGTTGGGGAGACGGCGAGTTACGTTTCCCTCGTCCGATTCGTTGGCTAGTAGCTTTACTAGATGAAGCTGTTTTGCCTCTTGAGTTGATTAATGGCTCAGAAATTATTAAGAGCGGTCGTATTTCTGCTGGACATCGTGTTTTACATCCTGATGCCGTATCTATTGCGAATCCGACAGCTTATGTAGAATCCCTGCGAGCTGCTTATGTAGAAGTGGATTTAGAAGCTAGAAGACAAAAGATTCAGGAACAAGTAGTAGCAGAAGCTCTCAAGTTGGGGGGAATTGCCGAAATATACCCTGATTTACTGGAAGAAGTTATAAATTTAGTTGAATATCCTACTGCTGTAGCTGGCAAATTTGAGTCAGATTTCCTCAAGCTTCCTACTGAGGTGATCACTACAGTTATGGTGAGCCATCAGCGTTACTTTCCTGTAAGTAAGCAAGAAGGTGGGAATGATACACTACTACCTCAGTTTATCACCATATCTAACGGCGATCCAACAAAAAAAGCAGTAATTGCCGAAGGTAATGGCAGAGTTATTCGGGCGAGGTTAGCCGATGCTCAATTCTTTTATCAGGCTGACTGCGATGAACATCTAGATACTTATTTGCCTGAATTGGAAACGGTTACTTTCCAAGAAGATTTAGGCACGATGCGCAATAAAGTAGACCGTATTATTGATGCTGCTAAAACCATCGCCGAGCAATTAAATGTCAACGAAGAACAACTCAACGAAATCGAAAATACCGCTTTACTTTGTAAGGCAGATTTAGTGACTCAAATGGTCTACGAGTTTCCTGAGTTGCAGGGAGTAATGGGAGAAAAATATGCCCTCGTTAGCGGCGAGTCGAAAACCGTAGCCAAAGGTATTTTTGAACATTATCTACCCAGAGGGGCAGATGATCTGATGCCTGAAACTCTAAATGGTCAGGTGGTTGGTTTAGCCGACCGTCTGGATACTTTAGTGAGTATTTTTGGGTTAGGGATGATTCCCACTGGTTCATCCGATCCCTTTGCGTTACGTCGTGCAGCCAATGCAGTAGTTAGTATTACTTGGAACGCAGACTTAGAGATTAATTTAAGCGACCTGATTGACCAGGGTGCAACGGATTTCTTAGAGGCTCATTCTGAGCAAGAATCTCCAGTTGAATCCCTACGAGAATTCTTTATGCAAAGGATTAAAACTTTATTGCAAGACGAGCAAGGCATTGATTACGATTTAGTTAATGCTGTTTTAGGAGAAAATGATCCAGAATATACAGAGCGAGCCTTAGAGAATTTATTAGATGTACGCGATCGCGCTTTGTTTCTACAAGAAATCCGCAATAACGGTAAACTAGACGAAATTTATGAAACTGTAAATCGCTCGACTCGTTTAGCAGCGCAAGGCAATTTAGCTACTCAATTTTTAGACCCCAAAGAGTTAGTAAATCCCAAATTATTTGAGCAGTCATCAGAACAAGATTTCTATGATGCATTAGTGAAATTAGTCCCCCAAACTCAAGCATCTCAAGCACAACGAAACTATCAATTGCTAGTCGATGGTTTAGCTAGGGTTACTCCTATGGTGAGTAACTTTTTTGATGGAGAAAACAGCGTTTTGGTAATGGCAGAAAACCCTGATGTACAGCGTAACCGTCTAAATTTATTAGGTTTATTGCGAAATCATGCTAGAGTCTTGGCAAATTTCGGCGCGATCGTTAAAGGTTAATTAAACAAGTTGACTAAATATATTAGCTAAAAAATATTAACTAAAAATAATTTGAGGATGAATTAATTCAAAACCTGCGTTTTTTAACTTTTGATTCGACAGTTTGGTATTGTAAGGGCGGACAGACACTTGTGAACTATCCCAGGTAATAGGCGGCAGGTTATGAGCCTTAAACAAACGCCCTAAAAATTCTCCTGTCTGCAACGTCTCATTACTAGTCAAGTTATAAATTCCCTGTAACTGCTTCTCCCTAGCAAAATCGATCGCCTTAACAATATCATCTAAATGAATCCAATTGCTATAGTCGTCTCCTTTGCCTGGGCGAGTTGTACCAGCCCAACTCTTAAATATCCGAATTAATTCTCTTCCTGCCCCGTATATCCCTGCTAAACGCAAAATACAGGTTTTAAAATCTGTTTCTGGGACTGATAATAATACTTTCTCGGTTTCCCACAATATTTCACCATATTCATTGGCTGGGGCGACAGCGGCGGTTTCATCAGTTAATTCGCCATTTTGATCTCCCAAAATCGCGTAACTTCCAGTGTAGATCAGCTGTTTAACCCCAGGGGTTGCTTGAATAGCCGCCACAACATTTTGAGCAGTTTCTAAATAGGCTTGGCGGTAGATATCAATAGTACGTTTTTTTGCCCCAACGCTTAACAGCACCACGTCGCAATTTTTAACTACTGTTTGGAGACTTGCTAAATCGTTGCCTTCAACTACCGCTACTTCAGAAGCGATCCCTTTTAGTTTAGTTACTTTTTCTGGTGTAGTTGTAGTTACAGTAACCTGATGACCTGCTTGATGCCATAAACCGGCAACTGCACTACCAACATATCCACAGCCAATGATTGCGATTTTCATTTTTACTTACTTAATATGTACCTAAACAAGATTAATTACTTATTTAATAATTGATTCTTGATCTTGACTCTTCTCAATAATCCAATCATCTTTAGCATATTTGAATTCAGCCTTAGTAATAGCATTCTGTTCTAATAGCCATCTTAGTCGTTCTGTTTCTTGCTGTAAATCTTGGTTGGGATTAATGTAAAAATACTTTTTCCTCAGATATTTTCTTCTTTGCAGCCATAGCTGACTCAGAAAAGTTTCTAGAGCTTGGCGATTGGGTCTATTTCTCAGAAAAATAATTCTTTTGCGATCAAAAGTTTCAACTACGATGTAGTTTTGCTGCTTAGTTTGATACAAAAATCCCCAGAAAACTGCGATCGCAGTAGCTAATAGAAAATATTTAATATCTTTGTCTGTAATTATACTATGTACAAAAATAGAGATAGCTAAACTTCCTGTTGCTATAGTTATAAAAAGTAATTTAGAATTCTTTCTACAGCACATTTGAGATTCACTTTTAATATTTTCATAGGAAATATAATTCTCGTACTCACCTTCTGTATCTTTAAGATAAAGTTTGAGCTTATTGTTTAGTAAGAAAAAACTTCTTTTTTCTAACAAAGCTTTTTGATGTAATTCCATTGATTTAAGTCCTTACTTTATATTGAAAATTCAGCAGTGATTTTAACAATTAACACAATTTAATCGTTACTTAAAATAAATTTTAATAAACATATAGTGTTATTTTGTCCAGAAGCAAATATTCAACAGAATTTTTCAAGAATTCGATCAAATATACAAACATGAAAATTATTGCCTATATTTATAGCGATCCTCTTTTAGAATCACCACCCAATCAAGATATATGGGGCTTAGAAATAGACCAAGTTTACCAAGATTTAGGTAAACATCAGGAGCTGGAGCAATTAATCATAGATTGCCGAGTAGAAGTACCCAATTATTTGTTGATTCGTCGCTTAGAAGAGTTGGGAGATAATGTTGCCGAAATTGGCGATCGCCTTACTCGATTAGAGTCTCTAGGAATTGAAATTATTGCCACAGAACAAGATTATAATTCTGCTAAATGGAATCAAGCTCACAACCAAAATATTACATTCAATTTAAGCAGATTACTGCAAGAAGTTCAAGCAGATAAACGCCGTTCTATTCTTAAGCAAGGTCACGCCCGCAATCGCCTTAAGATACTTCCTCCACCAGGTAAAGCACCTTACGGATATCGTCGCGGTCAGGATAAATATATTATTGATAAAAGCACCGCACCAGTAGTCAAAGACTTTTTTGAAAGATTTTTGTTATTTGGTTCTTTACGGGGTGCTGTTAGATACTTAGAAAAGAGATATGGTAAAAAAATATCTCCTTCGACTGGACGCAGTTGGCTGACTAATGCTGTGTATCGGGGAGATTTGAAATACAAAAATAATGACTTAATTTCTAATACCCATTCCCCAATCATCGATCGCGAAGAAGCTGCCCAAATAGATCGTTTATTACGTCGCAATAGTCGTTTACCTGCCCGTACAGCTAGCGCACCTCGTTCTTTAGCTGGATTAATTATTTGTCAACAATGCCAGTTAACGATGACCATAAGTCGCGTCACCAAACGTAAGCAAAAACAGGAATATCTTTATCTGCGTTGCCATAATTGTCCTCGAAATCCCAAGTGTAAAGCGATCGCATATCAACAAGTTCTTAGTCAAACAATTGACAAAATTTGTCTCAATCTTCCCGTCGCAGTTGCTAAATTAAATATGCCTGATGGGTCAGAAATCGAAAGCTCGCTGTTCCAAAAAATCAAACAAAAGCAAGCGGTTTTAACTCAATTACCTAGCTTAACCAAACAGGGCATTTTAGATCCAGAAACCGCTGCGATTCGCAACTATAAATTACGCACAGAAATATCCCAGTTAGAAAACCAGATCGCCCAACTCCCCCCAGGCAACTTAGGCGCGATCGCTCAAGCCGTTTCTTTGCCTCAATTTTGGTTGGATTTATCTGAATCAGAAAGGCGTTTTTATTTTCGTGAGTTTATCAAGCAAATTGAGATTATTCGCGGGGAATCGAAACAGTGGAATTTACAGTTGGTGTTTATTTTTTAAGTTATCACAATCACTGTCTGGAATTTTTTTCATTTTTCTTTAAAGTCCGTAAATTGAAATTTATTAATCAATAGTTGATAACTAATATCATTAGTGATAAACTCAATAATCTCAGTAATAATACACATTCTAATTAGTATGAAGAATCAATTGAAATCAGTAGAATTATTTTTAGCTGTTGGTGTAGCTACAACAATTGCTCTATCTGGTGGTGGAATTATCAACGCCGGCGAATATGATAATAGTACTCAAGAAGAATCTGCAACATCGAATATCTACCTTTTAGCTCAAGAAGCAGGTACTCAGGAAGAAGGTACTCAGGAACCTGTTACTCACGAGGAAGGTAGCGAAGGTGGTGAAGGTGGTGAAGGTGGCGAAGCAGGTACTCAGGAAGAAGGTACTCACGAAGAAGGCACTCACGAAGAAGGCACTCACGAAGAAGGTGGCGAAGGTGGTGAAGGTGGTGAAGGCGTTTAGGTAATTAGGTAATAGCTAAATTAGATAACTGTTTAAACCCAATAATCCAAGTCTTGGTTTGACAGTTATTTAGGCCTACCTACTTTAGTTACCTATTACTAATAATTATCAATTTTATTGCTGATTAATTAAAAAGTATTGATGTTAAAAGTTTAATTATTTACTCAATAATTGCTAAAAATAGTCATCGTCAATAGAGGAGAAAATCAATGAAAATCAATCGTAGAGCTTTATTACAAGTAGCGGCTGCAACAGGCTTAGGAGCAGTCGCAGTCACTCAATTAGGTCGTTCTAGTTCGGCACAAGTAGATGCCAAACCGAGATTAACGGCTCAGGCTGATACTTATGCTGCCCAAGTAGATGCTGGTTTGGCATATTTCCAAGAGCAAGCCCAAAAGCAACTACCCTTAGTCGAAGCATTGGCAGCAGCGATCGCCAGTGGTGATTTAGAAGCAGCTAAAAAAGCTTATGTCGAATCTCGCCCTCCTTATGAGCAAATAGAAGTACTGGCTCTTAACTTTGCAGAAACCGATACAGATATTGATGCTCGTCCCTACGCTTTTGATAACGGCGAAGAAGATCAGGGTTTTAAAGGATTTCATCGTATTGAAACTTTGCTTTATCGTGATGGCGATCTCCAAGCTGCCGTGCCTTATGCCCAAGAGTTAGTAGCCAGTGTTAAAACGCTCAGTACCAATTTAAAACAAAGAGAGAACTTTGATTCCCCGACTCATTTTGAAGGGATGATTGCTCTGGCAACAGAGATTCCCGCTAAGAAAATCTCTAGTGAAGAAGAAACTTGGTCAGATCAAAGCCTGTTGATTTTCCAAGAAAACTGGCGCGGTATTTACAGTCAGTTTGAACCTTTCGCGGCTGCATTAGAAGGTGTTGATCCCCAAGCGGCAATGGAAGTTAAACAGGCTTATGAAAATGCTCTAGCAACAGTAGCTCCTTATTTCACAGAAGGTCAAGTCGCAGCTCAAGCTTATAGCAGTCTTGCTCCCACTCAACGGGGCGAGATTATCAAAGTAGCTTATCTTCTCCGCAATAGTTTGATTAGTGCGAAAGAGAAACTAAGTATTGCTTAAATTAGCTGTTAGCTGTTAGCTTTTAGCTGTTAGCTTTTAGCTAATTATCATTTTTGTGTGTGAGGAATTTTAACTATGAAGAACATTTTGGGCAAAACCGTCCCATTAATTCTCGCGGCTTGGGTAGCAGGTATTTATAGCCCAGCCCAAGCTCAGACTGAACCTGGTGAAATTATTAATCAAGTAGAACAATACGGGCAAGAAAATCAAAAAAACAGCATCAATCAAGTAACTAACGTCAACCAGTTACGAGATGTATCCCCCACTGACTGGGCTTATGAAGCTTTAAGAAGTTTAGTAGATCGCTATGGCTGTATTGCTGGGTTTCCTAATCAGACTTATCGCGGTAGTGACCCCCTATCTCGTTACGAATTTGCCGCAGGTTTAAATTCTTGCCTAAATCAAATCGAACGTTTAATTGCTTCATCCGAAGCCGTAAGACAAGAAGACCTTGATAAAATCAATCGTCTTAATCAAGAATTTGAGGCAGAATTAGCGACGTTAGGAGGCAGAGTTGACGAAATCGAAAGCCGTACTGCTACTCTAGAAGACAATCAGTTTTCAACTACAACTAAACTGGCTGGAGAAGCGATATTCGGATTAGGTAGTGTTGTCTCTGGTTCTAACGATGATGGAGATGCTCAAACCGATGATGAAATCGATAAAGTTCCAGTTTTAGGTAATCGTACTCGTTTAGAGCTAGAAACCAGTTTTACAGGAGAGGATTTACTATTTACGCGCTTGTCTACGGGGAATTTTCCTGCTTTCGCTGATGAAACAGGAACTTTTCAGGGTGATTTAGCTTTTGCTCAACCTGATGATAATGGTCTGGGCTTAGAAGTCTTGTTTTATGACCGCCCGATTGGAGAGAATACTCATGTTCTGATTGGAGCTGCTGGTTTAGCCGCCGACGATATTGCTAATACCGTTAGTATTTTTGATGGCGATGGAGGCTCTGGGGCGATTTCTGCCTTTGGTAGTCGGAGTCCCATTTATGAAACACCAGGGGAAACAGGTTTAGGAATCATTCATAATTTTGGTGAAAAGCTAGAATTTAGTGCGGGTTACTTGGCTGGGGAGGCTAGCGATCCGACTGAAGATAGTGGTTTGTTCGGTGAATCATACAGTGCGCTGGGACAGCTACTATTTACTCCTTTTGACAAGTTAAATGTTGCTCTTACCTATGTTCATGGTCGCAATCAAAGCGATACAGAAACTGGTAGCGACTTAGCTAATATACAGTCTTTGACAGCAGCAGGTGAAGACGCAGACCTTACCCAACCAGGAGTTTTTGTAGACGGAGTTCCTACAGTCAGCAATTCCTACGGAGCGCAATTGTCTTTCGCACTTAGCGATCGCATTGTGATTGGCGGCTGGGGTGGTTTGAGTAAAGTAACCACACTAGAAAGGTTTAATTCTGGTGGGCAAGAGATTGGTCGCGGTACTCAAGATATCTGGAATTGGGCTGCAACTTTAGGTTTCCCCGACTTGGGTAAAGAAGGAAACTTAGGGGGCATTATTGTGGGGATGGAACCTTGGGTAGCCAAATCTAGTATTGATGCTGACGGCTTTGATGAAGACGAAGAGAAATCACTTCATGTAGAAGCTTTTTATCAATATCAATTAAACGACAATATTGGTATTACGCCTGGGGTAGTTTATATCAACAAGCCAGATAATAATAGCGACAATGATGATTTATTCATTGGTACGCTTCGGACAACGTTTACCTTTTAGGAACCACAAGTAAGGGCGTGCTTGCCCTTCGGGTTATACTAATTCACCTAAATATCTGAAGAAGCCTTGGTCAAGCTTGAACTACTCGAAAGCTAGCATCGTCACCCTTAGAATTCCAAGTCGGGTAAGTCCTCTAGTTGAGAGCAAACGCCCTAGCTTTCGACGCTATGGGATTTGCTCTCAACTAGAAGGCTCTGACTTCCTGTAAGCTTTACTAACCCAAGGTTGGGAAGTTTTACATTTAGCTCCCACTGCCCTCCTAGTGCTGTAATGACCTTGGAAAAAGTTTCAAAGGTGAGTCTTTACTCTCCACTTTCAAGCTTAGAGACTGCTGGCTGCTTTACACCTATTTTTTCTGCCATCTCACCTTGCGTTAGATCTAGCATTTCTCGAAGGTCGCGGAGTATCTCATACTCTCTATGAAGCTCATTAGTTCTTTTTTCTATCTTTTCTCTTCTTGCCTTTGGCAACCGAGCCATTCTTTCTGCGTGCGTCACCATGTTTTGACTCCTCTTTTTGTTCGAGCATTTCTAAATGATCTGAAAATCGCTTGTCTGCTATGGGAATATTCTCTTCGTACCATTGGGAGTTTCCCGCTTTATTGCCTCCCAGTAGTAAAATGGCCTTTCTCTCGGTATCGAACGCAAAGAGTATTCTCCAGGGTTCTCCCCTAAATTGCACTCGCAACTCCTTCATATTCGGATATTTGCTACCTTCAAGGGTGTCAGCGCGAGGGCGACCGGTTTGGACCCTCCCTTTCCAAAAGTCCAACTACGGCAAGAATCTCATCTTGAATATCCTCGAAAAGCGATTCAAACCATTGACTGTATTCTCTATTTTCTTTTATTGACCATTTCATTTTTTAAATATATTCCAAAATGGAATATATCAACAATTATTCCTTGTTTGAGTTGGCATTGCAAGTACCTCACGAATTGCCCCTACTTAACAAAGCCTCAACCGTATTTAAAAGTTCTTGGGGCTGAATCGGCTTACCGAGATAGTCTGTTGCTCCTAGCCGTATTGCTTCTTGCTTATGGCGATCGCCCGTACGAGAGGTTGCCATAACCATCGGCGTATCTTGGAAAGTTGCGATCGCTCTAACTTTTCTTAACAGTTCAAACCCATTCAATCTCGGCATCTCCACATCAGAAAGGATCAGATCAATTTCTCCTTTGTCTTGTTCAATGCGCTCTAAAGCCTCTTGTCCGTCACGACAAACAATAACTTGATACCCGACTGCGGTTAACAGTTTTTCTAACATCCGTCTGGTAGCTACCGAATCTTCTGCCACTAAGATCGTTGAAACGGCTTTAGTTGCAAAAACTGGAGATTTTTCTGACTTGCCAGATGATGCAGCAACCGAATCTCTCTCGAAGCCTTGGGGTAAAATCACAGGAATTACTTCCCCTGTACCTAACACAGTACAACCTGCCAAATAAGTTGGGACTGGTACAGTATCGTCAAACGGCTTAACAATTAACTTTTCTTCTCTGAGTAAGGCATCAACTAAAATTACCGACGCTCCAAAAGCAGTTTCTATAACCATGCCCACTTTAGCTCGATCTATGCCAAAAGGCTTGCGGGGACAGGGCAGTAAATTCGATACTGCATGAACGGGAATAATTTTTTGATGCCAATTAATAGCTTGTTCCTGTGAATCAGTAAAATCTAGTTCGCTGTAAGGTAAGGTTTCAATAATACTGTTATTGGGAATAGCAATAATCCGATTTTGTAACTGTACTAATAATAGCGATCGCAAACTTAAATTAAGAGCAAGTTTAATCGTAAAAGTTGAACCTTGACCTGATGTAGTTTGAACTTGAAGTTGACCTCGTAGTTTACGAATTTGACTACGAACAATATCTAATCCCATACCTCGACCAGATATATCGCTTACTTGGGCTGCGGTTGAGAAATTGGGTTCAAAAATCCAATCTACAATCTCAGCGGGACTAAATTTGTCAATAGATTGATCGCAAGGACAAATACCTCTTTCTAAAGCGCGTGCATATACTTTTTCTAAGTTAATACCTGAACCATCATCTTGAATGATGATTGCTAGTAGATTATTCTCTATTTTGGCTGTCAGAACAATTTGAGCAGCTTCTGGTTTTTGACTGGCAAAACGTTCAGCTTTAGATTCAATACCATGATCGAAAGCATTATTCAGTAAGTGAGTTAGAGGAGTTTGTAATTGTTCTAGTAATACTTGGTCTAATAGAGTATTTTCGCCTTTGATTTCTAAATTCACGGACTTATCAAAACGCTCATTCAGACCGCGAATTTGCGGCACAAATCGTTGCGCTAAAAGATTGAAAGGAACTAGACGAGAATCAGTAACGTTGCTGTACAACCGATCTAGGTTTTTTTGTGTCTGTTCTAAGTCTTCTGATAACTCTCGATCAACTAAGTCCAAGTCCGTACGAGTTTCTTGAATCTGGAGCATCAATTCCTGAAAAGATTGCAGGCTGGTATGAAGTTCTGTGTAATGATCGAGTTCTAAAGAATCGAATGTAGTATTGGATTCTTCAACTTGGGATAAGTTTTTGTCAGCACCCTGAGAGTTGGATAGTGAAGATCGATTCGATATATTTGTAGAGCCTACGGCTAATTGATCGTATAAAGTTTGCACCTGATCGCGAATTGGCTCAAATTGGCGAGTAATTAAACGTAAACGGTAATTAGCTTGATTCAACAACTGTTGTTGGCGGCTCAACCTTGCTTGACTTAAAATCAGCTCTTCGACGTTAGTAGTCATTCCTTCTAATCTCTGTAAAGGAATCCTAATCTGGGAGACAGCTTCTTTTTTAGGTTGTCTTGAGACAGGAATTGTCTCTGTGGTCAGAGGAGGCAAGGGATCAGTAGACAGTTCTTTTGTGCCGCTTTCTGGGATATCTGCTGCTTCTGTTAAATCTTCTGTTAAATAAAGATCGCGTTGCTCACGAATCAGGGTAACTAATTCTTGAACTACCAGTAAAGCTTCTAATGGTTCTGATTCTGCTACAAGAGTCTCGATTGGTGCAACTGCTTCTACTAGCCAAGGCAAATTTAAAGTTTCACCTAAGAAAGTACATTCATCAGCGAAACCAGATAAAAGCTGTGAAATTAATGATTCTGGAGTATCTAAAGGTAATTTTGCGATCGCCAGACAGCTTTTTTCTAAGTCTTGATTTAAAGTATCGGCAACCAAATTGTCGTTAGAACTCTGCTCCCCTTGGCTAGGAATTACTTCACTTGCTAAAGAATTATTGAGATACTGATCTCGTTGAAAACGTAAATGATTAATAATTTCTTTAGTCAACACCAATACTTCGATAGGAGGAGACTGTGCTAACAGCTCGCTAATCGTGGTAATAGCTTCCATTAACCACGGTAATTCTAAAGTTTCGGCTAAGAACCTACATTCATCCACAAAATTAGCTAAAAGCTCTTGAATCCACTCAACAGGAATATCGTCTTTTAGCTCTTCAATCGCGGCAAAAATAGTTTCTAAATCCACCGTCAAAGCAGTGTGAACGAAACTATTGTTTTGGCTATCTTCTGATTCTGCCGTTTCTGGCGTAGAAATTGATTCGGCAAGGGTTTCTAAGGCGGTGATTAACTCGGGATTTGCGATCGCATTATCGACAGTTCTGGCTTGACTAAGGATAAAGCCCACTTCTTCAATCCCCTTCTCTACCAAAGCCCAGGCCAAGTCTAGTTCGGTAATCTGTCCTTGTTGAATTCCAACTAAAACATCTTCTAGTTTATGGGCTAGTTTTTGTAGACTAGTCAAGGATGCTAATCCTGCACCACCTTTGAGAGAGTGTGCCGCCCGCAATAAAGCTGTAAACTCAGGATGTTCGCGGTCTTGTAATCCCTCTTCTAACATCTGTAGATACTCTGGAGCATCTTCATCTAAGAAACACTGGCGCGCTTCTGCGGTAATGGCGGCGAGAATTGAAGGGTCTAATTGTGAACTCATTATTTAGTAAGTTTGACTTTTTATTTTGGACTTTAGTAGGGGCGATTCGCGAATCACCCCTACTAAGCTTGTAATTTAAATTGAGACACCGATGATTGCAAGGTTTCCGCTTCTTGTACCAGAGTACGAAGTGATTTCACCACATCTTGAGCTTCACTGGAGTTCTCTTTCGCAATAGTGGCAATCCCCATAATCTTTTCATTTACCTGGCGAGAAGTATTAGTTTGCTCGACGGTACTACTAGAGATGGACTGGAGATATTGGTTAACACTTTCACTCGTTTCGGCAAGTTTACGTAAATTCTGTTTGGTTAAGCGTACTAGTTGACTACCATTAACAACTTCAGTGGTGCTAGTTTCCATCCCTTGCAGCACAGAAGTTGTATCCTGTTGAATTGCTCCAACCAATTGTTGAACATCCTTGGTGGATTCGGTAATTCGATCCGCTAGACGACGGACTTCTTCGGCTACAACCCGAAAACCTTCACCGTGTTCTCCTGCACGAGCCGCCTCAACTGAAGCGTTAAATGCTAACAAGTTCGTTTTTTCGGAAATACCAGAGATGATCTCTACAATTTGAGCAATCTCTTGGGAAGACTCGGCTAACTGTTTTACTTTCTTGGAAGTACCTGCAACCGTCGTCCGAATTTTTTCAATACTATTAACCGTTTCATCCATAGCCAAATCCCCTTCTTTAGCTTGAACCAAACCTTGACGGGCAATTTGAGCCGCTTCTTGGGCATAACCAGCTACATTCTCGACAGAACGGTTAATTTCCTCAATACTACTTAAGGCTGAGTTAATTTCCTCTGCTTGAGATAGAGCTGATTCAGAAAGTTGACGCACCGAATCTTCACCACTTAGAGATAGTTGACCCACCTCTGTCGAGACAGTTTGTACCTGCTGAAGTAGACCCCTTAATTTACGAATAGTGGCATTAAAAGCATCCGCGATCGATCCAACCGCACCATCACTCATTGTGGCTTGAACGGTTAAATCTCCTTTTTGTGCGCCTTCCACGTCTAATAGAAGACTCATTACCCCGCTTTGGAGACGTTCTTTTTCCTGACGTTGTTTCTTGGCTTCTTCTGCTTGTTGTGCAAGTAGTCCTTGAATTTGTCCTGCCATCAAGTTGATATTAGAACCCAAGTCAGCTAGTTCGTCTTCTCCTCTGACTTCAATGCGAACATCTAATTCCCCTTCACCCAACTTTTTAACTGCATTACTGGTCTTGAGTATAGGTAATGTGCCTTGATAGCCCAGATAAGCTGCTAGAGCTGAAACTGCCAAGGCGGTTATTCCAGTACCAAGTGCTAGGGTTAATAGTAGTTTTTTCTGCAAGGCAAAGGCGATGTCTGTATCTATACCAATTACCGCTTGCCAATTCAGTGGAGGCATTCCTTCTAGGGCTTCAAACTGGCTATAAGCAACGAATTGTTTGGCATTGTCTATAGTATCAACATCAATAAAAGTACCCGATTTGCTATTAGCTTGGACTGCGGCAATTTTAGGAAACCCTTCTTCTACCTTTTTCCCTTCCTGTTCTTTTTCTAAAGCCAGAAAGAATGTACCATCAGCATCGGCTATGTGATACTCTTCCCCGTTAAGATTGTAGTTGGTGATTAAGTTTTCCAATTTACTAACAGGCATCCGCGTCCTCACAACGCCAATCATGTTGTTGCTGCCTGTTTCGATAATTGGAGCAGCAATGTAGATGGCAAATGTACCAGAAGACTTGGAAATTTCTGGCTGAGAGATGTATGGCTTCCCAGTTTTCAGCACGGCTTGGATGTATTCTCGGTCTTTATGATTGCCTAGTTTGTCCCCTTGAGATTGCACAATTACATTCCCATTCAAATCGAAGGCAGCAACACTCTCATAAACTCCATAGCTTTTTACATAATTATTAAGGATCGCTTCTTTTTGGGTTAAAGGAACTGTTGCTGCTACTTTCGGATTGGCTAGAATTACTAGCTGCGACATAATTTGAATATCCCCGTATCTTTCAAACATAAAGCGATTGATCCTATCAGCTAACTCTTCCGTACGGGCTTGTTCTGTCTCAGAAATTTTTTCGCTAACCGATTGGTTAGCAATATAGTAGGCAATTGCCCCAATCCCAATTACAGGAATAGTACTCATAGCGATCGCAATTCCTGTCACTTTCCATCTTAGACTCAGCTTTTGCCACCAAAAAGCATCAGATTGAGCCTTGGTTGCTGTTCGCTCAGTAGAAACTCGGGATTTTTGCAGGTTTGCTAGTGCTTGTTGGGCAACTGCACCATAGTTACCGTCTTGATCTAGCTCTAAAATTTCTTGATAAAGAGCGATCGCATTTTCTGTATCTCCTGCTTTTTCTAAGCTACTAGCTTGTACAATTTTACTAACGATGTCCGCATTATTAGAGGGGGGCTGAAATTGAGAATTAGACATAAAATTTTTCCTATTAGTTAAATTATTTCGACTAAGTTAAACAGATACGAGAGTTGACTGTTGATGTAGCTGTCGTAAAAAAGCTGTAGAATTTAAAATATAAGTATCCTGGTCTTCTGTGGCGAAGGTGGCAGTACAGGAGTTCTGTAAAGCAGAAGCTACGGAATTTACTAGAGGTTTTAATTTACCCGATTCTACCGTCAGAATGCCTTTTAGTTGTTGTACTACCAAAGCGATTCGCCGTTGATTTCCCTCGATTTCTTGGGTTAAAACTACGGCGGTAAGTGTCTCAGACGGGCGATCTTTATTAGTCTCTAAATTCAAAAAGCGATCGCTGTCTAAAATCCACAATAAAGAACCTTTAAAATTGGCAACTCCATACCAAAAAGGAGCTACGCCTGGAACTATGCAGATATCTTTCTGTTCAATCTGCGCCACAGTAGCAATATCTGATAGAGGTAATCCTAAATTGATCGAACCCGATAATTCGACAGCAAAGTATTCTTGGTTCATAAAAAAAATTACGAGTTATACCAGTAGCCACATAGATCAGGACAAGATATTTGATGGTAGGGACGAACGGCAGTTCGCCCTTACTTATGTCGGGGAACCCAAATGACTATTCGCCCCTACAGGGTTTATGTGTTCTAACCTTTCTGTCCGTAGCCAGATAAAAACAAGAAATTAAAATTCATTCTCTTGTTTTTTCTCTTGTTTTCAATTCCGACTTGGGAGCTAAGGTTTAGCTAACGTGCTGAACCACTTTATCGACTAGATTTTGAGGTACATAAGGCTTGGTAATGTACTCGTTTCCGCCCTGACGCATTGCCCAAAAGCGATCGAATTCTTCGGCTTTGGAGCTACAGAATAAAATTGGAATCTCTTTCCAGGCAGCGTGTTCGCGAATTTTGCGACATAGATCTAGACCGCTTTCTCCTGGCATCACGATATCTAACAAAATTAGGTTAGGAGTAGGATTGGTTTCCAGCCATTTCCAAGCTGCTTCGGCACTTTCGGCCACAGCAACGCTAAAACCTGCATGGGACAGTAAAGCCGAACTCATTTGTCTTTCTGCTTGAGTATCTTCAACAATTAGTATAGTTTTCATTGTGATTAGGTTTTATCTCTGATTTTTGTACAATAAATAATTGAGTTAACAATATAGTTCCCAAAAATTGGATTTAAGTAACATTAGTTAAATTGACGTAACAAATGCTAGTTAATAACTGCTCCAGATTTCTCTAGTCTTTTCGCCAACTCGATCAATTTATTGGGATCACAGGGTTTAGTTAAGTAGTCCGTAGCCCCAGCTAATTTAGCTCTAACTCGATCAATCATGCCATCTCTTCCGGTTAGCATGACAATGGGAATTTCTTTGAATTTTTGAGATTTTCGCAACATACTACATAAATCATAACCATTAATATTAGGCATATTAATATCCATAAAAATAACAACTGGCTGTTGAACAGATAACTCCTTAAAAGCCAGACTCGGATCGATAATGCTCATGACTTTATAACCAACTGCTTCCAAAGTCATTTTCACTTGCGTCTGTACTGTCTTACTATCGTCAATACAGACAATTAAATTTTGGGAAGCATTTTTATCATTAGAAAAAGGCGCTTTATCGGAATTGGAATTGACATCTGTTTCTGTTTCTGTTGCTCGATATTGGGGAACAGAACTTATTGTATCTGCGGGTGGAAGTTCTAATTCTGCAAAAGGCAATAGGGTGATAATTTTGTCTTCTAGGCACTGTTTCAGATATTTAGCTAATATAAATGAATCAAAATTAACTTTAGTGACTAATTCGTAAAAACTATTTTTAGCGACAAATAAACTAACAAAAGAAGAAAGTTTTTGAGAGGTTGCTAGAGCAGCAAATTCTGGTTGTTCATATGAATTTCGCCAAATTTTATAAAATTGCAGAGCATTCTTTTGTTCCAAAAATAAGCGACTAAAAGGAGAGCCTAAATATTCTCTTATTTCCTGCCAAGCTTTAATTTGATTTTTTTGTTGAAAATTGCTCAAAGGTAAATTAATAATCGGTTTTTTAATTCGTTTACCTGGATTTATTTTAATTGCAGTTGCTTCAATACTTAATATTTTAACTAGACCTTCTTGGATGAATTGAAATAAGAGTTTTTTAAAATCTGAATCTTCTAACTTTTTGTTTGATAACCATTGGCATAGCTGTTCATATTCTGAAGCTTGTTCAAGTAATTCAGGACAATCAGAGCCTAATTTCAACTGTTGCCACAAGTAATTTAATCGCTCTTGTTGCCCTGCCGTACTGTTGATGTACTGTATTTTTCCTTCTAGCAAGTAAACCTGCCAACCAACTGATTGATCTTTAGGCTCTTCAATTTCTATACAACCAGACCAAGCTTGTTGAGACTTTGCTTCTAGAAACTTAAAGGGATTATTAATGTTATTCATAATATTGCTGGGAATTTCTACTGACAATAGAAACAAAAAAAACAAAAACTTTTAATTACGCTTTGTTTATAGTTCCCCAAAACAATATTGAAATTAATCTTTTGATTGAAAAAATAATTGAAAAAAATTACGCGCTCAAATGTAGCCAGCCCAAAAAAGTTCGCAACAACAACCAAGCATTTAGCCCAACTATAATCGTAGCAACTACTCCAGCTAATAATTTTAACCAAGTTGGATTGACAAATTCGCCCATCAAACGTTTGTTGCTGGTAAACATGATTAAAGGAATCACCGCAAACGATAGTTGTAAACTTAAGATCACTTGACTGAAAATCAGTAAGCTACCCGTACTCTTTTCTCCATAGAAAATAATCGCAATTAAAGCAGGAATGATCGCCAGTAATCTAGTTGTTAAGCGACGTACCCAAGGTTTCAGTCGAAACTGCAAAAAACCTTCCATGACTATTTGTCCTGCCAAGGTTGCTGTGAGTGTCGAACTTTGCCCGGAAGCTAACAATGCCAAGCCAAAAATCGTACTAGCTGCACTCACTCCCAACAAAGGTGAAAGTAATTTATAAGCATCTTGAATTTCTGCTATTTCTTGATAGCCAGAAAAATGAAAGGTAGCCGCAGCGACAATCAAAATTGCTGAGTTAATGAATAAGGCAAAAGATAAGGCGACAGTTGAATCGATCGTACCGAATTTAATTGCTTCCCATTTTTTCTTAGAAGTTGGTTCCCAAGCACGAGTTTGGACAATCGAAGAGTGTAAGTATAAATTATGAGGCATTACCGTTGCCCCTAAAATCCCGATCGCAATATAAAGCATTTCTGGATTTCTGACAATTTCGGGTTTGGGTAGATATCCAGCTAAAATTCCTGCTATATCTGGTTGGGAGAAAATAATTTCTGCGGCGAAACAAATTCCTACCGTTGCTACTAAAGTAATAATTAAAGCTTCTACGTAGCGAAAGCCTTTTCCTTGTAGCAATAATAATAACAATACGTCGCAAGCCGTAATACACACTCCCCAAATTAGAGGAATACCAAATAATAATTGTAGCGCGATCGCACTTCCTAGTAATTCTGCTAAGTCACAAGCCGCGATCGCAATTTCACAAAGTCCCCATAAGCAAAAACTAATTCTTTTAGGGTAATAGTCTCGACAAGCCTGTGCCAAATCTTTTCCTGTTGCTACTCCTAATCGCACGCATAAAGCTTGCAGCAAAATCGCCATCAGATTGGATAACAAAATGACGCTCAACAGTGCATAACCAAAAGCAGCACCTCCAGCTATATCTGTAGCCCAGTTACCAGGATCCATGTATCCTACTGATACTAGATATCCAGGCCCAGCATAAGCTAGCATCTTGCGCCAAAAACCCTTGGTATTGGGAATTTTTATACTCCGGTGAACTTCAGGTAGACTAGGGCGCTGAGGAGAGAGAGACATTAATTTTTAGTTTTTGTTTTCTCATATTTCTTTCATAATCTAGTTTATCATTAAAAATAATTCTTTTTCATAATCCTTTCATAATTGCTGAATTCGTCAATAGACCTATGCTTAAGCTACGTAAATTCATCATCAATTTTATCTGTGTTTATCTGTGTTTATCTGCGGATAATATTAAAACCAATGACTTTCGCAACAAGTCTAATGCAATTCGGTATTAATTTCCTTTTCTTCTTTACCCGAAGAAGGTACGGGATCATAACCGCCTGGATGAAGAGGATGACAACATGAAATACGTTTAAGTGCTAGCCAACTGCCTTTAAAAGTGCCATAAATTGCGATCGCTTCTAAGGCATATTGAGAACAAGTTGGTTGAAACCGACAGCTAGGAGGAAACAGGGGCGAAATGAAACGACGGTAACCTCTAATGAGCCAGAGTAGTAAAGTTTTCATATTTAATTAAAATAAGATAAGCGATCGCCAATAGCCAATAAACTCTCTGCTAGTTGCTAGTCGCTAGTTGCTAGTTGCTAGTTGCTAGTTGCTAGTTGCTAGTCGCTAGTCGCTAGTCGCTCCTACATCATCTAAAGCCAACTGATAAATCTCACGACGAGATAAAGAAGTGGATTTAGCTAAGTGACGACTAGCTTGTGATCGCGTCATGCCCTGAACTAATAGTTGCTGCAACTCAGTTTTAAGTTCAGCTTCTGACATCATCAGATGTGTTTCTGCTATTGCTCCTTGCAACACCAGGGTATATTCCCCTTTAGGTTGACGATCTGTAGTATAAAGAGCGATCGCATTACCGATACTTCCTCGCCACAACTCTTCATGTATTTTAGTTAATTCTCTCGCCAAGACAATCTGGCGATCTGCGCCCAAGGCTGTCTGTAAATCCGTTAAAGTTTTTAAAAGACGGTGGGGTGCTTCATAAAAAACTACGGTTCGAGTTTCATGGCGTAAGAACTCCAGTCGCTCCTTTCTCTCTTGATCTTTAAGGGGTAAAAAGCCTTCAAAAATAAACCGATCTGTCGGTAAACCCGATGCAGCCAAGGCACTGATTGCCGCAGTACCTCCAGGAATGGGAATAACTTGGATCTTAGCTGCGATCGCTCCTTGAACCAATTCGACTCCAGGATCAGAGATACTGGGCATTCCTGCATCCGTTACTAAAGCAATCTGTTGTCCTCTTTGCAAACGCTCTACCAGCTCTGGAATCCGAGAGTTATGGTTGTGTGCGTGATAGCTAATTTGAGGGGTATCAATTTGTAAGTGTTGTAATAATTTGCCCGTGCGGCGAGTATCCTCGGCAGCGATCAAGTCTACTTCTTTCAAAATGCGGATGGCTCTTAAAGTAATATCTTCCAAATTACCGATGGGAGTTCCCACTAAATAAAGTATCCCCAAGCTTGAATTGTTTGCCATCTTTAGTATTAGATCTTAATATAAAATTCTATTCTTCAAGCACAACGGGAAAGTTGCCCGAACGCTCTGAGGGAATGGCGGCGATAATCGCATCGATGACTTTAGAGATGGGTACAATCTCTAAACCAATATCATCGGGGAGACTTTGACCTTTAGGTACAATCGCCCGTTTAAAGCCTAATTTTGCCGCTTCTTTGAGCCTTAATTCCATCTGAGACACGAGACGCACCTGTCCCCCTAAACCAACCTCACCAATCAAGACAGTGCGGGGATCAACAATGCGATCGCGAAAACTGGCAACAATTGCGATCGCAACTCCCAAATCGGCGGCTGGTTCTCCTACTCCCAATCCTCCTACTGAAGCCACATAGGCATCTAATTTAGAGAGAGGTACGCCGACTCTTTTTTCCAGTACAGCTAAAATTTGTTGCAGGCGATTATAGTCAATTCCCGTAGTTGAACGACGAGGAGAAGTATAGCTAGTAGGGCTAACTAAAGCCTGGATCTCTACCACCAAGGGGCGAGTTCCCTCACAGGCAACGACGATGGACGTGCCTGGGGATGCCTCGTCTCGATTACCTAAAAATAGTTCCGAAGGATTGTCTACTTCAACTAAACCCCTCTCTGCCATTTCAAAAATACCGATTTCATGAGTTGCGCCAAAACGATTTTTAACTGATCGCAATAAACGATGAGAAGCATAACGATCGCCTTCAAAATATAGTACAGTATCTACTAAGTGTTCTAAAACTCTTGGCCCTGCGATCGCGCCTTCTTTGGTAACGTGACCAACAATTAATAAAGCAATATTTTCTCTTTTCGCTAACTGCATTAAAGCCGAAGTACACTCCCGTACTTGTGCAACCGAACCTGGAGAAGAAGTCAACGCTGCAAAATGTAGGGTTTGGATACTGTCGATCACCGCAACCTGGGGTTTTAAAGATTCTAATTCCCGTAAGATTTCTTCTAAATCCGTTTCAGGCATAACATAAAGATTATTTTCCTTCCTAGTTATAGTTGTCCCCGCTTTCCCATTACCGTTGTTCTCGGCTTCTAGTGGCGTTTCTTCAGATTCTTCTCCCACATCTAAACGAGATGCCCGTAACTTAACCTGCTGTCCTGATTCTTCTGCCGAGACGTAGAGAATGCGAGGCCAACTATAAGATAATTTATTCGCTACCTGCAATAATAGAGTAGACTTACCAATACCAGGATCGCCTCCAATCAGCACTAAAGAGCCAGGTACAATGCCGCCTCCTAGTACTCGATCAAGTTCTCCATAACCAGAAGGAAATCGCTGCTGTACGTCATTATTAATTTCGGAAAACTTTAAAGATACTCTCGGTTTGCCTGTGCCTGCTGCTTTGCCTGTAGAACGTGTTGTCCCTGATTGCCATCCCCCTCGACTATAACCACTGCTACTAGGAGAAACTTCGATTGGTTCTTCAGAGATAGTGCCGAATTCATTACATTCTTTACACAGACCAAACCACTGCGTATATTCAGCTCCACACTCATTGCAAATATATATCTGTTTAGACTTAGCCATTTTACTGCTTGAAAATAAAGATTAAAAAAATACAAAAAATAAATCGATTAAATCTGATAATGTGTGTAAATCTTAAAGAAAATTAAAATCCTCAAAGCTAAATTAAATCTGGAAAAAGCCACAAGTTGTTACAATAATTGCCTTAAAATAGACAGTCAGTCTAATTAGACAACGTAAACGGGATAATCTAGATAATAAGGTAATCAACATTTAACTTAAATATCGGTAATTTAACTTAAATAAGGAGTATTAAGTAGCTTTGGAAACTAATAAAGAAAAAATTTTAGTGGTTGATGATGAAGCCAGCATCCGTCGCATTTTGGAAACTCGTCTTTCCATGATTGGTTATGACGTAGTAACTGCGGCTGATGGCGAAGAAGCTCTAGAGACTTTTCGCACTGCTGAACCCAGTCTTGTCGTTCTAGATGTCATGATGCCTAAGCTAGATGGCTATGGAGTCTGTCAAGAACTGCGTAAGGAATCTGATATCCCCATTATTATGCTAACTGCTTTGGGCGATGTTGCCGATCGCATTACGGGTTTAGAATTGGGTGCCGATGATTATGTAGTTAAGCCTTTTTCGCCTAAAGAACTAGAAGCGAGAATCCGTTCGGTATTGCGACGGGTGGAGAAGAATGGCGCGCCTGGTATTCCTAGTTCTGGAGTAATTCACGTTGGTTCGATTAAAATCGACACGAATAAAAGACAGGTTTATAAAGGCGATGAACGCATCCGCTTGACAGGGATGGAGTTTAGCTTACTAGAACTCCTGGTTAGTCGTTCTGGCGAACCTTTTTCTCGTTCCGAAATTCTGCAAGAAGTTTGGGGATATACTCCTGAACGTCATGTTGATACTCGTGTCGTAGATGTCCATATCTCTCGTTTGCGTGCCAAACTGGAGGACGATCCCAGTAATCCAGAACTGATTTTGACAGCTAGAGGAACAGGCTATTTATTTCAGCGCATCCTCGAACCTGGAGAAGAATAGTAGATTAGTCTTTAAAACAGGATGAGTAAATCCGATTCCAATCGAATACTGCGATTGTTACCAATATTTGCTGGAGGATTAGGTGGGTTGCTGTTGCTAGTTAATCGGATCTTGACAATGCAACTAACCGATTCTCAAGCACGTTCTGATGCTTTGGGGATAATTGAAGGAGCAGTATTGATTTTAGTCGGTCTAATTTGGCAGCAAATTCAGGCGAGAGATCCCGATACCGTGACTCTAGTTGGGTCAACGGGTTTGGAATTTGCCCCTGAACTTGCCGAGGCGGTTCAAACTGAGTTAGCCTGGGCTTCTCATCTATTATTAACTAATACCGCAACGCGATCGCTAGTTGTGTATTATAATAATAAAACTCTTTTACGGCGGGGTGTCTTTGGTGAAAATTCTCAAGTTAAACCAGGCGCGATCGTTCAAAGGGTTTTGGCGACAAGTAAGCCTGTTTATTTGGTTAACCTGAGTCTTTACCCAGGGAAAGTCGAATTTGACTATCTGCCAGAAAATACTCAGGGGGTTATTTGTCAGCCAATAGGTAACCAAGGTGTTTTGATTTTAGGTGCGAACGCGCCTCGCAGTTATACTAAGCAAGATGAGAAATGGATTGAAGGAATTGCCGACAAGTTAGCTGTAACTTTGAGCTAAACTGCAAAAGATCATTATGCTTCCACAAAAACCGTTAGGTTATCAGGTTGACACTGTTTTAATTCAACACTAATCCCATCAGCTTTTTCCTCAACCAAATCCTCGATATAACCATTTTTATTGAGTTTGGCTTCTCTAACGCTGTCAAAAGGGCCAAAGTAATAAATACAAAATGGTTCTGCTGTTTTAATTTCTACCCACCAAGGCATTTTATAATTCTTGATTGAAACGATTTTAATCAGTTTTTGGAGGTTGTTGGAAAATAACTGGGATATCTTTTGAGAAAGATTGTTTAGTAAGCTTAGAATCGGCAATTTAGGCTTTGTGAAATTATTGTCAAGATTTGTGAATTTCATAACTGTTGCGCAATTAATTAATTAATAAGTGAATTTATCTTTCGCTCTCAATGCTTCACTCCTCTCAGTGACTTCTCCCGACGCTCATCTTTCAGATAGAGCGCGGGCTTCTACCCTCGCGAGTAGAGATTTCTGCGTTGCACTTACCTAGATATAACTATCCCTGGCAGTACGCATTCAGCAGACAGTTTCCT
>Ga0209082_1000192_pt1 | contig 28704 bp, 26 predicted proteins | sample ColdCreekSource_FD_184127 | JGI IMG/M metagenome (GOLD analysis project Ga0209082, IMG submission 184127) | Groundwater microbial communities from Cold Creek, Nevada to study Microbial Dark Matter (Phase II) - Cold Creek Source (SPAdes) (version 3) | ecosystem: Environmental > Aquatic > Deep... | reverse complement strand
TCTCGCAGCTGGCTGCGGCGGAAACGGGAACGACAACCCCGGGACCGCAGGCACTGGTGGCGCTGACGGCGGCAGCACCGCGAGCGGCACTGGAGGCGCATCGGGCAAAGGCGGCGCAGGTGCAACGTCAGGCAGCGGTGGTGCACGCGCAGGCAGCGGCGGCAGCACTGCAGCTGGTAGCGGCGGCAAAGGTGGCGCAGGCGGCGGGGGCTCGAATGCCACTTCCGGTACAGGTGGCGCTGCAGGAAATCCGAGGCGGGCTCGGCTGCTGGCGCGCCGGGGCCGTCACCTTGGGAAGATCTGCCGACGCGCTCGGTCACTGCGAAAGCGCCGCCCACGGCGGCTGCGAACGCCACCGGTCAGACACCTGCGTTCTCGGGTCAGACGCGCGCGCCCGCACCCGGGACGTTGTCCAAGGTCACCGTGCAGACTGTCACCGACGAGCTGAACGGTCCCTGGGGCGTGGAAGCGCTGCGCGATGGCCGCTTCGTCGTGACGCAAAAGAGCGGCACGATGCGCGTGGTCAACACGGATGGGGAGCTGCTCGAGCCGATCGACGGCATGCCGCAGGTGGCGAGTGGAGGACAAGGCGGCTTGCTCGACGTCGCGATCGACGAGGCCACGAACCCGATGACGCTGTGCATCACGTTCTCGAAGCCGCGCGGTGGCGATGGCAACAGCACCGCCGCCAGCTGCACCACCGCGACAGGCGCGGAGAACCTGACCATCGAGCCGTTGCAGGAGGTGTTCCAGCAAGAGCCTGCATGGCAGAGCGCGCAACACTTCGGCTCGCGCTTCATCTTCGCGCCCGATGGGCTCGTGTACATCACCATGGGCGAGCGCTCGGCGGCCAACGCGCGCGTGCACGCACAAGACCCAACCAAGACCATCGGCAAAGTGGTCCGACTGAAGCGCGACGGCACCGCGCCAGCCGACAATCCGTTCGCAGCGGATGGCGGCGAAGCACCAAAGGTCTGGTCGTACGGTCATCGCAACCTGCAAGCCGCTGCGCTCGATCTGCAAAACCGCCTGTGGACCGTCGAGCACGGACCGCAGGGCGGCGATGAGCTCAACAAGCCTGAAGCTGGCAAGAACTACGGCTGGCCGATCATCACCTACGGCGAAGACTACGGCGGCGGACTGATCGGCGAAGGCATCACATCGAAGGAAGGCATGGAGCAACCCGTGTACTTCTGGGATCCGGTGATCGCGCCCTCGGGCATGCTCGTGTACTCCGGCAATCTGTTCAGCGAATGGCGCGGTGACATCTTCGTCGGCGGCCTGTCAGCGCAGGCGCTCGTTCATCTCAAGCTCGAGAACGACAAGGTGGTCAGCGAAGAGCGCTTCGATCTGGGCGGGAGAATTCGCGACGTCACGCAGGGTCCGGACGGTGCGATTTATGTAGTGGATGAGAGCAACGGGACGTTGCTGCGACTCACGCCAGGTGAGTAGGCCACAAGCGTGTGATGCCAAAGCGTGCGAGGTACTTGCGGAGGCGGTCAGCGTCGTTCTGTGAGCTGCGGCGCTTGCGCGATTCAGCGAAGAGTGTGCGACCCGCGTCCGAAAGAGAACGCGAGGTCGCGCACACGCTGAGGACATCGGCGAGCTGTACGCGGTCGAAGCGATCGAGGGCAGCGAGCGTGTCCGCGCTGAGATATTGGTTGAGTATCTCCTCGCTGCTCGTGAGCCGCGCGCCAGCGGGCCGCTGCCAGTTCAACTCCAGGCGCTCGATCTCGTCGCGCACGTTGGGCACGGCGATACGCCCCCCTTCTGCCAATGTCGCCATGCGCTGCACCGCCGCGCTGAAGTCGCGAAAGTTGCCGGACCACAGCGCGCGCGTGGAGGTCGCGAAGTCCAAGAACATCTTGCGCGCTTCTTTGCTGAAGGTAACGCGCGTGCCTTGTGTCTCGATCCAGTGCGCGAGCTCGTAGTCGAGGTTTGGCTCCATGTCTTCCGGCCGATCGCGCAACGCGGGCAAACGAAACGTCCAGAGGTTGATGCGCGCGAGCAGGTCGTCGCGGAAAGTACCTTGGGCCACGGCTTCATGCAGGTCGCGGTTGGTCCCAGACAACAGCTGAAACTGGCTCTCGACCTCGCGATCAGAGCCCACAGGAAAGAACTTTCCTTCCTCCACCGCGCGCAGCAGCATCGCCTGCTCTTCCAGGCCGAGCTCGCCGATCTCGTCCAAGAACAAGGTGCCTTTGTGCGACTCGCGCAACAAACCCTCGCGCGCAGAAGCCGCACCGGTAAAGGCGCCCTTCACGTGCCCGAACAGCGCGCTCATCGCAGCGTCGCCGCGAATCGTCGCGCAGTTGACCTCGACGAAGCGACCTTCCACCTGGCGACGTAGCTTCTTCAGCTCGTAGATCCTGCGCGCGAGCTTCGACTTGCCCGCGCCCGTGGGCCCCATGAGCAAGAGCGGCGTGCGCGATGCGATCGCAACTTGCTCGATGCGATCGATCAGCTTGTTGAAGGCGGCGTTGCGCGTCGCGATGCCCGACTTCAAAAACTCGCGGCTCTCGCTCTGCTCCTGCCGAAAGCGCGATGCGATCCGATCGTACTTCGACAGATCCAGGTCGATGATGCTGAACGTTCCGGGATTGCCCGCGCGCTGCGGTGGTCCGGTTTGGATGAGACGCGCCGGGAAGTGTCGCGACTCGGTCAGCAGGAACTCACAGATCTGCGCGACGTGCGTGCCCGTGGTGATATGGACGAGGTATTGCTCCTGCCCGGTTTTCCACTCATAGCCGCGCGCGAAGTCGTGGAGCGCGCTGTACACCTGCTCGAAATCCCAAGGATCTGCGAAGTCTACGTGGTGCTGCTGCACTTTCGTCTCGGGCGAGACGCTGGCGATGTCGCTCGTCACTCGATCGGCAAGCTGTTGAAAGCGCGCTTGAAACAGCAGCTCGAAGCGGTCGACCACGAGCTCTTGCTGGCGACACAGCGCGACCGTAGGGCGCCACTGCTGCCAGCGATCTCCGCGGCCTTTGACGTCGTCCAGTTTGGTGCCGAGCAAGCCGATGACTACGGTTTTCAGCGCGTAATCGAAACAAGCACCCTTTTGCGTTAGAGCGACCTCGAAACTTAGAGACGGCAAGAGCTGACAGAGAGGTCAAACAGTGGCTGCGGTCCCCGTGGCAACGCGATTGTCGGGAGCGCTCGCCCGTAAGCGCCTGAGTTTGGCGCGCAGAACGCAAGCGTGGGCGAAGCATGTGGCGCTCGCGCCCGCGCTGGTTCAGGGTTCAGCCGCTTGCTGTCACGCGCCGGCTTTGCGGCGCAGGACGGTGCTCTTCCAGTATGGCGGCCCGCGGCTGGTGGAGCGTGTAGGAACGTCGATGGGCTCAGAGAGCTTGGTCAGGTAGCGCACGATGCTCTTGGGCTCGGTGACGAGCGCGATGAGTTTCATGCGCCCGCCGCACCTCGGGCATTGCAGAACGTCGATCTCGAACGTTCTTCTCAGGAGCTCAGCCCAACGGCGATAGCAAGTGCTGGGTGAGGAAGGCTCATCGGCGGATGGTTCGGCGAGCTGCGCGCTGGGCTCAGGATGTGGCCTGATGCGCGCACGCCACGCGCTGGCGGGCGCCAGGACGCCTGCGTATTTGACCGTGTGAAAGCGTGGCGGGGGCACGCTGGTGGCGAGCCGGCACAGCAGCGACAGTGGATCCATGTCGACGGCGAGCGTCCCGTCGGCAAACGCGCGCTTGAAGGCGATGCGCACCAAGCCTTCTGGGCGGCGCTCGATGCGCTCGTACGCGATGGGTGGTCGCAGCACATAGCGCAGCAGCCTCTCGCGACCCGCAGGATCGAGGGCGCCCGCGCGGGTCGCGGCATGCAGCGTGAAGCCTGCTAGGGATGCGCACAGCGGCTTGTCGTAGCCGAGCGCTGCCGCTGGCAGCGGCATAAGGCCGCGGCGCCACTGCGGGCCTGCGGGCGGGGCTTGTCCCGAGACAGCTGAGGCTGCGAGTGGGTCGTCGGCGTCGTCAAGCTCGGCGTTTGGGTCGAGCCCTTCGAGCAGGCCGTGGCGCCGTAGGTGCTTGTCGATGCGACGCACCACGCGCTGTAGCACTTGGCCAACTTCGCGTGTCTGAAGATGTCCGAGCGCTTGCCACGCGAGCTGTGGTCCTTGCTCGTAGTAGGCCCCGTCCAGGAACACCACGTGCAAGTGCGGGTTGAGCCGCAAGTCCGATGATGTGCGCTGTACGACTGTGACCGCGCCGCTCTTGGCTGCAGACGCCATCACACCGCAGGCAAGGGCCGCGCGCTCGGCGTAGAAGCTGTGCACGGTATCCACGAACAGGCGTGTGAGGGCGCGGAGCAGCGCGCCGTCTTGTGCGAGACGCCTGCGCCACGCGAAGGGAAAGGTCAGCACCCACTGGCGCAGGTCTGTCTCGGGCAGGATTCTCTCCATGAGGTTTGCGCTCGTCGCACACATGCGTCTGCCCATGCACGAGGGGCAGAACCCGCGCCCCTTGCACGAGAAGGCGACGAGTTGGCTGTGTTCGCAGGACGCGCAGTAGAGGCGCGCGAAGCCTCGGCACAACAGACCGCAATCGAGGAAAGCTTCGAGTTCTCTCATGGCGTGTTTGGGCAGGCGCACGGCGAGCGCGCCGTCGTCGATCGCGCCGTACAGCGTCTCGAGATTGTCGCGTACGACCTCATACAGCGCCGTGGTCTCGGGACGACGGCGCTGATAGGCGTTTGCGCGCTCGCTGGCGCGTGAGGCGACAGCAGCCACCATGCCACCGCGCTTGAGCGAGTGTTGTGCCGTGCGGCTGACGCGTGTGCTTTCGCAGCGTTAGCAACGCGGGCCACGTGGCGGCCCTCAGCGCATGGGCGGCGACCGCCATGACCTGCTGCGACGGTCAGTTCGTGCCGTGTCTGCACTCAGCCACTGGCGCCGGCTGCGAATCCGAATCCCGGAAACCGCGGCAACTTCAGTGCGAAGGTGCTCTACGTATCTGACTGCGGCGAAACTGGCGTCGTATTGGGCGTCGCGCAACCTGCGGGTGAACTCGCGGCCGCATATGGCACTCCTGTGCTTTGCGGGACGGCACCTGCGCCGTCGTCAAGGAGCATTCGTAGTCGCTGTTAGGACTTCATACGCGTCAAACAGACACGTCACTTCATGGCGCCGCGCTGCAGCAGCCTGCCTGCGATCAGGTTGGCGTGCTGATCGAATGCTGCGAGGAGCGATCCGGGATCGCGCAGCGGCGGAGGCAGCGTGGTCGCGACTTGGTCTGTGAGGCGAGACATGTGCGGTGGATCTCCACCGTCGCCGAGCTCAGCTACACCGGATAACGCGTGGTAGGTGAAGTGGAGGTCGTGATAACGCAGGCCATCGAGCGGCCCGAGCCGAGAGTTGGAAAGAAGCAGGATGCGGTCAGCGAGGCGCTCGTCGAGCATGTAGCCGCCGTCGTAGAGCAAGCCTTGCGTCGGCACGCCGACCAAGTGCAGCAAAGTCGGGCTGATGTCGATGTGGCTCGTGGCGTAAGGCAAGCGGATGGTCTGCTCGACGAGGCCCGGCGCGTACAGCATGAAAGGCACGTTGAAAGAGAGATCGGAGTGCGAGTAGCGGCGACCGAGCGACTCGAACTCTTCCGCGTAACGCAGGCCGTGATCACCCGCGACGACGATGATCACGTCTTCCGCTAGGCCGCGTTCGGCGAGCCGCTCGAGCAAACGCGCGAGCAAGCGGTCGAACACCAGCGCGATCTGATGCAAACGCTCGGCGCCGCTCAGCGCTTCGTTGCCTTGCGGCGCAGGCCAAGGTCCATGACCGAGCATCGTGCCCACGAACACCGCAGCTTTGTGGCCGTTGTCCTGCGCGTGCGCCACGCGTTCGAATGCGGTGTCGAACGCCACTTCCTCGGCCGCGAGCAGCACCTCGTACACGCCGTCGTCGCGGTGCACAGCGCTGTCGATGATCGTGTCGAAGCCGAGCATCTGCGCTTGCGTGCGCTCGCCCGTGCCGGGCATCCAGTCGAGCACCCACGAATCGACGTACGACGTCTCGTAGCCGCGTGTGCGCAGCACCGATGCGAAGCTGTCAGTGGCGATCGGTCCAAAGCGCACAGCCAGCCCAGACGACGGCGCGTACAACCCGCTCAGCATGGAGAAGTTCGCGATGCGCGTGTACGAGCTCGTGGTGTAGTGGTGGTCGCTGACAATCGCGTGTTGTGTCATGCGCGCGAAGGTCGGTAAGTCGGGCGAGCTGGTGAGTGGATAGAACGCGCGGGGTGCGGTCTCGAGGCCGATCACGATCAGGTGGCGCGGCGCGGTGCGCGCTTCGAGATCGGGGTGGAGCAGCTTGCTCGCCGCTGGCGGCGGCGAAGGATAATACGCCAGCTTTTGGTACCCCGCGAGCAGCCCACTGTCCGGCGGGATCTTCAGCGCGAGCGGTGTCGAGGCGTCGCCGCTCCAAGCGGCAGCGGCTACGTGTGCCCAGTAGCCGCGCACCGGAAACGCGCGCTCGCCAAAGCGGGCCGAAGCGAGCGGCGCGGCCACCAACCCAAACAGCAAAAGCGTCAGTACCACCCTCGGGAGGATGCGGTTGACGCGCGCCAGCGCCGCAGTCTTGCGGGCCACCCCCGGCAGCAGGACCCCGACGGCAGCCAAGATCAGCACCACTCCTGCGCCGGGCGTGACGTACGTGGCCAGCGTCTGGGGATGCAGGCGTACCCAGCCCCAAGCCGTCGCCAACACCTGACGCGACGCGAACGTGCCAAGCTGCATGAAAGAGACGTGGTTTCCTAAGATCACGAGCGCGAGCACGACGGCCGCCATGCGCTGCACGGTCGTCCGACCACGCGCGGAGAGCGCCGCTCCGAGCAGAAACACCGCAGCACTGAGCAGCGCGCACTGCAGAAAGTCGCGCGCCAGTACCAGCAAAAGCAGCAGGGCGCGTGGGATGGCGGGCCCACTGCCGGCTGCCATTTCGTCGAGCACAAACTCGTCACTATGGCGATAGACCGAGGCGAGCGCCGCCAGCTTGCCGGCGCTCGTCGCTAGCACACACACCACGTACCACCAACAAAGCTCGATCACTCGCTCTGCGCGAGCCACACTTGCCCAGCGGCCGAGCGCGCCTAAGTCTCTCCGCATATGCTTCGAGCGCAGCTTATTCGATCCGCGATGCGGTCTTTCAAGTTTCTGTGGCTGCTGGGCCTCGGCCTGGTCCTGCCACACAGCGTCTCCGCACAATCTGCGGAAGCCGAGAGGCCATGGTACCGGATCAGCGCGCAAGCCGAGCTCGGTGCCCTGGCCGTGCTTTCGCACAAGGTGCAGTTCGGCGAGGACGGGACGTATTTCAACTACGTCCGGCATGGTGGCCAGGACAACTTGTTCTTTGTCTCGCGCTTCAGCGCCGAGCTGAACATCGCGCAGCGCCATAGCGTCGTGTTTCTGTATCAGCCGTTGGAGCTCGCGACGCGGGCACAGCTCGAGCGTGAGCTGCGCGTCGACGAGGCGCGCTTCCCCGCGGGCGCTGGCGTCAACTTCCGCTATGGCTTCCCGTTCTACCGCGTCAGCTATCTATATGACGTACTGGCCGATGAGCGCCGTGAGCTGGCATTCGGCGTGTCCGCGCAGATCCGTAATGCGACGATCGAGTTCGAGGAGGTCGGTGGTACCCGCTTCAAGTCGTACCGCAACATCGGCTTTGTGCCGCTGCTCAAAGCGCGCGGCAGCTATACCTGGCCGAGCGGAGAGTTCCTTGGCTTCGAGATCGACGGCATCTACGCGCCGATCCGCGGCGCCAATGGCAGCGACAACGAGGTCACCGGCGCGCTGCTCGATGCAAGCATCCGCGCGGGCGTGACCTGGCTGGACCGCAGTCGCTTGTTTGTGAATCTGCGCTACATCGCGGGAGGCTCGACGGGCCAAGGCGATCCCGAGGCATTCAGCGACGGTTTCGCGAAGAATTGGCTGCACGCCATGACGTTCTCGCTGGGTGCAGAGGTCTCCGGCCCCTAGCTCACTCCACCGCGATGCGTTCGATCAACACGGTCGCTTCTGCGGGCGGAGCGTTCTCGCCGCTCGGACCGCTACGACAGCCATAGATCAGCCGCATTTCGAACGGAAGCCGCTCCCTGCGTTGCCCGGCGCTCAGCGGCAGCACGATGTCGCGGAAGCTCGTGTCCTGCGGCTCGCCGCGGTCCATGAGCAGCTCGCGTGTGCTGCTGCGGCTGCCGTCGGGCAACGCTGGCTCACCGAGAAAAATGCCGAGCTCGATCGGATAGCCCAAGCGCTTCTTTGTGATGGTGCGAACGCGCACGATCAGCTTGGCGGCGGCGCGCGCATCGAGCTGGCCTGCCAAACCAGGCTCCGCGCAGGAATTGATGACCCCACCCGTATACAGACAAGTGCCCGCGCACTCGGCAGTGTCGCGTACGAGCGAGAGGTTACCCCACTTCACGAGCCCGGCTAGGTCGTTGTCGTCGTCGAGCTCCCAGGCGGTCGCGGGTGCCGCCATCCGCGGCAGTTGAAAGTCCACGTCCATGAAGTTCGACATCTTCTTGCCCACGCTGTCGGGCGTGCCCGCGGGCAACGAGAACGTGATCACTTGGCCGAGCAGATCCGGCCAGTTGACGGTCGCGGAGGCCGAAAGCGCCAGCCTACGCGGAGAATCCGGGAGGGTGATCGCGCGATAGCTCCAGCGCGCTGTGACAGGGTCGCCGCCGCTGGCTTCAGCGTCGATCGACTTTGCCACAGTCGCTTGGTCGACCAGCACACCCTCACCAAAGTCTATGGTGAGCGCATCCCATGGCAGACGGGGACGTGCGTTCGAGCTGGGCGTAGTCGGGACGCTCAACGCGCGCAGCGCCGGGGCATGTCTGGAGGGTTGCAGCTCGCCTTCAACCCGGACGTCGTTTTCTTGGTCAAAAGCGCTCACCGTTCCGAGGTCGCCTGCGTCGTCGCGCTCGAGCCTGAAGCTGACGTAGTTGGCAGCGAGCTCAAACGGGTAAGCGCGTCCGGGCACGAACAAGCTGCATGCGTTCAAGACCAGCTCGTTGGGCCCGGGTGCTACGGTGCAGGTCGATCCGTCGAGCACCGCCAAGTACTCACCGGCTGGGCTGCGGATGAGATACAAGAGCGCCCGCAGTGAGCCCTCGTCGAACGAAAGCTCATAAGCGCCGGACACATCTTTATTGCTCTCGCCACCACAAGCACCGCCGAGTAGGCAGCTGATGGCGGCGAGCACGGACAACTTTGCCCATGTATGTCCCCCGGCAGACCAGCGCATCGGAAGATCTTCGCAGAGCAGCGCTGCGCAGGCGAGTTTTTCAGACTGTAGGTCATGTGGGCGGCTCGCGCATGCACGGCCGAGTATGCGTCAGGGAAACACCCGTAATTCTGTCACCTTGTAGTCAGATGGGTCAGTGTCAGATGTCATCAAATTCACCGGCTCCACCTTGCCGGACGTCCTGTGGGACCGTGCGATCTGTTTGGCTAGCTCGATCGCGGTGGTCCGCACTTACGAGGCCCCACCGCATCGGCGCGAGCTGTGGTGCGCCTGCGAGCGAGGGTGGCTTCGCGCCGGCGGCTACCTTCCGTTCGAAGCCCGCGCAGAAGTGTCTGCGAGCGCTGTGAGGACGGACACGAGCAAGGCGGGATCCTGCTCGACCTCCGCGAATGCCGCTCTCAGCTGCGAGACGGTCGCCGGGTCGATGCGTGATGACAGCGAGCGGACCAGCGTGCTCGAACGGGACGATCGCGCCCGGGATGACAGAGCTTCTCGGCGCGGTCCGGTCAGGTCGAGCGTCCCCAGCGGTGTTACGAGCGGAAAGCGCAAGCCGAGTGCAATCCGCCTGACTCCTCGCCGCATGAGTTGCTACCGTGCGCGCATGAAGATGACTCGGCTCGCGCCGCAACCCGCTTGCGCGCGCGTGCGCCAGCTCGTCGCGGTCTGGCTGGGCTGCGTCTTTTGGTTGAGCGTGAGCGCGAGCGCGCACGGCCAGGTGCGCGCGGAACTGGAGCGAGCGCTCACTGTGACGCGCGAGCTGCCTGGCTGCGTGAGCGCTTCGGCTTTGCGCGCGCGTACGGCGCAGTACTTGGATCGGGTCGAGCAGCTTTCGGAGCTGACGATCGAGGTGGACTTGCAGGTGCCCCAATTTCGAGTCCTGCGCGAGGGGCAGCTGCTCGCCGAGCGGCGTTTCGCGCGCGCGCCGAGCGATTGCACGGAACGGCGCGACGCGCTGGCATTGGCAGTTGCGATCGCGATCGAACAGGTCGCTGAAGTTCCTGCAGCTGATAGCGGCCGACGCAAGCAGCCTACAGCGGCCGACGAGCGCGCGCAGCGCACGGCCGCCAGTGCAACTGGGAGCGGCGACCCTTCAGATGAAGCGCGCCGCACATCCACGCTGGTCGAGCCGAGCCCGCGCGATGATAGCAAGAGCGGTCGCGCGGGCGATGCGCGCAGCGCGCAGGACGCTGCGGCGTCAGCGGAGCCAGACGCGCGCGATGAAGCCAAGAGAGATGGCCGCGCGAGCGCCGACGAGGCGCGCACTGTTGCGCCAGTCGAGTCAGACGCGCGCGCTGAAGTTGGACGCGCGAGTGAGAGCGACACGCGTTCTGGTGCGCGCGCATCGAAGCCTGGTTCGGTTCTTGTCGCGCGCGGTCGAAACGCGCCTGTTGGCGGACCGCGGCAAGACGAGCCTGCCGGGAGGGCCGATGAACCTGCTGCTAAGCTGGGCATGAGCTCCGCGCCAGCGCTGCCGCCGTCCGCGGCCGACCGCGGACCCGGTGATGCGCGCGATCTCACGAGCTCCGGGCGTCCGCGAGCGAGGGTCTCGCTGCTGGGCGGAGGCGCGGTGCTGTTCGAAGCGCTGCCTACGGCGGCGGCTGGGCTCTCGGCAGGGGCTGAGCTGGCGCTGCTGCCCGCGTTGCGCATCGGGCTCTCGGGGTTAGTGAGCCTGCCGGTCTCGAGCTCTTTTCAGGGCGGCACAGTGTCGGCCCAGCTGTTTGGCGTCCAGCTCACGGGCTGCGTCAATACACCACTTTTCGCGAGCTTTTTGCTCCACGGTTGTGCGGGCGCAGTCGGTGGTGTGATCCAAGCAAGCGGCGATGACTTCGCGCTGAACTTGAGCGACCGGATGGGCTGGATCGCGGGGCTGGTGCGCGCGAGGCTGGAATATCCGGCAGCCGGCCCCGTGGCTGCGGGGGTGTACGCTGATGCCCGAGTGAACGTGCTGCGGCCCGAGCTGCAAGCGGGCTTGGCCAGCGAGCCCGCACGTACCCGGGCTGTGGGGCTCATGGGCGCGGCGCTCGGGGCTGAGCTGATCGTGCGATTGCACTGAAGGAAGGCCAGGGCTGCGGTCATCAAGTCCGAGATGCGCCATGAACGGTTAGAGTGCGCGACGCTGCCGCCTCGGAACGGGGCGCAGCCGGAGCGCGCCACCATCCCCAGGCCGCTCACCGGTGGTGAAGCGGCGGGCGAGCGCATCGGGGTCGAGGTGCTTTTTCGCGAGCACGCGCAGTTTGTGGCGACTTTTCTGATGCGGCTCGGAACACCGAGCCAGGATGTCGAAGACCTGCTGCAGGAAGTCTTCGTGATCGCGCATCGCAAAGGCGGCTTCGTCCGAGGGCCTGCGCAGCCGCGCAGCTGGTTGGGTGCGATCGCGGCCAACGTTGCACGCACCGGGCATCGCTCGCGGCGGAGGCGACGTGAAGACGCTGATTCTCCGGCGGTGGAGCAGCTCTCGACGCAAGCACCTTCGGAGACCGAGAGTCTCGCGCGCGTGCGCTTGGAACGCGCGCTCGCTGCGCTGCCGATCGAGCAGCGTGCTGCGTTTGTGTTGTTCGAGCTCGAAGGTGAGAGCTGCGAGAGCATCGCAGCCGTGTGGGATGTCCCGGTAGGCACCGTGTACTCGCGCTTGCATCACGCGCGGCGCCGGTTCCTGGAAGTGTACGAGAGCGCAAGCGATGTCTCGAGCGTGCGCCGAGAGCGAGGTAGGCCATGAAGCGCCTGATCGACGATCCAGAGATCGCAGGTGAGCTGCGTGCTGAAATGCAGCGCTATGCGACCGAACAGGCTCAGGTCGACCTGAAGCGTGTGTACACAGGCTTGCAAGCCAGCTTGCCGCTGACAGCGGCAGCATCGAGCAGCCTGCCACAACCGCGCTTCTCCCGGAGCGCTTGGAGCGGGCTCCCGAGCGCGACGAAGCTGCTCATCGTCGCAGCCCTCGGCGGCACAGCGGCGCTCGGTATCGGCGCGTTGCGTGGCGACGAGCGCGCGACACAGAGCGTGGCCTCGAAACCGGCGGCGGCGTTACCCAGCACGCTTTCAACGCAGCCTACAGCGGCAGGTGCGCCGCAACCTGCGAGCACTGCATCCGCGCAGCCCTCGCCCATGACAAGCTCTACGACGCCTGCGCCCGTGATTCCGAGCGCCTCTGGTGGTGGCCTGCAGCAGCAGCCAGGAGCTGCGGTCCCAGAGCCCGAAACACCAACAGCACGCAGCAGCCGCGGCACCGCCAGCTCAGCCTCGCGGCGGGAGATCGCCCAACTGGCGCGCATCAAGGAGCTCTTGGAAAAGGATCCCGCCGCAGCGCGCCGCCTGATTCGCACAGCACAGCGCGAGTTTCCGGCAGGATTACTCGTCGAAGAGCGCGAGGGCCTGGACGTGATCGCACTGTTCGCGCTCCAAGAAACCGAGCGCGCGCGCAAGAATGCCCAGCGCTTCATCGCGCGCTACCCGCAGAGTCCGCTGCGACCGAAACTGGAGCGCTTGATCGCCGACGCCAGTGAGTAAGAATGAGGTCCATGCCCGGCCCTCACAAGCTACGCGCCAGCTCATGGCTGTTTGTGCTGCTCGTCAGCAACGCTGCGCTGGGCTGTCGCAGTCCGGGGCTCGTGGGCCAGCTGTGCGTGGGTGAAAACTGCCCGCCGCCTAGCGAGTGCCGTGATGGCAGCTGTGAGCGGCCGCCCGAGTGCACGCTCGAACGTTGCGAAGCCGGGCTGTGCAGCGACGCTGAATGCACGGCGCTGCGTTGTGCAGCGGGCATCGCTGGTCCGGCCTGTCCGGAACCGTGTCCCGGTGGCGTGTGCATAGCGGTCTGTACGAGCGCGAGCTGTCCTGACGCGAGCTGCGACGGTGGACAATGCGAACCAGCACCTTGCACCGGTGTCGACTGCCCTGCTGTCGACACTTGCGATGGTGGCGCGTGCGCAGCACAGCCTCCCGCTGCGGGTTGCGACGGCGGCATGTGTGGACCGATGGCGATGACCGATTGCGACGCCGACGCTGGCAGCTGCGACGACGCACCGAGCTGCGAGACCGGTCAGTGCATCGCTGCGGCATGTGACGACTGCGAGCCCGATCAAGGCTGCGATGCGACCTATCCCGTATGCCCGAGTTGCCGCAACGATGGCGACTGCGGGCAAGGCGAGACACGACGCTGCGATGCCGCGCGCGGTCGCTGCGTAGAATGCCTCGATGCATCACACTGCGGTGGCTACGAGCCATTCTGCATCGATGGCGACTGCGAAGAGTGCCGCGAAGACGACGACTGCATCGGCCGCGGTCTAGGCCGTTGCCGCAGCGGCGATTGCGGCTTTTAAAGGGGGACGGGGGCGCCCCTCGATGCTGCGACGGCATCTCGGGACACCCCCTCGGTCTAAGGGGAGCTTGCTCGCTCTCTCACTCGGGAGCTTGTTGGGTGCTGCAGCCGAAGAGCACGTCGACTTGTGCTGCGGGGTCTTGCTGCAGCTCACCGCAGGTCGCAGAACAAGCGACGATGCGGGTGGGGTTGCCAGCGTCGTCGTAGTGCCAACCGCTACGGTCGCCGCAGGCAGCGGCATCGGCGACCTGCAGCAGCGACTGCGCGGCCGTGCCCGCTACGCTGTACTGGACATTGACCCGGTCGCGGTCGAATGTCTCGCCGCTCGGAGCGGCAGGGATGGCCCAGCTGCACTCCAAGCCGGAGCTGCTGATCACAGCCTTGGCGAGCGCGTCGAACACCGGCGCGAAGTTCTGCTCGCACAGGTCGCCCTTCACACCGCTCGTCTGCTGCACGAGCTTCTCGTAGACCGTGCCCACCGCAGCGGCATCCGGGCACTCGCTGAAGCAATAGATGCCCGAGAACGTGAAGCTCGGGAACTGACCACCCGGCAGCGCGCCCACTTGTTCGGTGAACCAAGCGGCCATGTCGCGCTGAGCACCCGTGCTGCCGCCTTCATCGTTGTCATCGTCGCGATCCTCTGCGTCGTCGTCAGTCACGACCACGAAGGTCTTGCTGGCGTTCGGACGCAGCTGCGCCTGCCACATCGGGTAGGTCGAGACGAACATGTCGAGCGCGTCGTGACTGCCGACCTCTTCGGGCACGTGAAAGTAGCGCGGCAAATTCGTGTCTTCGGGACAGGTTCCCGAGCCGAGCGGCGCGGCGATGCAGATACCATTGTCCTGGTCATCATCGTCGTCGAACCAACTGTTGGCCATGGTTGTGCCGGGTGGCAACATCGCGGAGCTGATCAAGATGATGCGTGCGTCCACCCCCGCATCTGTGATCTGCTGCGAAAATGCGTTCAGCTGCTCACGCACGAACGCGATCTCCTCGTCCATGCTGCCGGAGTTGTCGACCGCGATGATGATGTCCGCGGGCCTACGCTCGTTTTGGGCGCGCTCTGACAACGCCGCACAGCTGTCCGCGCTCCCAGGGGGTGTACGCGAGCCTGGCGCGCTGCTCAGTGGGACCGTGCCCGGCGCGGCGGAGCCTGCACGCCCACCCGCCGTTTCGGTGCCGCTGCCAGCTGCGCTCACGTCGCCGCTACGCGCGTCGACGTCATCATCGGGCGTGGCACGGCTGCGCGATCCCGACGCTGGGGGTTGCGACTTGCTGCAGCCAAGCACGGTGAGCAATGTGATCAACAGAAACGAGCTTGTGCGCATGGTCTCCTCGAGCCCTATCAATCGTTGGCCTTACAAGTCCAAGTGCTCAGCCGGCACTCGCACTCGATGTTGAAGTAGTCGCAATCAGCTGTGCCCATGCACGCGTTGCCGGGTGTGGGCGGCTCGATCGGGCAAGTTGGGTCGACCGACTCCGCGCACAACCACGAGCCCATCGGGCACACGCACGACGTCGTGTCGTAACGACAGGTGCGATTTGCGACCTCGCAGCTGAAGCCTTCGATCGGGCGCAGGTCCGGGCAGGTGTCGGTGCTCGCGGGCGGCGGGGTTGTGGTCGACATGCCCGCGTCGATAGGCATGGTCGGTGGCGGGGTGGTTGGCTGCTCGGGAACGCCCGCGTCGTCGAGCTCGAACGCCTCACAGGACCACTTGCTGCTCATGCACGCGCATTCGTCCTGCAGAAACTCGCACTCCGTGCCCTCAGTCACGCTGCACGGGCTCGCGTGCACAGGCATCGTGGGCGGGCAGTTCGGATCGACTGGCTCGGCGCAGCTCCACTTGCCGCTCGGGCAGCCACACTCGATCTCATCGTAGGTGCAGACCGCCGCGTTCACACTGCAGGCCGTGTCCTCGACCGGGCGCAGCGAAGGGCAGCCAGCTGCGGCAGGCGGGCTGGCCGGCGTGCCTACGCCCACAGAACCGGTGCTGGACGTCGTACCGGCGGTGTTGTTGCCCGCTGGCCTGGGCCCGCCACCAGCACTGCTGCCCATTTGCGCCGTGCTCGCGGGCGCGAAGCTCGACGGGTTCGCTGGGAGGGTTTCAGCGGAGCAGGCCGCAAGTGTCAGCAAGACGACTGAGCAAAGACGAGAAATCTGCATGTCGTGCGTTCATCGCCGCACCCCATGCCCTCCTTCAAAACGTGGGCCGAAATAGTGTCAGTTGCGAGCCCGGCGTCACACGCCCGCGAGCCAGTCTGCAAACGCGGGATTGTGTCCGTCGAGTCGCCACAAAAAGCCGTCGAGCAGGTAGTGCGTCAGCTGCGGGACGCTGAGCAGCGGGACGAGCAGGGGCGCGGCTTGCTCCAGGGAGAGCACGGGAGTCGCGAGCAGCGCGCCATGCTCGTGCCACACGCAGGCATCCCACAGCCATTCCTCGCCCAGCGCCAGCGCACACAGCGCGATCAAGTACACCGGCAAGGCCGACAGCCAACCGCGAGACGGGCTGGCATCCAGCCGCTCACGGCTGCGAGCCACCCCGTGCGACACGAGCATGTAGGGCACGCCGTGCGCCACCACGTTGGTGACCGTGAACGCGAAGTCGTTGGCGAGCAACACGATGCCGCCCCACCAGGTTCCGGCTGTCAGGGTGAACAGTAAGATCTTACCCCAAGCCCAAGGCTCACCACGCTGCCGCAGCCAAGCTTGGCGAGCGTAGAACATGCACGCGCACAGCCCGAAACATACGCTCGCCAGCGTTGCGGCCATCGGCGGCAACCCCCGGATGAAGTCTCCCTGCACGAACCAGTGAAACGACGTCGGCAGCCGCGTGTGCCAGACCACAACGGGACAGAGCGTCGCCGCGTAGATCGCGATCTCGTCGAGCTTACGATCGAAGCTCTGACCGCTCGCGCTCCGGCGGCGATACAGCCGCATCCATCCGAGCTGCTGTCGGACGAAGTGAAACAGCGCGACGTATGCGAGACAACGCCAAAACAGCGCCGCCGAGTAGCCGTAGAGCAGCACGCCGAGCGCGAGGCAAGCGAGCGGCGTGATGCCGTACAACCAGGGTCGCCGTGCAAGCTCACCTGGGTCGCAGTACACCCGCAACGTGGTCGCATGCACATGCGCCACGTCGACACCAACCACAAACAGCAGCCACGCCCAAGCGGGCGTGTCGCCCGAAGGCTCGGCGAGCGTGCCGCTCAACGCCCCAACGAGCAACCCGATCACCGCGGGCAAGCTGAACGCGAGCAGATCGAAGCGCGCAGAAACAAGCCAAGGCGAAGGGCTCATAGGCGGCGCTCGCTGGAGCGTCGCGCCGCGCGGCAGACGAGCTTCGCAGTGCGCACGCGTTCCTGCGCCGCGTCCGCGGTCCGCGAGACAAGCCAAAGCAACGCGCCCACTGCAACATGAACAGCGCTCATAAGAAGCTCTCGCTGAGCTGATTCTCGGCGCGCAGCACTTCCTCCGCGGCGCGCACGCCTTGCCACTGCGCTTCTTCGAACAACGCGAGCCCTGACAGCTCCGTGTGTGCGAAGTGCATGCCGGACAGCGGTTGTTGCGCGCGCTGGCGCAGCGCGGCGAGCGAGCCTGCGAACATGCCCGGCACCGGCCTCACCATCGCATGCCCCCAGCGAAACACATCGATGCGCTCGATGCAGTCGGCGATGTCCGGATGCGCGCGCGAGAGATCCGCGACGGCAAGCTGCGCGCATTCATCGAAGCTGAGCGCCAGAAGCTCGCTGCGATCGCGCTTGGGGTCGGCGCCGCAATGCGGCAGATACCAGGTCCACACGCTGCGTGCGCGATCGGGCGAGTCGGTCTGATGCGTCGCGACGACGTAGCCGAGGCTGCGACTGCCGTACAACACATTGTCCCAGCACTCAGGAAAACCACGGCTCACCGGCCTGCGCCGCAAGCTCACGTTCGCGACCAGCCAGGCGCTTGTCTGCAGCTCGCGCGCAGCATCGAGCACTTGTGCGGGCGGTGCTTCGAGCACGCGTGCGAGCCAAGCTTGTGGCATCGCGAACACCACGTGCTCGGCCTCGACGATCTCTGCGCGGCCAGTCGCCGCGTGATAACATGTCAGCTCGACCTTGCCGCTCTCAGCGGCGCGTGCACGCGTGACAGCAACACCCAAGCGCAAGCGCTGGCCGACGCTCCCTGCCAGGTGTTGGATCAAGCGCCCATTGCCCTCCGGCCAGGTGAGAAACGCGCTCGATCCGCGACCGTCGAGCCGCGCACAATGATAGTGCAGCCCCGCGTACGCGCTGGTCTGATCCAGCGTCGTGCCCATGTCGTCGCGCGTGCCGTACTCGAGATAGAAGCGCAAGCGCGGGCTCGTGAAGCTGTGAGCGTCACACCACGCCGCAAACGACTGACCGTCGAGCTGCAGCAGCTCCGCGCTCGGGCTGCTGTATGCGCTCGGCACCGCAAACCCCGGTGCACCCTGCCCGTCTCGCTCAGCGGCCAGCCGCGCGACCTCCGCTTCGAAGCGCTCGAGCTGCGCCAGGTCATCGCGACTCGCACCGGCGTGCGGAAACAAGCCTTCGTACCAGCGGTCAGCGACAAACAAACGCTCTTGCGGCGCACGCACGAGCGCGGTCTCGGGATATTCGAGCTCGCCCTCCTCGTTCTCTGTGGCCACGCCCAGCTCGACGAGCAAGCGCCGCAGTGTGCGCGCGTGTGGCAATGGACACGGCACGTAGTGCGCGGCCCATGGATAGCGCGAGATGCTGTTTTCGCCGCTGCGCGCAGTGCCGCCGACCACCTGTTCCAGCTCGAGCAGCTCGAAGTCGTGAACCCCCGCGCGCTCCAGGCGCCACGCGGCAGACAGCCCCGCTGCGCCCGCGCCGACGACCACCACCCGCACGCTTCGCCGGCTCGCTGGCGTAGGTGCGAAGCCATCGCGCAGCTTGTGCCCGAGCTTGTGATCTTGTCCGAGCAGCGCACCCTCGAACGCCCGCACACCCGTGCGGTCGCACGCAGCCAAGAGCGGCGTGCCCAGGAAATATGCGATCAGCTCACGCCGCGTGACACTCAGCATTTAGTTCCAGTGCTTCCACTCGTCCTCGTAGTACCGGACAAGCGCTTGGTTATCCAAGCGGTTCGGCTCAGCAGGGACCTCGCGCATGTCGGGGCTCCAGACAAATAGCGAGGCCATCACTGGGCCGGTCAAGAAGCGAGCGTCGGCGGGCGCGCTCTCGGGCGCGTCGAACGGCGCGTGCCGGGCGAGCACGTAACCCCACTCGCCGAAGCTCGGCACGTTCGCGTGGTACGGCTGCACGGCAAAGCCGACCTGCCGTAGCGTATGCACGATGCACCAGAAGCTGCGCCGCGCGAACAGCGGCGATGTGCTCTGCACGACCAAACTCCCCGCCTCCGTCAGCTGCGAGCGCACGAGGCCATAGAAGCGCGTGGTGTACAGCTTGCCGAGCGAAAAGTTATTGGGGTCGGGGAAGTCGACGATGATCACATCGTAGGCATGGCGCTCGGGCCGCGCCGCAAGCCAGCGCATCGCATCGTCGTGGACCACCTCGACGCGCAGGTCTTCGTAGGCCGCGCCGTTTAGCTTGCGCAGCGGCGCGAAGCTGCGCCCGAGCTGCGTCATCGCTGGATCGAGATCGACCAGCGTCACGCGCTCGACCGCCGGGTACTTCAAGATCTCGCGCAGCGCGAGCCCGTCCCCACCACCGAGCACCAGCACATTCTTCGCCTGCTCCGCAGTCGCGAACGCGGGATGCACCAGCGCTTCGTGGTAGCGGTACTCGTCGCTGCTCGCGAACTGCAGGTTGCCGTCGAGAAACAGCTGAAAACCAGCGTCGCTGCGCGTGACCACGATGCGTTGATAAGCGGATTGCTTGGCGTAGACGATCTCGTGATTGTACAGACCGTCTTCGGCGAGCGAGGTGAGCTGGTCGGCAAACGCGAGGCCCGCGATCAAGGTCAGCATCACGATCGCGCAGCGCACGCGCAGTGCCGCTGGACGCCGGATCTCGTCGCGCAGCAAGTAGGTCGTCCACAATGCGATGCCCGCGTTCAGCAATCCGAACGAGAGGCTCGTGCGCGTCAGCCCGAGCTTGGGCACGAAGAACATCGGGAACACGAGCGAAGCCACGAGCGCGCCGAGGTAATCGACCGAAAGCACGCGTGCGATCAGCTCTTTGAACTCCAAGCGCCGCCGTAAGATGCGCATGAGCAGCGGCACTTCGAGCCCGACCAGCGTGCCGATCAAGAGCACGAGCGCATACAACACCACGCGGAACCAAGTCAGCTCGCTGAACGCAAAGAACAGCAGCGGCGCGGAGGTACCGCCGATCAGACCGACCGCGAGCTCCACCGCGATGAAGCGCTCGACCACGCGCCGCTCGACGTAGCGGCTCAGCCATGCGCCCAGCCCGAGCGCGGACAGATAGCAGCCGATCACCGTAGAAAACTGCGTAATCGAGTCGCCGAGCACAAAGCTCGCGAGCGCGCCGGCAGTCAGCTCGTAGATCAGCCCACAGCCCGCCACGACAAAGGTGGTGAGAAACAACAGCGGTACGCTGATGCGCGGCTGGCTGTCCGGCTCAACCATGGATGGCTGAAGCGATGATGATCGCGAGCCCCAAGATGACCGACGCCATCACGATGCCCACAGCGACGTTGTCGTCTTCGACCAGCTCTTTGACAATGTCGAATGGCAAGAAGCGCTGAGCGAGCTTGAACGCCACGAAGAAGATGACAATGCCCAGCGTGGCGTAAACCAGCGAGGCGACGAATAGGTGCAAGTTGAAGGTCATCATTTCCCTCCGCGATTGCCGTGATAAGCCTGGTAGCTGCGATAACCGCCTGGACTGTTGCGCACGCTGAGTGGGATGAGCGTGCGCGTGCTGCTCGGCATGAGGTCGACGCCGCGCCACTCCATAAAGGCGTAGAGTGTCACAACCGCGATCGAATAAGCCGTGAAACGCATGAGCTTGCTCCTGTTCTACTCGTCGTCGTCATCGTCATCATCTCGGCCAGCGTGGTCACTCTCACTCCAGCGCCGCGCCTCGAAGCGCGACACCAAGAACCACCAAATCAGCGGTGGCAAGCCCAGCGCGAGCATGCACAGCCACAGCGGCAGCCACAAGAAGGCGCCCTGTGCGACCTCCATACGCAGCGAAGTCGGTTTTGTGTACGTGGGATCGTAGTGCGGCTCGACACGCAACACGTAACGCCCGGGCTTGACCCCACCCACGCGCTGCTCGGCGTGCCGCCCGTCCTCCATCCACGATTCACCGTCGCTGTAGCCGCTGAACAACGAGACCTCGAGATCGAGATCGTCGGCGCGCCCGGACAGCTCTTCGATCAGCGAAACGTCGAGCGCAGCCCAACCGTTTCCAAGGTCGAAGTCGCTGTGTGCGCTGATCTCCACGGCCTTCGTGCCGCCGCGCAGCTCGAACGGATCCGATAGGCTGACCGGCTGATCGTCGGCGATCGCCACGTGGTGGATGAGCCGCACGCGCTTGGGCTGCGTGATCAACAGCGCCAGCGTGAACAACACGAACAGCGAAACGCCAAAGGCCAGGCCCATGAACATCCCGCGTTTGTGCTGCGCGTAGGGATTCGGCTGGCACGGCCCCACACCTTGTGGCTCCGGCGGCTTGCCAGGCTGATCGAAGCTCTGCCAAAGCTCTTCGGCGGGGATGTACACGCCGTACGTCCAGAGCTTTTCTTTGTCAGTGTGCTCGACGCTCAACTGATGAGGCGGGCGCACGTAGTCGTCCATGCGCGGACGCTGATCAAACTTGATCTCCCAGTAAAACTCGCCCTGCACGTCCAAGTAACGCACGCCGTTCGAGCGCTGGAAGTGCGAGTAGCGTGCGCTCTGGTAGCTCGCGCTGAGATCACTCACGTCCTCCAAGGCCGCAGCTGGCAGCTGCGTGAAGAGCGTCCAGTGTCCCTTGTTCTCGCTCAAGAACGAGTACCCCTTCGAACCGTGCAGCAAGTACTCGTCCCAGTGGTAGTCGACCCGATCGACTGTCACGGCGCGCCGCGTCCAGCCGATCACTTCAACCTTGTGCCCGGACAGCTGACCGCGCGCACCAAGCGGGAGCGTGGGCTGATGCCGCTTTTCGAGCTCTCTGACCAGCGCGAGCTCGCCATCACCGTGAGACGACAGCGCATGACAATGCGGACACACCACCGCCAGCGAGTCGCTGAGCTTGAGCGAAACGGGCCCACTGCAGCTCGGACAACGCAAAGCCCGGCCACTCGTCTGCGGTGCTTGCCAGCTGCGCTCGGGAGCGGCCTCCGCCAAGCCCGCGGCTTCGTAAGACAGCTCGCGCCCGACGAACACTTCTGCAGGTGCATCGGGATCGGCGTACTCGAGCGTCGCGTATAATCCGCCGCTGAGACTACCATCGGCGAAGCGGTAGATGTTCTCGAGCTGTGGCATGAAGGGAAGCTCACCCTGCGCAGACACGATGCGCGCATCTCCGAGCTCTTCGATCACCAGGTCGCCCACGCCTGCCAACGCGACTCTCTGGCCGACTTTCAAGCGCTCGTACGCCGGCACCTCGATCTGCCGCTCTGAGCGGCGCGACACGATCACGCGACCAGCGGCTTCAGCGAGCCAACCGAAGCTCCCATCGCTCCATGACACGTACCACTCGTTCCAGCTCGCGACACCCTGATGCAGCTGAAGGCGGCCGAGCACCTGAAACCTCAGCGCCTGCATGCGCCCCGTGTCACCGAGCGCGAGCCGCGTGTCGATCGCGACCAAGTCGGGCACTTTGCCGAGGTCTTCTAGCGTGCTGCCCGCGCGCGCGATCAAACTATGACAATGGTCACATACACACACCACGCTGTGCACGCCACCGAACCTGATCGGCGCGGCACACTGCGGACACGCGCTCGTGAGACCTATCGTGGACAATGTCAGCTCGGATCGAGAGCGGTGCCGCAGCCGCCGAGCTCCTGGAGCTTGCCGTCTTTGCACACAGGGGCGACTTCGATGTTGATCGTCAGCGCGCGGCGCGGCGGACGCTCCGCGACACGCCAGCAGAAACCTCGCCACGTGAGAGGCCGTTTCCAGTTGCGGTGGTCGCGGCGCGTCTCCCAGCGCCGACCTTCGCTCTGCAGCAGAAACATATATGCAGCTCCGAGCTTCGGGTCCTCATCGATCACGTACTTGAGCTCGATGTCCCACGGCGTCTTCTGACTCACGCCCGCCTTGAGCTCGATCTTGAGCGGTGCTGGGTTGTCGCAAGGATTCGGCGCAGCCGGGCTCGCGGGAGCGGGCGCCGGCGCAGCTGGCGCAGGCGGCGTGACCGCACTGGGCGCCGGTGCAGCACTCTCACCGCACGCCCAGAGTCCCAACAGCGCCCAACGCAAGCTCGTTGACCGTCCCATAGCCGAAGCCTGCACGAGTGAGTCGAGCGATTGAAGTGCCTTGGCCGGGAAATGGGCGCTCACGCTGCTCATGGTCCTATTCAAGGTCGGCTCGGTAGGTTGTGACGCGCCCGATGAACGAGAGCTGGTTCCGGAGGTCCCAGTCGCAGTAAACGCCGAGATCGGTATCGCTCGGCCGGAGGTATTGCTTGGCCACACGCTGCAGATCGTTCGGGCGAATCGCTGCGAGCGACGCCTGCAGCTGTCCCAGCCAGCTCGGGCCTTTGCCCTGCGCAAACAGCTGACCCAAGTAATCCGCGAGGCTGTCGTTGCTGCCGGCCCGAAACGCGACCCGGGCCAAGAGCCGACGCTTGGCATCTTGAAGCTCCGCCTCGGCGACAGGTTGCTCCTGCAGCTCCTCGAATGACTCGAGCAGCGAGCGGATCGCATCTACCGTCGCATCAGGCTCGAACGCGGCCTGCACCAGCAGCAAGCCCACCTTGCGGCCTTGAATCAGCTCGGGCTGCAAGCCGTAGGTCACGCCTTGATCATGACGCAGACGATTGTTCGAGCGCGAGCGCGACGCCCCGACCGCGATCTCCGAGAGCAGCGCAAACGGCGCTTCGTCGTCCGGCTGAAGCTGGGTCGGCGCTGGCTGCAGCAGCACAACTCGCGACTGCGTCTGATCGCCGGCCACGAGCCAATGCACCTGTCTGCCCTTCGACTCGAACGACGGGGCAGGGGCTGGCAGCGCCCGCGAACGTTCACGGCTCGACCAGCTCCCAAACAGCGGCTCAGCCAGCTCGCGCAGCTCGGCCAAGGTCACATCGCCGACGGCGATCAGCGCACTCGTCTCCGGCACGATGCTCATGCCGTAGCACTGCTTGATCACGGCGTCGCTCGCTTTGCGGATGGTATCGATCTTCGACGGCACGAGTCGACCAGCAAAAGCCTCACCGTAGCTGCCTGCCGCTGCCAGCTTCAAGAGCTGACTGTCGACGTTGCCGCTCGAGTTTTTGAGCGCGTCGATCGCGTGTACACGCACCGGATCGAGCCCACCCGCAAACGCTGGCTTCTGCACTGTGCGCGCGAGCACAGTGAGCCCGGCCGGCAAGGCGTCGCGCAACACCGGCAGATCGAAGTGCGTGTAATCAGCGGCGACGTCGAACTCGACGCCTCGACCGTGGACGCGCAGCGGCTCGACCACCTTGCCGTCAGTCCACACGGTGCCGCCCTCCACCACCGCGCGGGCGGTCAGCTGCAGCACTTCCGGCGCACACAAGCTCTCGAACGTTCCGGCGCCGCGCGCGACGACGCTGAGCGCGACATACGGCAACTGCCGGCGCGGTGCGACCAACAGTGTCATCCCGTTCGGTAGAGTCGTGGACTCCAGCGCGACATCGACGCTCTCCACTTCCGCAGCTATGAGCGGCGGAGGTTGCGCGTGCGCAGGCTCCTCGGGCGTACGCGCGAGCGGCTGCTCGGGCAACGGCAGCGGCGGACGTGACGCGCACGCAACCAGCAGACCTAGAAACGCAACGAGCAGGCGTCCGCTCAACGACATGGGTCGTCCTCTTTCAGAATCTCCGTGCCATCGCTTGCTGCATCGCTGTGTCTCACAGCCAACACCAGACGATGGCCGGTGAGCTGCGCTGCGGCGCGTTGGATGCTCGGTGCATCGAGCGCGTTCGCGAGCTCAGCGTCTTCGATGCTGTCATAGCCGCGCGCGATCGACAGCGCGCGCTGCAGCGCGTTCTCACGTGCGAGGACAGCCTCCGTGACCAGCTCTCCGCGCAGCGTCGTGAGCTCTGCGTCATCGATCGCCGTGCTCGCGAGCTCGGTCGCGACCTTCATCACGCGCGCCTCGACCTTCTCGAAATCGCTTTGTTCGTGCAGGTTCAAGTCGACTTGCAGCAGGCTGTGGGTCTGACGGTGATCCAGCGCTACCGATACGCTGGCAGCCTCGAAGCTCCCACGCACCAGCTCGTCGCTTACACCTCCATCGAGCACGTGCCGCAGCGCGCGCACGGCCATACGCTCTGACGCACTGCTCGGCTGTTGCAGTGTCCAAGTCATACTGAGCATACGACCTTGCAAATACTGATGACCGAGCTCGAGGCGATGCACACCACATTGCTTGGGTGCAGGCGCTTCCCGCGTGTTGCGCGCGAGCGTCGGGTTCTGGATCGGCGCGAAGTAACGCTCGATCACCGGCCGAATCTCTTGCGGGTCGAACGCGCCGACCACTACGAGCGTAGCGTTGTCCGGGCGATGGCTACTCTGGAAGAACCACTGCACGTCAGGGAGCGTAACCGCCTGGACGTCGTTGAGCTGCGCGTCGTCCTCGCTCGCGTACGCATGCTGCAGACCGTAGAGACTGCGCTGACGCTGCATGTACGTACGCCAGCTCAGCCCCTTGCGCTCGGCCACCTCGTTGCGCACGATCTTCCGCTCTAAGTCGAGCGCGTTCTGATCGATGCCTTCGAGCGCAAAAGCCATGCGCTCGCGCTCGATCCACAGTCCGAGCGGCAGCGCCGCTCTCGGCAGCACTGCCACGTATTGCGTGCGGTCCGGGTAAGTGAACGCATTCGAGCCACCGCCGCTGGCTTCGATCATGTCCGAGCCCCGCTCCGCGCGCAGATGCCGTGAGCCGCGGAAGGTCAGGTGCTCGACCAGATGCGCCATGCCGCGATAGCGCGCCGGGTCGTTGGCCGAGCCCGCTTCATAGCTCACGACGAGTGCGACGTTGTTCACGCTGGCATCAGGTGCCAGCACCACACGCAGGCCGTTGTCGAGCCGGAGCTCCTCCGCACGCGCTGCAGCTGTCAGCAGCCACAGACATGCCAATGTCACAACGAGTCTGAGCTTTGCGAATCGAGGCATGCCGGGCGGCGATGCTCTAAGGATTCGATCACGCTGTCAATCGACACTTCGCGCGCACCGAAGAATGTAAAACGCCTACGAATGTAAGTGATCTCACGCCACGCTGGCACGCGCCAACGTATCGGCCGCGACGATCACGCGCTGGAGACGCGCTTGCGCGTGCTCTAGCTTGGAGGCCTTGACGCCGACGAACGTCAGCGCGGCCTGCAGCTGGCCGATCGAGAAAGCGCGGATCGGCAAGCCGAACCAACGCAACGCGGTCACACCGCCACGCGTGAGCACGGAGTCCGTCAACACCGCTCCGCGGCGATTGTTCTGCTCGAGCCAGCGGTGGATGCGCTCGCGTTGGTTCGGGTTCGGCGCGCCTTCGGAGCCCCGCACCACCACGCTTTTGAGCTCGGCGCGCGCCAGCATGTCATCGAGGTAGGCGTCGAAGTCGCTCGCTACCAGCGCGCCCGGTCTGTGCGCGACAAAGACCAAGTCATCGAAATATTCCCAGGCTATCGTCGCGTTTTCCAACATGCCTATATCCAGCGTAGCCCGCCACTTGACCACAGCCAAGCGCGCATCGCGGCTGCCGCTCACAGCTGCAAGCAGGCGACATGGCTAGGGTCTTCGGCGCAAGGCCACCCCGGCTAGCCCGCTCCGGCCAGCGTGCTCCGGGTGCACATACAGACGGGTGCTGACGCCTGCTGCTAATGGCTGCACGGCTCTAGCGAGCTCCGCCCGCAAATGCGACTTGCGCAAGCACGCGCACATCTTCAAGGTGGCTGCATGCTGTGCGGCCGAGCCTTCCTTTACACGTGCTGGACGTTTGCCACGCTCACCGCGTGTGGCGCGGAACCTGCCCCACACGACAAGGCTGCGAGCCCTACCGTGGCCACAGTGGCTGCCGCTGGTAGCGGCGGCTCCAGCGCGCCGATCAAGGAGACTGCTGCGACGCCGCTCCTGCCCCGAGCCGCTGAAACGCCCGCTCCGGCAGCGACACCGGAATGCGCCGGCGCAAAGCTGAACGTGACGCGCGTCATCCCCACGGTCTGGCTGATGATCGACGGCTCAGGCAGCATGGCAGCGCCGCTCGACTTCGCGGGCCCGAGCTCTCGCTGGTCAGCGCTGCGCGAGATCTTGCTGAAGCCGGACAGCGGGCTCGTGTCTAAGCTGCAAAGCTCGGTCGCGTTCGGTCTGTATGTCTACGACGGAGGGCTCTCGCTCCCAGGCATCCCCGGACCGCAATGCCCGCGGGTGGTGGTGAGCGAGCCGACGCTGGACAACGCCGCAGCCATGAGCGGCAGCTACCCCGAGCTCGAGACCGGTGCCAGCACACCCACGCACTATGCGCTCCTGGATCTGAAGCAGCGCATCGACGCCGCAGGACCAAGCGATCGGGGGCCCACATATGTGGTGTTGGCCACCGACGGCATGCCGAACGTCTGCGACTTCCACGACGGTCTGCCGTCGACACCCGACACCGAAGCCGAGGCGATCGCGACTGTTCAGCAGCTGGCAGCTGCAGGCACTGGCGTGTTCGTGATTTCGATGGCGGGTGATGATGCCATCCTGCAAGCGCATCTGACTGCGCTCGCAGCCGCCGGCGGCACAGGAACTGCGCCCTTCACCCCCGCCTCACAAGCTGACCTGGAGAGCGCGCTGACACAGATCATCGGTGCGACTGCGAGCTGCGACCTGAAGCTCCAGGGCATCGTCGAAGCCGGGCGCGAATGCACGGGCACCGTGACGCTGAACGGCACGACTTTGGTCTGCAACGCCAAGGACGGCTACAAGCTCAAAGCCAACCGCCAGTCGCTAGAGCTGCTGGGTGAAGCCTGCAAAACCCTGCAGACCGCCGCAGCACCGCAGCTCGAAGCGACGTTCCCCTGCGACGACGTGACGCTGCTCTAGCTCAGACTCAGCTGCGCCATACCGTGCGACCCGAAGCTCAGTCGCAGTGATCGGCCATCGTCTAACCAGCGCGGTCGGATCACGTCGTGACTTCGACATCGCGGATGGCCTCGCTATGTCCGTGGCGCTCATGCCGGCGCCTGGGCCCCACGAGAAGCGACGACGCGGCACTACAGGACGGCTAGCTTTTGGCAAGCATTGCCCCGCGACAGGACTCAGAACAAGTGTAGAGTCCCGTCGGCGATGCCACTCTTGCGAGGTAACGAAGAGCTGTTTGGTTGGCGCACTCCGATGGTCTTGTCGGTGACCAGCTTGTTTTTGATTGGTTGCATTTTGCCGCGCGTGGCCGAGCAGGAAGAGCACAGCAGCTCACTCGATGCTGACAATCAGACTGTAAACGATCCTGCTGTTAGCTCCCCTCAGGAAGCGCCAACACGCTCGACACCAGTAGCCACTAGTAGCCACTAGCCGCGCCGAAGTTGGCGGTGCTCCCGGAGACCCAAACCCGTCGCAGGGCGTCGGCGGTCGTGGCGTGAGTAGCGACCAAGTTGGCGTTGTCATGCCCATGGCCGGCATACCGACAGGCGGTATGGACGCCGGGCCGTCCACAAGAAGTGCTTGCATGTCACAGACGGCCGTATCGGCAGGCGGCGGAGCGGCGGGAACGACAGGATCGTCGGCTCAGAACTCCGTGCCTCCTGCTGCTGGCGCACCCAGTATTGTAGGTAGCCCGCCTCCTGAGCATGCATTTGCGAACTGGCCGATGCCGGATGCGTTGCCGGGATCTGCCGCGAAGCCGAGCTACACGACAACCGAGACCACAGTCACTGACAACGTCACGCATCTCGTCTGGCAGCGTAAAATACCCACCGTCTACGAGGGCTGTACCTGAGTCATCCCCTCATAATACAGCGAGAAGCTCGCGTGTAAGATCGCGGTGCGCGAGCACAGCACCGTAAGCGTCGATGAGAATACGTAGCCGTTCCTCGCGCATATTCGGGATGG
>Ga0209082_1000185_pt1 | contig 29599 bp, 18 predicted proteins | sample ColdCreekSource_FD_184127 | JGI IMG/M metagenome (GOLD analysis project Ga0209082, IMG submission 184127) | Groundwater microbial communities from Cold Creek, Nevada to study Microbial Dark Matter (Phase II) - Cold Creek Source (SPAdes) (version 3) | ecosystem: Environmental > Aquatic > Deep... | reverse complement strand
GCCGCGGGTTTGCATGCGCACCAGGAGCAGGCTCGCGTCCGGACGCGACAGGTAGATGTCGACGAACGGCATGTCAGCTGGTGGCGTGAGGCCTTGGATCTTGGCGTTTTCCCAGGGCGTCTTGTACTGCCCGGTCGCGAGCGTCGGTGTTTCGAACAGATCGCCGAGCTTGTCCGTGTCTAGACGCATGAAAAACGCTGAGTCTTTTGCGTCGCCCTGCGGGTTGTGACAGCTGACGCCGCAGTTCACGTGCAAATAGCCCAGCGCTGTTGCGTCGTGCGCGGCGGCGCCCGGGATGATCGGCGCGGGCCCCTTCGCGTTCTTCAGCAGGCCACTCGCGATCATGCCCTCGAACGTCACGCCCTTCGCGCCCGGACCGAGCAAGATCGGATCCCAGCCAAGGATGAAGTCTCCGCGACCGGAGTGGCACTGCTTGCACTGCTCGAGGCTCGGCACGGCGTAGTCGGTTCCGAACAAGTCCGTCACACCATCATTTTGCTGGACCGCGCGCTCGCCTTTTTCGTCCCATACATAGCTCGTGTACAGCCAACCTTTGTCGCCTTTGCGCAACAAACGTGTCTCGGCCAAGCGCTCTTTACCGTGCACCGTGATGCGAAACTCTTTCCAGAACTGCGTGCCGACCGGATACTCGAACGCCTCAGCGCGCGCGGCATCGACCTTGCCGCCCTCGGGCAGTGCCGCCCAGCGCTGCTTCCTCGCGCCGTCGCTCCAGAGCTCGTAGGCAGGCGTGTAGGGGGTCACACCGCACGCGAGCGAGCGCGTCTCCCAGTCGCTGTACAAGCCCGTACAGCGCAGCTCGCTCGGCAGCGGCCGGCCCTCGGGGTTCTTGCAGTCCTTGGGCATCACGAACTTGCTGCAGGTCCCTCCGGTGGGCGCAGCTGGCTTCGGCTTCTCGGTGGGCTTGTCTGCGCCGCCGTCAGCGTCATCGACAGGCGCGCGTTTCCTGCCCGCGTCGGGCAACAGGTCCTCGCCCGAGCCGTCGTCGCCATCGGCGGCGACGCGCACGGCGGCGTCTACGCTCGCGACAGGCGCTGCGTCGAGCGATGGTTCGCCGCAAGCCATGCCGCCCACGGCGGCCACACAAAACAGATATGAAACACTGGGAGACCAGTAACCAGACTGCACGTTATGACCTCGAAGCGCGCTTTAACCTGATACCAGTCCGCGCACAACCCTTCCGTGAGGTTGGTTGGTAGGCGCGATCGCTGTGCACATCACATCACCCTAACTCTTTAGAGCGCGACGCAGCACGCACGCGTCGTCGGCGATCACGTCACCACGCCGATAGCGATCGAGCAGCACGCGCGATTGGGCTGCGAGCGCGCGACGCACCTCGCGTCGCAAGCCGCGCACGCGCGCGATCGCCATGGAATCGTAGGCAGTGGTCGCGTGCCGCAACCACGCGATCGTCGCAGCTTCGGCGCGGCGATCGACCGAGATGCGCTGCGTGCGCGCCACAGTTCCGCTGCCGACGGGTGTCGCGTGGACCGCGATCGCCTGCGCCACTCCCGCCGCAAGCGCGCGATAACGCGGCGCAAACTCGAGGAATGCCAGCACCTCGGCCTGGAATTCCAGCACGTAGCTGGCCTCGGCGCGCGCACGTCGCTCCCTGCCCTGCTCCAGCTTGCGCTCGTACTTCGGATCCTCGCGCTCGAGCTCGAGCGCCGCTCTCAGCTGCTTGATGCGATCGGCAGGGGCGTACATGCCGAGCGAGAACACCTTGCGGCCCTTGCGCTCCTGCATCGTCCACACGGGCCCGGCCGCTTTCACCCGCCGGGTGAGCGCAGCGTCGCCTGGTGGCAGCAGCACCCAACCGGAAGGGACGGCCAAGAGCGCCCCCGATTCGTCGCGCACCATGCCATCTGAGTGGGTCGGGCTCACTTGTCGCGTTCGCTGCGTCGATTCGGTCATCGGGCGTGTTGTAAAAGAGTTGGGTTCATTCGGGAATTACCATCGTCTGCTTGCCTCGCCGCCCGCGAGCGACCACAAGGTTTTGCGTGCAAAACAAGCCTCTGCTGTTCGGTCTGCTCGCTGGCGCCATTGGGCTTTGGCTCCTGCTGTCGTGGGACCCCGTGGCTCGCGAGGAACTGGCCGACGAGGCGGCGACTCCCATCGAGCCCGCGCCCTCGCCTGAGCCTGCGCCGCCCCCGGCAGCACCCCCAGTCGAGCAGCCGCAGCAGGCCGAGGCGCCCAAGCATGAGCCCGAGCCGGCACCAGCACCCGAAGAGCCGGCAGCGGACGCCCCGGTGGGAGATACGCCCAGCGGCATCAAGCTCGTGCAGGCTTCGAGAGAAGAGCTGGACCGGGCGAACCTGCCTCCTCCGAGCGCCAATGGGCCACTCGAGGCGCTGAAGAAAGCGTTCGAGAGCTCGGCGCGTGATGCCAGCTCAGCCGAGCTCGAAGCGAAGATCCAGGAAGTGTTCAAGCTCGAGCACGTCCCGCCCGAGCTGCTCGAATCGGCGGTTTGCCAGGGCGACACCTGCCGCGTGCGCACACGCTGGACGTCGCAGCGCGCGGGTGGTTTCACGCTCGCGCTGACCAAACTCGCGATCAAGATGGTGGCGAAGGAGGGCGAAGAGCCGATCTTCGATAGCAGCTTCGCGGTCGGTGAAGCGGGCGAACGGAATAGCAACGGCGAACGGTCGATCGAGGTTTACGTCCGCAAGCGTCCTGGTGCGACGCCGTAGACAATTCGTCCTCGTGAGACGTCGTCCACGTAGCCGCGCGTGCGCGTGCGCGTTGGTCGCATCCGCTGGTCGGCAAAACCGCCTGCAAAGCTCGAGCTTCTCGCATGCGTCGAGCACGACCGCGCGAAAGAGCTAGCCCGCGAGCCTCGGCGACCGGCCTAGCGCGCGCATCGCACGGCTACGAGGACGTCCTTACGCGGACGAGGACGTCTTGTTAGGACGTCGGTTGTGCACGTGCACGAAATGGGCGAACGGAGAGTTTTGCAGGTTGCGCGGATCAGCGGCCGCGGCGGAGGCTCTTGAAGTCGAGGTCCTGGCGGGCGGCGTAGCGCGCCTGCAGGCTGATAACCTCGGCGTACAGGCTGGGCATGCGTTCGGTCAGCGCGAGCAGCACACGGCCCGCCGCTTCGGCGTCGCTGCCGGCGCGGTGTGCGTTCTCCAAGGCGATGCCGAGGCGCGCACTGATGTCCGACAAGCGGCGGCTCTTTTCTTCGGGGAAGAGCTCTCTCACCCACACCAACGGGTCGATCCAGACAACCTCCGGCAGGAACGCTGGCGGCAGCGGCTCGAGCATCACGCCGGCCAAGCGACCCAGCTCGGCCTGCAAGAAACCGCGGTCGAACGCCGCGTTGTACGCAACCGGGATGTGCCCGCGCAGGATCTCTGCGAGCTCGAGCGCCACGTCGCGGAACGGCGGCGCATTCGCCAGCTCTTCGTCCGTGATATTGTGAATAGCCCGTGATTCTTCGGGGATCGGGATACCCGGGTTGATCAACCAGTTCTTGATCAACGTGAGACGGCCCGCGTCGAAGGTCGATACACCAACCTCCACCACGCGATCGGTTTCGGCGCTGAGACCTGTGGTCTCGAAGTCGATGATCGCCAGGCGTTGCTCGGCCCAGCGGACTCGCCCGTCGAAGCCTGGTGCCAGGCCTGCGACGTCTTGCAGCGCGCGCTGCATGCGCTCGGCGATGCCTGGATAGTGGCGGCCTGTCGGAAAACAGCCGCAAACGTCGAGCACGCTGCGCATCGCGCCATCGATGATCAACATGCACGATCCCTTTGCAAGTACTATCGAAAGCGAAGGTCACTAGACCCCGCTCACGCGGGTCTCCCTCACTCGGCTCGCTTTGATGTCCAGTCCAGACAAGATCGCGCCGCGCTATCGCGGACGACTCGCGCCCTCTCCTACCGGCACGCTGCACCTAGGTATCGCGCGCACAGCACTGGTCGCGTGGCTGCGCGCGCGCAAGCAAGACGGCGTGCTCGTGATGCGGATCGAAGACATCGACACGCCGCGCGTGGTCACGGACAGCGCGCGCGCGATTATGGCCGACCTGCGCTGGCTCGGGATCGACTGGGATGAAGGCCCGGACCTCGGCGGACCGCACGTGCCCTACGAGCAATCGCAGCGCGCCGCGCTGTACGCCGCCGCGCTCGACACACTCGCGCAGCGCGACTACCTGTATCCGTGCACGTGCTCACGCAAAGAGATCGCAAGCGTCGCGAGCGCACCGCACGGCGATCTCGGTCCGCTTTATCCGGGTACGTGCCGCGCCGGCACAACCCGCGCGGACCGGCCTCCCGCGCTGCGCTTCAAACATCTGGGCCATGCGCCTGTGTTCGACGACGTGCTCCACGGTCCATACCGCGATGCGGTCGTCGACGACTTCGTGCTGCGTCGTGGCGACGGCATGATCTCCTATCAGCTCGCGGTCGTGGTCGACGACATCGCCATGCAGATCAGCGAGGTGGTGCGCGGCGACGACCTCTTGTCCTCGACGCCTCGTCAGCTCGCGCTCTACACAGCGTTGGGAGCGTCCGCTCCGCAGTTCCTGCATGTGCCACTGCTGCTAGGTGCGGACGGCCGGCGCCTCAGCAAGCGCCATCAAGCGCCCTCGATCGCGGAGTATCGCGCAGAAGGAATCACCGCTCCGGCCATCGTCGGCTGGTTGGCGGCGAGCTTGGGCCTGCTCGCGGCTCCCGAGCCAGTGACACCTACGGAGCTGATCGCGAGCTTCGAGCTCTCGCGCCTGCAGCTGACGGCGGCAACGGTGCAGCCGTGCATGGAGCTGCCCAGCCGCTATTGACAGCGAGCGCGAGCCGTAGTCCCTCTCGCCTGCAAAGCACACGAAGGATCCCTGTGCGCCGCGCGCTGCAGTTTGTGCAACATCTGGCTACCATGGCTGGCGCTGATAGCGCCACAGCTGTGCAAGCCGCCGCGCTGTCGTGCATGGGCTCGCTGATGACGCTGAGCCGACTTTCGCCCCGACTTGCACTGCGGAATGTGTCGATTGCCACGACCCATTCGGCTCGCGGATGCCGCAGCAGCAACGCGGGAGGAAGCCGAGCGGGTCGCGGTTCTCGCCCACGATGCCAGCAAGCTCAGCGAGCGGCGTGGCACCTGAAGTGGGTTGTTTGGCTCTGGATTTGCAGCGCGCTGCTGGCATGCGAGATCGAGCAGCATAGGCTCGAGACTGAAGACGAGCCGAGCGCTGCGACGGCCGATGCAGCCACCGACCCAGATATCGGAACGGCCGACGGCAAGACCATTCGCTGCGGGGAGCTCGTGTGTAGAGCACCAGCCTTGTGCGTCGCATCGGTGCAAGCCACGCGCTGCCGCTGCCCGCTCGGATACCTCGACGTACGTGGCGACGGCTCCGACTGCAGGGACATCAACGAGTGTGTGATCCCAGGCATCTGCGGGCGCAACGGCAAGTGCACCAACTCGCAAGGCAGCTACCAATGCGAGTGCGCGGCACCGGCCTTTGTCGCGCTCGGAAACATCTGCGTATGCGGCGACGGCTACGCGCGCAGCAGCGATGGTGACTGCTTGGCGAAAGACGGCATCGCCTGCGAAGCAGACGACCACTGCCTCAACCATCACTGCGAAGGTGGAACATGCTGCGCGGTGCAGTGCGACCGACCGACCGAGTGCCACACCTCTGAAGCTGTCAGCTGCAAGGACGGCAAGACCTGCAGCTACGCGGCGCGGCCCGACGGCACGCCCTGCGACGACGCGCGCGCTTGCCGCATCGGCAGCGTGTGCGACGACGGCAAGTGCACCGGTGGTGTTGCGCTGGACTGTGACGACGAAAACCCCTGCACCGACGACAGCTGCGAAGAGCCGTTCGGCTGCCTGAACTACAACCATCTGCGCGAGTGCGACGACAGCAATCCCTGCACGCTCAACGACGCGTGTAGCGTCGGCGCGTGCAACGGTGCACCCAAGCGCTGCGAAGCGGGGGTCGACGCCTGCAACATCGGCAGCTGCGATCTCGAGACCGGCGAGTGCGGCCGCGCCGCACGCCCGGACGGCACGCTCTGCGAAGACAGCAGCAGCTGCACGAGCGGCGAGCGCTGCGAAGCTGGCAGCTGCAGCGCCGCGCTCACGACCTGCGGTCCACACGCGAGCGCGTGCACGAGCGCGCAGCCTGAAAATCAGTGCACCTGCGAAGACGGGTTCGTGGACAACGGCCGCGGCCGCTGCGCTCCCGTAACTGATGAGTGCAGCGCGCAAAGCGCGTGTGCGCCCGACGCCGAGTGCGAGGATCCGAGCAGCGAGGCCGGCGACTTCGTGTGCACGTGCAAGACAGGTTTTAGCGGAGACGGCCGCAGCTGCGCCGCCCAAGATGCATGCGCGGGCAATCCGTGTGGCGAAGGCCGCGGCAGCTGCACCAGCAGCGCGCCAGGCACGCACAGCTGCGCGTGCGAGCCGGGCTTCATCGAGCTCAAGGGCAGCTGCGTGTGCGACATGCGCGGAACCTTCGCGGTTCGCTCGCAAGTCGAGCTGGCGTGGGACGAAATGGGCGGAGTGCTAGAGGCCGGCGAGGACGCAATCTACGGCTACGGGATCGAGCATTTTAGCTACGATGCGGACGGCAACCTGGTGATCGAGCATGTCGCCTGCGGCGACGGCTCGCTCGACTTGTGCGGCTTGGGCAGCGCGCCGACGATCGCACCCGAAGCGTACGCGCCGTACATCCCAGAGGCCGTGTGGGATCTGCCGAGCATTCCGAGAGTCAAAGCGCAAGCGGAGACGGCGCAGCTCGTGCCGGGTGCGAGCTTCGCGACGGAGCAGATCGCGCACCTGCACGGGATCAGCTTGCGCGATCCACTCGGTGCTTGGCCCGCGAGTCGGCGCGATGTCTCCGGCTCCCCCGGCTTCGATGGCTCGGGCACCAACGGCGCACGCTGGCTCGATCATGACAACGATGGCTTCGTCGGGATGACCACGTACCTGATTCCGCCGGGCGGCACGAACGACGACATCCCGCCGCCCCCGCGTGCATATGGTGCGACGTCAGCGATCTGCCCGCGCGGTGGTGGACCACACACGCCTTATGCGTATCTGCCCGCGACCGCACAGAGCGCCACGAACACGTGGGTGCGCGTGAAGCGCTTCTTCACGGGCTACCGCGTGATCGCAGCGTATAAAGGCACGCTCAGCAGCTGCGATCTGATCACCGGCGACATCGTCGGCCCGGCAGGCGCTGCGGTCAGAATGGATGTCCGCGTGGGCGGCTGCATCCGCGCACACGGTGAAGACGACACGGCGTGCAACGACGCCGCCGTCGAGTTCCTCGACACAGCGGCGAAGCTGCAGACCACCTCCGAGGCGAAGTTCATGCTCAAGCGCTGGCCGAAGGACACCGCCGTCAGCTGCAGCGCGGCGCGCGCGCTCGCTTACGAGTGAGCTGCGATCACCAAGCGGTCCAGCCGCCGTCGACCGGCAGCACGACACCGGTCACGTACGACGACGCAGGTGCGGCGAGGAACAGCACCGCGCTCTCGATCTCTTCCAAGTGGCCGAGGCGATGCATCGGCGTGAGCTGCTCGATCTGCGCCTTTTGATCCGCATTGACCTCGCCGTGCGCCGGGTCGATCGTCATCTCCGTAGGGAAGTAGCCCGGTGCGATTGCATTCACGGTGATGCCGTATTGCGCCCACTCGACCGCCAACTGCCGCGTCAGGTTGTTGACCGCGCCCTTCGACGCCGAGTAACCGACCACGCGGTGCACGGGGTTCGCGCCCTGCGCCATCACCGATGAGATCTGAATGATGCGACCCGGTCCGCCGCGCGCGATCATGCGCTTGCCCACGGCTTGGCTCGCGAGAAACACGCCCGTGACGTTCACCGCGAAAGCCTGGTCCCACTTGTCGCGGCTGTGCCGCTCTGCGCGGCCGAGTGGTGACACGCCGGCGGCGTTCACGAGCACACTGATCGGGCCGAGCTCCTGCTCTGCGCGCTCGACTGCAGCCTCTACAGCCTGTTCGTCCGTGACATCGGCCTGCAGCGCAAGGCTGCGGACGCCGAGCTCGGTCAGCTCTTTCGCCAACGTCTCCAGGCGATCTTTGCGACGCGCGAGCAGCGCGACGTTCGCGCCGGCTTTCGCGAGCGCACGCGCCATCACGACGCCGAGACCGCTCGAGCTACCGGTGACGAGTGCCGTCTGGCCTTTGAGCGAGAAAATTGCTTCCAGTGATCCTTGCATCGCGCGCGTCCGTTCCCCTCAGGTTTGGACGCATCTCTTAGTTGAAAGTCGCGGAGAATTGCAATCCGACGTGGAAGCTGCGCAAGCGCCCGTCAGTGATCTCGAAGTCGGCCACCTTCAGGATATTCGCTGGCGCTACGTCGATGTACGTCGCGCGCAGTGCGAGGCCGATCGCCCAACGCCGTGAGATCCACCACTCCTTGCCGACGTCGAGGTCGAGGCCGAGACCCGCTCTGCTGCGGTTGGCGCGGTCTTCATCCGAGCGCGTGATGCCAGCTACCGAAACGGTGCCGCCCACGTAGATGTTGATCGGCGTGAAGTAGTAGTCGACGCCCAGGCCCAACGTGCCGAACGAAAACAGCACGTTCGCGCCGAAGTCGTTGTCGCGGTAGTAGCTGACCGCTCCGCGCAGACGTCCGCGGACGATCAGGTTCTCGATCACCGCGCTGCCGACATCCACGCCCAAGCCGACAACCAGGCTGCCTTCGCTCTTTTCGGCTTTGCTGGCGGTGAGCGAGCCGAAGCCGTAGCCCGAGGTGGCACGCAACATCAGTCCTCTGTGCTCTTGGCTTTGGAGCTCAGGGAGCGGCTCGCAGGTGTCGTACTCGGAGCAGTATTCGTGGCGCCGGCAGCGCTCGCGGCAATCGGGGCCACAGCGGCCCTCGGGGCAGCGGGCTTCGGCCCACTCCGGCAAGTTCGGCTGGTACGGGTCGCGCGCGGGAGGCTCGGCCTGGGCGCCTGCGCCGTAGATGTCGCCGCCGGGTTGCTCTCCGAGGCCGACGGGCTCCGGTCCCGGCGCCGCGGGTGCTCCGGGTTGCGCTGCACTGGGTTGCGCCGGGCCTGGTTGGGCTGCGGCGGCTCCGGGAGCTGGCGCCGGTTGCACGGCGGGGCCGGCCGATGCGCCGCTCTGTGAGGCGCTGGGGGGCGCGGCGACCGCGGGCGCGGCAGCAGGTGGCTGGCTGACCGGTGCCGCGGCGGCTGGAGAAGGCGCGGCCGCTGGCGCTTGGGTCGGGGCTGGGGTCGGAGCTGCAGCTGATGGCGGCGCGGGCTGTGCAGCCGGCGGCGGCTTCGCCGGAGCGGGTGCAGGCTTCATCGGCGCCGCTGCAGGTGGAGTCGCGGGCGGCGAAGCTGGAGCTGTCTGCGCCGCGACCTCGAGCGTTGGCAGGACTACACACAGTGCTGTGAGAAGATGCGTAAGTCGCGACATGAGGGCCTCGCAGCTGAAAGCTCCGGCGTTTGTAACCGGTGCCGTGCGCGGCCCGCAAACATTCTCCCGCGCGAGCGCGGATCAGAAAAATGCGTCGGGCGGGAATTCCGCCACGACGTATTCGTCGTCGCCCTCGAACAACGGCATTTCTCGCGTCTCGACGACTGAGCTGATCGGACGTCCGGTGCGGTCGAGCAGCTCGACAGTCGCCCAGTAGTCGCCGGGCCGCACGTAGAAGTCGACTGCAAAGTCTTCGCAGTTGACGGTCGCTTCTTGCTCGGTACCGGAACGTGATTCGATCGTCACGTAAGCGGCGTCGACGTCGAAGTCGAAGCATGCCGCCGGACTCCGTGAGCCATCGATCCGCCACTCGACGGAGAAGATAGCGTCATCCGCGTAACCGCCGCGGTCATCGACGCCGACGAAGCAGCCCGACAGCGCAGTCCCCATGAGCGCAGCCAGCGAAGGAATCAAGCTTTTCATACCCCGAACACTCCGGTTGAGTCCGCTGGCCGAAGCTGCAACGTTGGTGCCATCGGCCCCATGTGCTCAAAACGGCCCTGTCCGCGTGCATATTCTAGCCCGCACGACATCGCTGCCACGCTTGTGTGCGATTTGGCAACATGTGTCTGCCTACGAAGCGCAGAAGTCGCAAAGCTCGCACCGCCGCTTGTGACTGCGGAGGTCGGGAGTCGCGGAGCTTGCGGAGCGAGTCACGCACCGCCGCTTGCTGACTGCGGAGGTCGGGAGTCGCGGAGCTTGCGGAGCGAGTCACGCACCGCCGCTTGCTGACAACCTTGCTATGCGTGGTGCACCGCACTACCAGAGTCCCATGCAGCTGCACTGGCCTGCGCCCGAGCGCAACAAAGTCCCGATTCTAGAGGTTCTGCAGCGTGCGCTCCCGACCCAAGGCCGCCTCCTGGAAGTCGCGAGCGGGTCGGGCCAGCACGCCGCCTATTTTGCGCGTGCCCTGCCCGCTTGGACTTGGCTTCCGAGCGACATCGATCCCCGCAACCTCGCCAGCGTCGAGGCCTACGTCGCAGAAGCCGCGCTGCCCAACCTCCAGCCGCCGATCCAGCTCGACGTGTGTTCCGAGGATTGGCAGGTGGGCCAGCTCGATGCGCTGTTCAACGCGAACATGATCCACATTGCGCCCTGGGAGTGCTGCGAGGGACTGGTGCGCGGTGCGGGTCGCTACCTGCGCGCGGGCGGCGTGCTCGTGCTGTACGGGCCGTTCCTGATCGGCGGCGATCACACAGCGCCGAGCAACCACGAGTTCGACCTCGACCTGCGCAGACGCGATCCGCGCTGGGGTGTTCGCGATCTCGAGACGGTCGTAGCGCTCGCGCAGTCGGTCGGTCTCCGCCACCGCGAAACTGTGGCGATGCCCGCGAACAACCAGTGTGTTGTTTTCGAACGGTAAACTGCGGAGCGGGCTGTGCAGTGGCGGCCGCTGGCAGCTGCAACCACATGACGCGGACGTCGTAGCCCGTTGCTGTTTGTATACACCGCGAACGCTGCAGTCTGGAAAAGCAGCCACAGTCCGGAGCGCGCCGCAGCCTTCAGCGGCGCAGCCAAGGTTGGTCTGCCGCTTGCTTGGATCCGTGGGTGAGACTCACGGAGGTACACATGAAGCGCTTGTTTCCTACTTGCTTGCTCGCCGCCACCACGTTTGCAGGTTGCGCGGGCACCGATACGCCCACGGAAGCGGACTACGACGATATTGCTCAAGCTTTGAGCGCAGTTGTCGTCACGGACAACGAGGGCGGCGAGGTCGGCGCGATGATCGACGCGAGCAGCGTCGCACACGGCGACGGTAAGCTCGGCTTGCAGCTCGATGCCACCGGGAAGTACTCGGGAAATCACCTCGGGCTCAACTACGCGTACGCTGCAACATGTTCCAATGCGGAGGGAGCGGCGCTCGCGAGCTGCGACAAGACGAGCGACTCGGCCGATGTCGCCGTCAGCTTCTCCGGTGAGCTCACGCTGCCGCGCCTCAGTGCGGCTGTTGTGCGTGACGGCAGCTGGCAGCTGAGCGGCTTGCAGAGCGATCAGGTGACCTTTGCCGGCGACAGCGAGTTCACCTTGGACACGCAGCTGGAGTCACTGTTCCGCGACGCCACGCGCGCCTACCGGTTGAACTACGTCGCCAACTACGATGGCGTTACGCTCGACAAAGCCACGCGCCGAGTCGTGAGCGGCAAGGTCACGTACAACATCGACTCCGAGCGCATGGTCACGGGCACGCGCGGCGAGTCCGAAGCTCAGTTCAACATCGACGGCGTGCTCGAGTTCAAGGCCGATGGCACGGCCAGCCTGACGCTCGACGGCGCGCACACTTACAACGTGCACATGGGCTCGGGCGGCCTCACCAAGCCGAACGAGTAGACCGCACATTCGTCACAACTTCGGGGCCAGAGCACGCGAAGTGCTCGGCCCCTTCTTTTTTCAGAAGAAGTACGAGCTGATGCCGAGCTGGCGCTCGAGCTCGATCAGGTACTCGAGGAACGACTCGTCGCGCTGCAACGATTCTTGCAAGCGCGAGAGCTCTTGCTCTTGGGCGTCCGTGCGATTGGCGGTGTCGTTGAGCGTGCGGATGTCCGTCTGACGACGCGTCAGGCGCAGCAGCAACTGGAAGGCCACTTGTTGTTCGTTGTCGAGGCCGGTCTCGCCGGGATCGATCACCACCGCGACGTACGACGTGTGCAAGCGATCGGACTCGTACACGATGTAATCGGGAGCGGGGCAGCCGTCTGTCCCGAACGCGCACGTCGGTGTTCCGTCGCGACGCGTCTCCGGGATCTTATAACCGTCGCCGCCGCCGAGCTTGTACACGAGCAGGCGCTGCTCGAACGACGTGTCGTAGAACACCGGGAACTCCGATAACGCTGAGATCGTCGCGAAGTCGCGCAGCGTCTCCGAGTCCGAGCCATCGATCGCGGGCGCCGGATACGTCGTGTCCTGGTTGGACGTGCGCGTGCCGAAGTTACGGAACGCACTGATGTATTCGACCGGAGTCTCCGAGTCCGCGTTGTAGCGCGGCGCGTACTGGCGCGGATTGCGGCTGATCAAGCCACCGAACAAGTCCACGATCTCCTGCTCGAAGAAGTCGTAGAAATTCACGTAGAAGAACTCGTCCACCTGGTACTGGAAACCCCAGTCGCGCTTGGTGAGCGCTTGGATCGCGAGGATCTTGTCCAAGAACGTGCCCGCGCGCTCCAAGCGGAAGAAGCCGTTCAGGCCCGTTTGGTACTCCGACCACAAGTACAATCCTTGACCGACCGGCAGCTGGATATCGGTGTCCGGAGCATCCGGGCGATGACTGACCTGGCGATACACATTTGCAACCGGGTCGAGCTGGTACGAGCCAACGTCCGGCGCGCCGATGATCTCCGCGAGCCAATCGAACGCGGACGCCGAAGCTTTCAGCTGATCTGAGAAGCCGAGCGGGGCGATCGTCTGCTGATAGTCGCCCTGCTCGTAGTTGAGCCGGAAGAACATGTGCTGATAGATCTTCACCGCCTCGACGACATTGTTGTACGAGGCGCCCTTCTGCGGGCCATTTGCGCTGTACTGCCGGAAATACACCTGTGGATAGCGCTCGCGCCATGCGCGCCGGTAGTGCTCGACCACCTCGGAGTACGACTCGCCAGCATCGGAGCGCGTGCACCACGACAAGTCGTTTACGCGGTTGTCGTGGCAATACAGGTACTTCACCGGCGCGTACTGCGGCGTCGACGACGCTGCGTAGTTGTCGAAGTCGTCGTAGAAGTTCGAGCACACGCAGTTGCCCGGCTTGCTGCAATCGGCGCGACCGCTCGGATTCAAGCGGATGTTGGCGATGCAGCGCTGCGTAAGTGGCTGATAGATCGTGGTCTCGCGACCCGCGCTGTACGGGCAATCGTCGGCGACCTGACACGACTCGCCACCGCGGTAATACGTCCAGAGCTCGCGGCGATGCTGATCCGGCCTATGCAAGCCCTGGAGCGACAGCGGCGTGTTCTCCGGCGCAGCTCCACCAGCAGTCGGGTCGGGCGTGTTGTAGGCCTCGACCTTGTCGAAGTACGAGTAGTAGACGGCCGCGCGATCGTAGCGACCAAGGCCGGAGAAGTCCGACAGGTCGCCGTTGTAGTCCATGATCGACGCGCTCATGACTGTGCCCGCGCCGTCCACCAAGCGCTGCTCACGCTGCGCGCGCATGTCCTTAGCGAAGCGTTGTGCCTCCTCGCCAGCGACGTTGCGGTCGCCGTTACCACCGAGCGTCGGGCTGTCGTATTCTTCGAACGTCGGCAGCGGTGAGCGCGTCGCGATCGCGTAGTAGCCGTCGGGATAGTTGTTGCGGTCCAAGCTGCCCGCAAAGTTGTGGCGCAAGCCGAGCACGTGACCGAGCTCGTGCAACGTCACAGCCTTGAACTGCGCTTGCTGCATACGTAGCGAAGCTTCGGCAGCGGGACGATCGCGGAAACGATCCGCGTAGTAGCGGAAGTACTGTGAGTTGAAGAGCTTCTCGTTGAAGTCGTCCATGTTGCGGGCAGCCATCGCTGCCTTACGCCGGCGCTCCAGGTCGAGCTCCTTCTGCGCGCTGTCCAGGTCGACCACCTTTGGCTTGTCTGTCGCTTGGCTTTGGCCCGCACCTTGCGCCACCGCGTTCGCTGCAGCGTTCGTCTGGTTCGACGGCAGCTCGGTCGACAGCGCATCTGCCAGCTGCGACACCAGCGGCGAGCCTTTCAGCTTCAGCATACGGTCGGACAAGATCGATGCGCGGCCGTTGCTGCCCTTCAGCCGCTCCGCCTTTTGCATCACCTTCTCGACGCGCGCTTTCATCTCCGGCATCAGCGCCATCGAAGAGCTGCGCGCCGAATCGGCATCCGCCGTGCCGCTCGGGCGCGACGTGTCGTCGATCTCGTTGCCTTCGCTGGTGGTCGGAACGCTCGTGACCGGGCGCTCCACGCGGTTCATCGCGGCGAAGTAGCCACGCACATTCTCACCCGCGAAGAAGCCGTCTTCCGCGACCTCGCCGCGCAACACCGCGAAAAACTGCGAGGCCAACGTGCCGATGCTCTCGATGCTCTCCGCAGCCATGGTCGCGGAGATCGTGACCAGCTCGCCGTTCGTCGGATCCGAGAGCGGCTGCGCCACACCACCGAAGTTCGCGCCGCCCTGTTGCAGGTGCGTGAGGAAATTGTACCGGAGATCGCCCAAGTCCTCACACGGCACCTTCGGATCGACGTCGCAGCTGTTGACGGCCAACGTCAACATGCACTCGTCGCCGGTGAACTTGAAACCGTAAACTTCGTCGCCGAAGTAGTCCCTGTAATCCTGAGGGCGCAGCTGATCGGCCGGGCCCTGCACGTAGCAGTTGTACGGGTTGGGAATGCCGCGCTGCTCGGCGCCGTCCGGGGTCTCGAACGGGTCGTAATCCAAGCGGCACGTGCCGCCGACAGCTGCAGGCGAGTCGCAGAAGCAAAAGCCTGCGGGATTGTCCTCCTGGCAGGCCACGCGCGTGCGGTCCAGGTCCGCCGTCTTGACCGAGCCGCCCTCGACCGCTTGATCGAACGGCAGGATGCCCTTGGCCGCGCGGTGACCGCGCATCAGCACTTCGTTCCACTCCGCGACCGCCGCGAACGCCTGGCGCACCAGGTACGGAGGAAAGTGCGGGCTCAAGTGCAGCCGCACTGGGTGCAGCTTGCGCTGGCTGACCGGCACAGTGCAGCGGTGAGCGGCAGGGTCGCAGACCGAGGTCTGCGCCACTTGGCACTTGTCGTCGCCGCTCGCGCAATCGCCGTCGAAGCGGCCATCGCACTCCCAGCTCTCCTCGCAGACCTTGTCGGTCAGCGAGCCCTCGAAGAAGTTCAAGCGCGAGCTGAAAAAGCTGAGGAAGTCGGTCTGACCCAAGTCGCTGGTCAAGCCACCGACGCAGATGTTCTCTTCCTTGCGGCAGTCGGCCGGCTTGCCCGCCGCAGTGCACTCCGTAGAACGGCGCGACGCTGTGTCGCAGGCGCCGCCGTCGGAGCAATCTGAGTCGCTCGCACAGTGCTTGCGCTGCACCGCGCGATCGTTCCCGCCCGCGGCGTACGTGGGCTGGTGCGAACGGAAGATGCCGAAGCGATCGAACTCCGCGTTGGTCTCCGTGTGCGCTGCGTAGTCGTGCTTGTCCGGGATGCGCAGGAACGAGTTGCGCATGGTCGCATTCGCCGAAGCGCACACGCCACCCGTGCGCAGGCAGCCGTCCGCGGGCGACCACACCTCTTGCGTCACGAACGACATGTAGTGGACCGTGTCGTCGTTCTCTTCAGACCACTCCGTGCGACGCGCGTAGTCTTCGTCGTCTTTCACGCGCACGAACTGTGGCTGATAGCTCTCGGGCATGTCCTTGTGACTGCCGTCTTGAATGAAAAACGGCACCGACTCGCGCCGGAACGCCGTGAACAGCTCGTTCGACTGCACGTCGTTCGCGCTGAACTTGGTGAGCAGGTTCTGCGACCAATCCACGCGCATGAACTTGCGGTCGAACCACTTACGGTCCGTCGTATTCTCGACCGTGACGTTGGTCTCTTCACCGGTGACCGCGCTGAAGTCTTTGCGCACGTCGACGTGATCATCGATCGCAAACACAGCGAGCGGCTCGCCACGGAAGTTCTCGTCGCGACCATCGGGGTTACCGCCCGAGACCAGCTCGAACGAGCGATACGCGAACAAGAAGTTCTCGTCGATCACCCAGCGGACACGCGCGATCGGGAAGCTGTACGCAGGTGCTCCGAGCACCGACGGACCACCGCGGTTGTAGTCGAGCGCATAGTCGGTCGACATCGAGCCGCTGAACGGCGCACCGGCTGCCGCCGTGTTGAACACGAACGTTTGATCGAAATCGACGTCGATGCTGGTGCTCGTGTACCACCACTCGCCCTGGAAGATGTCCTTCTCGACCAAGTTCGTTTGTACGCGATTGACGCTCTCGGGCTTAGGGGCGCACGCGCTGAGCAAACCGAGGAGAATGCTGACGAAGACTGTTAGACGGTTAGACATCAGCATGGCTCTCACTCGAAGATCGCAATGTTAAGAATGCCTAGCTGACGCTGCAGCTCGATGAGTTGGTTGAAGAACGACTCGAGGTCGGTGACCTGCCGCGACACCCTCGTGATCTCGTCTCGGATCGTCGGGGGTGTGGTCGGCGCCGTGTAGCCGAGCGCAGTGAGCGCAGCGCGGTCCTCGTCCGTAAGGTTGGCCGGTGAGTTCGGCATCGCGCCATCGCGGATCTTCTCGAGCGCCGCGAGGATCGTGTCGAGCTCACGCGCCTCTTTCACCATGGCGAACCCGATCGAGGTCTGGTTCGAGACCGCTTGCGTGGGCTCGACCTGGAACGCGACGAACGTGCGGCGATAGCGCGGGCTCGTGTAGCGCACGAAGTCCTTGCCTTCGACCGCCTTGCTGCCGGGCTGGTAGCAGTCCGACTGCCCTTCGATGCACACGAACAGCTGGTTCTGGAAGGTGGTGTCGAAGTAGACCGGGAACTCGCTCAAGCCCGAGAGCGCCGCGTACACCTGCAAGGTGACGTTGCCGCCGCTGTCGAGCGCGGGCTGCGTCGCGTAGGTCGTGTCCGACTGGTTCGCGGGACAACCCTTGCTGCAGTCACCACGGTAGAAGTCCAAGTACTGCAGCCGCGGGTTCTCGCAGCGCGCGCCTGGGCCAGCACTATTCGAGCAAATCACGCGTGGTGAGATCGCCTCGGCGTTGCCGCGGATCATGCCGGTGAAGATCTGCTGCATCTCGTTCGGGAACAGATCGTAGTAGTTCGCGAAGAACGGCACGTCGCGCGTGTAGTCGGCCGAGATGCCACGCTGCGCGAGCAGCTCGAGCACGCGGATCTTGTCGAAGAACGAGCCCACGCGCTCCAAGCGCTCGATGCCTGTCAGACCGGCTTGATAGTCCGAGTTGAAGTAACGGCCGAGACCGAGCGGCACAGACAGCTCTGCGCGCGAATCACCCGCGTCGACGAACGCACGTTGGTAGGTGCCGGTCTGCGGGACGAACACGTAGCCACCGATGCTCGGCTGCCCCAGGATGCGCCCGTAGAAGTTCACGATGTCGGTGGTCGCCAGGAACTGATCGTAAAACCCGAAGCTGCCCGACTGCGTGCGGTAGTCCGGGTCGTTCAGGTACTGGAAGATCATGTTCTGGTAGATCACCTGCAGGATGTTCAAGCGCCGACCGACCAGCGCGTCCATGTAGGTCTGCGCGCTGAAGTTGCTGCGGTAGCGGCGGAACGCCGAGAACAGGTACATCCGGTCGTACGACTCTTCGATGTTGCGAACCATGTCGCGGTAGCTGTCGCCTTCATCGAAGCGGTTGCACCAGCCGAGCGTCGAGTCCGCGCGTTCGTCGGTGCAGAAGCGGTAGCGCAGCGGCTGGAGCGCGCCGCCGCCCTCAGCGGCAGCAGTCAGATCCTGGTCGGTGCTCGAGCACACGCCCTCATTGGACGAGCGTGGGTTCTGCACGCAGTGCTGCGTGACGCCCTGGTCGATGTTGCTGCTCAAGAGCTGCGCTTTGCGCGAGCCGTCCGCGGAGAACGGGCAGTCAGCGTCGACCGAGCAGGTCTCGCCGCCCTGGTAATAGTGGAGCGACGCGCGCGGCGTGTCGTACTGGGCTTCGCCCTCGTACGCCTCGACCAAGTTGCCGTAGCCGAACGAGATCGCAGCAGCGTCGTACTTGCCGAGCGGCTGCATGCGCTCGTACCAGTTCGCCGTGTACTCCATCACCGACGAGCTCATCGCGCCATCGATGCCTGCTTTTTCGCGCTTGCTGCGCTGCAGGTTGTACTGGTCCTGATAGGCCTGGCGCTCTTCGTTGGACAGCTGTCCGTTGCCATCGCCGTCGAACTCGGTCTCCGTTGGATACGGGTAGCGCGCCGAGATCGTGTAGTACTCGTCGCTGTAGTGCGAACTGTCCGCGCTCGCGCCGAAGTCGTGGCGCAAGCCGAGGCAGTGACCGAGCTCGTGCAGCTGTGTCTGGCGATACAGCAGGCGATTGACCTCGAACTCCAAGCGCGCGCGCGGCCAATCAGTATGGCGCGAGACGAACCACTGCACGGAGTCGTCGGTGTATTCGTTGCCGAGCTCGACGTTGCGACTGGAGTACTTCGTGGCGCGGTCGCGCGAGTCGGCCAGGCGCTTGTCGATCGAGTTGCGCAGCGGCGAGATCTTGTCGAGCTGCGCGTCGGTCAGCGCCGAGACACTGGTGCCAGGCGCTACCGTGGGAGAAAGCGCGGCTTCCTCCATGCCGGCGACCAAGCGCCGCTCGATGTCGGAGCCGATCAGCTTCTGCTTGCGGTCGCTCATGACCGCTTGCCGACCATCCGGACCCTGCAGCTTGCTGATGCGCTGCATCGCGCTCTTCATGCGCTCGTCGAGATCGTGCGTCATGTCAGCGCTGAGCGAGCGGCTAGCGACGTTGAAGTCGCTGCGCGGACGCGGCGGGAGCGAAACCTTGCCGAGGTTCTCGAAGTAGCCGCGCACATCTTCGCCGACCTGCAGCTGCGTGTCGGTCAAGCGACCCGCCACCAAGTCGTACGTCTGCAGCGCCGAGGTTCGGTACGAGTCGAGCGCTGGGCCACCGATGTTCGCATCGCCCGCGAGGATCTCGCCGGTGACTGGGTCGCCGCGCAACGTGGCGATGCCGAGGAAGCCCGTGCCGGGCATGGCGACGTAGCTCAAGAACTTGTAGCGCATGTCGCCGCGCTCTTCGCAGGCGAGGTCCGCGAGGTTCTTGTCTTTGTCTTTTGCCTCGGCGTGCTTCGCGAGCGAATCCTTGTTGCAGCTGTTCACCCGAAGCGTCGTCACGCACTCACTGCCGACGAACTTCGCGCCGAACCAAGGGTTAAACGCAGCGTCCGACAACCCCGGATCGTTCATGTCGATCTCATTGGCTGCCTTGGGCACCTCGACGTAGCAGTCGTAAGCATCGCCGCCGACGTTGCTGCCGTACTGATCTGGCGCTTTGAACGGATCGTACTTGCCGGCGCAGGTCGCGTTGTGGACCGTGCCGTTGTCAGGGTCGACATCACAGAAGCAGTAGCCGTCCGGATTGTCGCGCTGGCACTCGACCTCGGGATATTGCGGCAGCGGCTGACTGCGCAGCCGGCGCACCATGCTCATGAAGTTCTCGTTCCACTGCCCGATCAGATCGAACGATGGTTGCACCAAGTGCGCGGGCAGCTCGGGCGTCGTGTACCAAACGATCTGGCGAATATCGCGCTTGTCGTACGCGAGGGATTTGCCCTCGTCGTCGTGCCACTGCAGCCAGATGTTGTGCCGATTGACGTTGTAGTTGCGGAAGTCGGTGATGCCGTGTGAAGGATCATCCGGCGTTCCCGTCGAGCGATCGACCGTCGGCGACGACAAGCGGAAGTAGCCGAAGCGATCGAACAGATCGTCGCTGTAGTTGAGCGGCTCGTATTGGCGCGTGTCGCTGACCTTGAGGAAGCTTGTGCGCACGTACGTCACGACGCTCGTGCATGGCGGCGCGTCGGAGTAGAGCTTCGCCGCACACCAGTTGATCGGCGCGCCGGTCTCGGGATCGGGCACTTTGCCAGGAGACAGCGTCTCCTGACTGACGAAGCTCATGTGGTAGAGTTCGTCCTTTTTGTAGTCCGCAGCGAGGTCCTTCTCCTGCGTCTTGCACTTGTCGCTGTCGTCCTTCAGACCGTCGCACTGCATGCGATCGAAGCGCGGTTTGTAGGAATCCGGAAATTGCGAAGAGTCCTGGACGTACAGCGCGGTCGACTCGCGCTTGTACATGCCGAGCAGCTCGTTCAGGTCCTGCGTCTGCCCGAAATAACCAGGCAACAGATTTCGCGACCAGTCGACGCGCATATATTTCCGCGCGTACCAGGGCTGATCGAGGTCATTTTCCTCGACGACGTTGCGCTCTTCGCCGGTGCTCGGCTCATAAGCGCGCCGGATATCGAAGTGTTTCTCAATCTTATACGCAGCGACCGGCAGCGAGCTCAGCTTCTGCTTGTCGGTCTCTTCGCCCGACTTGTTAGTGTCAGTTTCAGCGCCTTCTCGGGCTGCGGCCGCACGCCGCTCGACATCTGACTTGTCGTCGCCGTCGCCCCCGGGGACCAGTGGATAGTCGCGGTACGCAAACAGCGTGTCTTCGTCGACGACCCAACGGATCCGCGGAATCGCGGTGAAATCCATGGCCTGGTCGCTCGCGGCGTCACCAGGGAACGTCCCGAGGCCACCAGCCTCGTAGTCGACGTCGATCACGGTTCGCGACATGTACCAAGACCCTTGAAACAAGGCCTTTTCCACGACGTTCACACCGACGCGATCGATGGGTGGATCTTCTGAGCCGCAAGCGAGCGCGAACAGCGCACACAAGGGCAACCACGACCAAAACGGGACACGACGCATGCGCTTTTCCAGGCTCCGGAAGGTCTCTTCTACCCTATCGCTCGGCAAACCACACGGGGTCCCGCACCGTTACGACAGTGCGTGTTCAGCCAACTCCGTGCACACGAGGCGATTAACCCTCCCAGCCCCTCAGCAGGCACGCAACCCGCCGCCACTCCAAACATCGTAGACGTAGAGGTGGACGCGGGGCCTGGTCAGCAACGGCAGCGGCAACATGGTCGTCGAGGCCCGGTACCTCAAACCGTCACGACGCCAAATCCCAAAGCTTCCCGGCCCAGTGAACAGCTCACAACCTGTGAGATCACACAGAACCGAGATCGCTCAGGTCTCTTCGAACGCCAGCACTTCGTCGACCTCGTGCCCATTGAGCCCGAGCAGATACAAGATCGAGTCGAGCCCACCAGCAGATATCGAAGTATCGGCCGCCGCGCGCAACTTCAGCTTCGCGCGAAACGCGATGCCGAGACCCGCGCGCTCGAGCATCAGCAGGTCGTTCGCGCCGTCGCCCACCGCGATCACCTGGTCGAGCAAGATGCCTTCGGATTGCGCGATCGTATCGAGCAGCTGCGCTTTGCGGCTCGCATTCACGATCTCCCCGAGCACACGCCCGGTGAGCTTGCCGTTCTTGATCTCAGGCGTATTCGAGTACGCGTAGTCGATGCCGAGCTGCGACTTGAGCATATCGGCCGCGATCGAGAAGCCACCGCTGATCACCGCGGTGCGATAACCCAAGCGACGCAGCGCACGGATCAGGCGCTCCGCACCATCAGTCAGCGGCACCTCCGCAGCGATGCGCTTCATCACCGCGACGTCGAGGCCTTCGAGCAACGCCATGCGCCGCTTGAGCGACTCGTCGTAGTCCATCTCGCCGGCCATCGCGGCCTCGGTAACCGCGCTGACTTGCTCCAACACGCCGTGCGCGCGCGCCAGCTCATCGATGAACTCGACCGCGATCAAAGTCGAATCCATATCCATGACGACCAAGCGCTTGCTGCGCCGGAAGATGCCTTCGCGCTGCAGCGCGATGTCGAACGCGCTGTTCATGCCGAGGCGCAGCAAAGCCTCTTTGAGCGGCTGTGGATTCTCCGACTCAGCGAGCTCGACGTGCACCTCGATCGAGCGCAGATCGCCGTGCGACAGCCTGAAGATCTTCGCGATGTTCGCGTGGTACTCGGCGAGCACCTTCGACAGTGCGTGGATCTCGACCGCACCAAGGCTCTTGCCGATCGCAGTTACCACGTAGCGCGGCATGCGCTTCGGCGCTGCGAGCACGTCGGCGACAGGATAGAAGTCCAGCGCGACATCGAGCTCTTTGGCAGCGAACAGCAGCTCTTTGAGCGCGCCGCGATCCTCGTGGATGCCGATCAGCATGCCGAGCGAGAGATGACCGCGTACGACATTCTGTTCGATGTCGAGCAGCACCGTGCCCATGTCGGCAAGGATGCCGGTCAGACGGGCGGTGATGCCTGGCCGGTCTGGCCCGGACACCGTGATGATAACGTGTGAAGCCTTCGGAGCGATCGTATAGCCTGACATACTAGACGCTGTTACTTACCCTGGGTTGTTGACCCTACGTTCTTAGGAAACGTCAAACGCTAACGGCTTCCGCAACGGCATTCAGCGGAGCGACACGGTAGCATGCAACGTCTCGATAACACACGCTCCTGAGCAAGTTTCTAGCCGGTGAGCGGGTTGAACAGCCCCACCGCCTGACTGACTGACCAGCCGGGCGGCCAGCAACCAGCCACAGGACCCACCAGGATGCCGTCTTTGCAGCTCACAGCGGCGAAGAAGGTGGCACTGTTCCCACACGCTGCACTACTCCCGAGCTTGTCCGCGCCCGCGTGTGCGCGTGCGCGGACCATTCGAGCCACGCAGCTGAACAGTGTCGAAGCACTCGTCGTCGGGCGCTTGGGGCGGATGACTGGGACGCTCACGCGTGTCAGTCACCCAGCCGCTGTAGCGCGACGACAGCGAGGACGTGTGCGCCTCGTGGTATTCCGCGGCGCCGAGCCGCGCGTACTCGCGGTAGCTCGCGTCGTCTTGCATGCACAGAGCGACCTTGGCGCGCGCCTCGTACGTCGCAGCGAGCAAGATGCCCTTCACGCCGAGCGCGCGCTGCTCGTCGAGCAGCTCACCGAGGCGAGCGCTGGCGCGCTCCGTTTCGCCGCTCTTGGCCTCAGCCAAAGCCAGTGCCCGGACGGTCGCATGCGCGGCCACGCCGATCTCACGCGCTTGGCAGATCGCCAGGATGTGCTCGCCTTGCGAGCGCGCCTCAGCGAACAGCCCGAGCTCGCTGAGCGTCTCCACGTACCCGGCCGATGCCGTAGGCCAGGTCAGCACCACCTTCGTGCCAGCATCGCGCTCCAGGTCCGCCTCGCGCAGGCAGGCCTCGTATGCTGCGCGCGCCTGCTCCGGTTCGCCGACAAGCTGGTGAAACAAACCGCGCGCCATCAGCTCGACGGGCACCCAACCCGGGTAGCGCGCGGCCTGCGGGATGATTCGGTCCCAGAGCTGCTTGACGCCCTGTACGTCGCGCGCGAGCGCATGTGCGCTCAGCTCGAGCATCAGGTTCGAGGCGAACATCTGCTCGCCGGCCGAGCGCAGGTGCAGCAGCTCCGCTTGCTTGCGAAAGTCCTCGGCGCCCTCGCGATCACCTGCTTGTAAACGCAGGCACTTGCGCAAGTACATCGCGTTCACCGCCTGCGTGGGATCCGTGTCCAGCTGTTCGGTCCAATCACCGCCCATCGCGAAGCCCAGGCGCACCTCGAGCAAGCCGAGCGCAAACACGATCGCGCGCCGAATGTACTGCACGTACTGCAGGTCTTTCGAGGTGCTGTTCGGCAAGCGCTCGATCACGCCGCGCCAGCGCGCACAGGCCTGTATGTACTGGCAGTGCAGCGACGACTCACAGACCGCGAGCGCGTTCTGCCACAGCGCCTCGAGCAGCGGCGAGAGCCCGGTGAACGGCTCGAGCAGCTCGGGCAGCGACGCCAAGAGCGCGCCGTCATGGGTCTTACTGCCGATCGCGATCGACACCGCCACGTAGCGCGCGAGCCACTCGATCGCTTGCTCCGGAGGCAAGCCCTGCTCTGCTGCCGAGGCCCGCGCGTAAGCTTCGCTCGCGTGCATGAGCGCCTGCGCCAAGGCCTCTTCTTTCGGAGCGCTCGCGAGCGCCGTATGGTACGCGAGCTGCCCCGAGTCGCGCGCGAGCTTCGCGCGCAGCGCTGGCCCGACTTTGGCGTAATACGCGCTGTCGACCACCGGTGACAGCATCATCAACCACTGCTCCAAGCACAAGACCTCGCGCGCCGGCCGCGTGGTCTCGCGGGCGACGTCGAGCGCTTGCGCGAGCACCTCCGCAGCCTCGCTGGGTCGGTCTTGCGCTGCAGCCACCAGCTGCTCCGAGGTCTCGATCTCGGCCCAAAAACCCAACACCTCAGACAGCGCCGACTTGCTTTCACCCGCGGCGAACAAGTACTTGGCGATCAACAACACCGCGTTGCCACGCTGCCGGTAGTAGCCCGCAAGCCCGCGTTGCACGCGCTTCAGCGCCTCTGTGTCACGCTCGCCGCCATCAGCGGCAGCGAGCACCAGGTTCGCCACGCTGGGATGCGCGGCGCTGAAGCACAGACCGTCGTAGCGCAGCCAGCGCTCACGCAAGAGCTCGGCGACGACATGGTCGAGTAGACGCTGACCAGGGCCGAGCGTGACGCCTAAAAATGCCGCGTAGTCTTCGCGCCGAAAGGCGGCGCGTGGTGCGAGCGCATGCGCCCACAAGATCTCGCGGGTAAAGCGCGGCAAGCTGGCCACGCGCGCCTGTACCGCTGCCGCCTCCGTCAGCGGCAGGTCGCTGTCGCTCAGCGTGCTCGGCAAGGTCCAGCCGCCGCGCGCGTACACGAGGCGCCGCTCCGCGATCAGGTATTGCAACAGGTCGAACGTGGCGCGCGGATTGCCACGCGCACGCTCGAACACGCGCGCGCTCAAGAGCGACAAGTTCGGCACATCGCCAAACATCGAGCCGAGCAGCTGCTGGGTGTGTTCAGCGTTGAGCGGCGCCAGCGCGAGCACGCGACTCTCTGCAGCGAGCAGCGCCAACGCCGGCCCTTCGTGCTGCGCTGCGCGCTCGCGTGTGCCTTCAGCCGTCGTGAGCACGCTCAAGCGCTTTTGCCGCGGCACACCTGTCCCGGTCACGAGGGCGACCAGCAAGCTGAGCGACGCGTGATCGAGCCGCTGCACGTCGTCGGCCGCGACCACGAGCGGTTGTTCCGCAGCGATCGCAAACATCACATCGGTCAGCGCGGTCACGAGGGCAGGCCGAAACGCTCGCAGCTCGTCGAGGCTGTTGGCCCAGCTCTCGCGCGCAAGCGCCGCCGCTGGCAGCGGCGCGAGGACCGGCCACACCGAAAACAGCTTAGGCGCGCGCTCCGGAAACGACTCCAAGAGCTGCTCCACGATGCTAAACGCTGCGCCGCGCGTGCCGCGCACACCGCCGATGCGCAGCACCACTGCGCCCGTGGTCTTGGCCAAGGCCACCGCTTCGTCGAGCAAACGCGAGCGACCTTCGCCGGGAGCGCCGACGATCAACACACCGCCGCCATCGCCTTCGACCATGCGCGCCAGCTCGACACGCATGCTCGCGAGCGCCTCGTCGCGGCCTTGCAGCGCGGGCGTCGAGAGATGCGCCTGTGCCAGCTCGAGCTCGTCGGGATGAGACAAGCCAGCGAGCGCTGACAGTCGCGCCATCACTTCGTAGCTGTTGCTCGGCCGCTCCACAGGATCTTGCGCGAGCAGCGAAAGCACGAGCGCATCGAGCGCGGCAGGGATCTCACTCTCGGGCGACATGCGCGAGGGTGGCAGCGGCGGCGTTTGCCACGCTTGCGCGAGCCCCGCGAAGTCGCTGACCGGATAAGGCAACTGACCGGTGAGCGCGTAGTACAGCGAGCCGCCAAGCGAATACAGATCTGTGCGCGCATCCGAGGTAAGGCGCGACACCACTTCGGGCGCGACGAACGCTGGCGTGCCGATGATCTTGTCGCATGGACCCATCGATGACAGCGCGCCGAAGTCGATCAGCTTGGCGCGACCATCGCGCGTGTAGCGCACGTTGCGCGGGCTGATGTCGCCGTGCACCAAGCGCCGCGAATGCAAGAGCGCGAGCACGGAGCACACGTCGTAGGCGAGCGAGCATGCGCTGCGCCAATCACAGGGCGCGCGCTCTTTCAAATCGCCGCCCTCGACGTGTTCCATCGTATAGAACGGGCCGAGCTCGTCGACGCCGTAGTCGTAAACCTCCACGACACACGGCTGACTGAGCGCGATCAGCGTATGGAACTCGCGCACGAACAGCGCCACCGCTTCTTCGTAGGCGCGGTCGCGCGCGCGCAAGGTCAAGCGCTTGACGGCGAGCTCGCGACCCGTGACCGAATCGATCGTGAGGTACACACAGGCCATGCCGCCGATGCCGAGCACGCGCTGCACGCGATAACGTCCGCCGATCAGAGCATCGGCTTTGGCACTCCGGGTCAAGCCCGTGATCGGTTCTGGATTGGCTTCCGAAGGTTCTCGCGTTCGAGCTGGTTTCGGAGCATCTGCAGACACACTGCGGACTATAGACCAAACCGTGTCAGGCACCTGTCACAGATTGCTGACCCTAGCGGCCGCCCTGAGCTGATTTGCCACGCATCAGTCCGCAACGAGCACTGGTGAGTGCGGAGCGCGCCAACATGGGGCGCGCAAATGCCCCATTCGAAGGACCTCCTTGGGTCTCGCCCGCGCGCCCAATTTCGCATTTTCGCGGGTAGCCAAAGCGGCTCCCTCGCACCGACATGCCAGCGCGCTGCAGGACGTTGCAGCTGACAGCTGCAGGCCAGTCGCGCTGTTCACGCAGCCGCATCGCTTGCGTACGGCCGCGCGCAGGGGCAAACCAATTGGCGCGCTGGACAGATCCTAACTGTGACTGCGCAAAATCCCGGTGCGCCAGCGGCGCAGTCAAAACCAACCTGCGTGGAGACGGATCGCAACACGAACCTGAAACCATACTCAGCAAAGCGGCAGCAGGATTCTGCCTAGATTGTGTCCGCTGATCGCAAACAGATCGGCCTCACTCCCGACGCGACGAAACGCAGCGATTCGTGAGTTCCCTCGGCGACGAAAACATGACAGAACGACAACCAACGCGGGCTACGACAACGCACTTGCGATCTCGGACGGCGATGAAACTCAGATCCTGTGCTTTCTTTGGTGACCTGATCGCGGCGCGACCACCCACAGTGGCCAAAACATACGCACACGATCACCGCGTGCTGAGCGCGCACGGCTCGAGCGCCTGGACTGAGCTGTCTGAGTGACCAAACCGACCTGAATTTTAACAATGTTCGATGATTTCCAAGCCAAGGGGTCCAAGGACAGCCGCAAGCGCATGGGCGGTTCGGCGGCGGTTGCCGTGCTTCTTTACGGTGGTCTGATCACGTTCGTCGTGGGGACCACCACCGCAGCCGGGACCAAAGTTGTCGAGCATCTCACACAGGTCGAGTTCGCACCGCCACCGCCGCCGCCACCTCCTCCGCCGCCACCTCCGCCCGAGGCTGCGCCGACGGAACCGCTGAAAAACCTGCGTCCCAAGGCCAAACGCAAAGAGCTGAAGCCGCCAGACGAAGTGCCAAAGGAAAAACCGCAAGAGTCAGATGCTCCGCTGGCAGCGGCAGAAGCCAGCGGTCCAGTCGACGGGTTTCTCAACGGCGTCGAAGGCGGGACCGGAACTGGGGTTGGTAAAGCCGCTGCGCCGCCACCACCTCCGCCCAAACCGCAGCCCGTCGTTCCTCCCGTCGCCGACAAGGGCAACGCGCAACCCGCATATCCCGCGAGCGCGAAGCGCAAAGAGATCGAAGGCGATGTGCAGGTGGCCTTCGACGTGCTCGAGAACGGCAGCACCGCCAACGCTCAAGTCCTGAGCGGGCCCGAAGAGTTTCACGAAAGTGTTCTAAAGACCGTCGCGCGCTGGCGTTTTTCGCCCGCAAAACGCGGCGGCCAAGCCCTGCGCGTTCGTCTCAAGCGCACGATCAAGTTCCAACTGACTGACGCCTGAACCTGCCAAGAGCGGCCTACGCCAATCGCTAGCGCCGACAACACACGAGCTGAGAGAGCGAGATAGGAACCACCATGGAGATTAATTTTCTAGAGCTTTGGGATCGCATGGGCATGCCGGTGCGTACCGTCGTGATCGTCCTGACCCTGCAGGCGCTCGCTTGTGTGACGGTCGTGATCGATCGCCTGTTCGTGCTGTTTCAGTCTGCGGCCAAAGCCCGCAGCTTCGCCGAGCTGGTGCAGCCGGCGCTGGAAAAGCGGCAATACGAGAAGGCTCTGCAGCTCGCGAACAACGTCAAAGGCAGTCACCTCGCCACCTATCTCGCGCTCGGGCTGCGTACGTTCACCACGCGCGTACGGGCGGGCGATGCCTACGATCGCGCAGCTGAGCTTTCGCGTCGCGCCCTCGAGCGCAAGGGTGACGCCGTCAGCCGCGACTTGAACCGCGGCATGAACGTGCTCGCATCCACTGGCTCCACCGCGCCGTTCGTCGGTCTGCTCGGAACCGTGCTCGGCATCATCAACGCCTTTAAGCTGATCGCCGCAGAAGGCTCGGGCGGCATCGGCACCATCGGCGCTGCGATTGGCGAAGCACTGGTCGTGACCGGCTACGGTCTGGTCGTCGCGATTCCCTCGGTGTTGATCTTCAACTACCTGTCCACGAAGATCGCCGCATACGAAGCCGGCTTGATCAACGCGGGCAGCGAGCTGCTCGACCAGCTCGAGATCGCCGCGCAAGACGAATCGAACGGTCTCGCCACCGACAGCGGGCACCCCGAGCTGACGGGCGCGACCCCCGCCTCCGCGCTGGGTTGATCGTATGCGCTCGCTAAGCCGCGCCGGCTCTCGTCCGATCCCCGTGATGAACGTCACGCCGCTGGTCGACGTGGTGTTGGTCTTGCTCATCATCTTCATGGTTGTCGTGCCGATGCTCGACAAGTCCGCGCACATCGACCTGCAGGGCATCTTCAACGTCGACGAAGATCCTAAGGGAAAGACCGATCCCTGGACGCTCTCGCTGACCACCGACGGGCGCATGTACTTCGAGCAAGACGAGCTCGACCCCGACACGTTCAAGTCCAAGTTGGTCGAAGCGCTCGAACGCGAGCCCACGCGCCGCCTGGTCCTGCGTGCGGACCGCGCCGCGCCGTACGGAAAGGTCCGCAAGCTGTTTGCGACCTGCCAGGAGATCGGCTTCCCCGGCATCTCGCTGCGCGTCAACGAGCTCAAAAATAAACCCGACTGAGGTGACTACGCCATGGGCATGGATCTAGGCAAAAAGCCGAGCAAACCGGGGCGCGCGACGCCGAGCATGAACGTCACGCCGCTGGTCGATGTCGTGCTCGTGCTGCTCATCATCTTCATGGTCGTGACGCCGCTCATGGCGAAGCAGTTCTGGATCCACCTGCCGAACAAGAAAGAAGACAACGAGCCGCCGCCCCCGACCGACACCAACGAGAACGTGGTCGTGACGGTCACCAAGGCCGGTGAGATCTTGATCAACCGTGAGGTTGTGTCCGAAGCAGAGTTCGGTCCTCGGCTGAAGCGCGTGCTCGCGTTCAAAGGTCAGCGCACGATCTTTTTCGACGCGGACGAAGACGCCGAGTTCGGCAAGGCGGTCAAAGCGATGGACTTGGCCCGCGGTGGCGGCGCCGAGACGATCGCAGTGGTGACCGAGCCGCTCGCACG
>Ga0209082_1000184_pt1 | contig 29659 bp, 23 predicted proteins | sample ColdCreekSource_FD_184127 | JGI IMG/M metagenome (GOLD analysis project Ga0209082, IMG submission 184127) | Groundwater microbial communities from Cold Creek, Nevada to study Microbial Dark Matter (Phase II) - Cold Creek Source (SPAdes) (version 3) | ecosystem: Environmental > Aquatic > Deep... | reverse complement strand
GATGAGGTCGTCACCGCCACCGCCGAGAATTGAATCGTTACCATCGCCACCATCAATAGTGTCATTACCATCACCACCATCAATATTGTCATTTCCAGCACCACCAGTCAGGATGTCATTACCACCGCCGCTACTAAGGCGATCGTCTCCATTTCCGCCATCGAGGTTATCATTACCAGCACCTGCTGTTAAAACGTCGAAACCATCTAAGCCACGGAGGACATTATTTCCTTCGCCTCCGTTAAGAGTATTGTCGCCGTTGTCACCAGTGAGGACATCATCTTCATTTGTAGAAGGGTTGGTGGTTGGATTGGTAGTTGGATTAATTGGGGTAAACGTTGGAGGAGAAGCAATCGCTGGCGTAAAACCTTCAACATATAGACTATCAACGGAACCAAACAAACCTTCTGAGACTATGTAATCTATACTACTGATAGCTTGAGCAATATCAATAGTAGTAGTAGTAACTGCGCCATTTTGATCCGTTACATTTGCTTGCAAACCAGGTTGATTTGCATCATCATCCTCGAGACCTAATCTTACTTCAGTGGTTCCCGATTGAGGATTGTTTGAAAGGTCAGTATACTGATAAGTCACTGGAGAAATCTGATAGGTGATGCTATTTTGATCTGAACTGGCTGCTAAATTAGTGGTCTGGCTAGAAAATGTGATTTTCTTGGGATCTTTGTCTTGAAAAAAAACACTTGGACCACCAAACTCGTTTTCACCAAACTCTCCTTTAAAGTTTTCAATTGCCCCTGTAAAAGTAGATGATGTTCCATCATCTTTTAAAGTGAATATATCAAATTCATAGTTAAAAAAATAACCATCTGAACCACTTCCTCTTCCACTTCCACCACTACCTTGTCCCATTTTTTTTGCTCCTAAATGTAATATTTTATTTTCAGATTATGTTCGTCATGTTACATTACCACCCCCACTACCACTTTGCAACTACATTAATCGCTCATATGTTTCTATCATGTGCCGAGAAGCAATATGTGTAGCAGGTGAGCGGGATTTAGGATAGTCAAATTTAGACCTGGATGAAGAGACTTGCGTTAATCTGACCAGGAGTTCCTCCAGAGATGGAGGCAATAATCCTTTCTACCAGGATATGATGGAGTGTACAAAGCCACGATCAACAAAATCTGATGTCTGCCAGAGATAAGTTCCATGATGCTGTCAAACACGCTCTAGAAAAAGAAGGGTGGCAAATCACTCATGACCCTTTAAAAATAAAGTTTGGAGAAGAAGACAAATCAAGGAGGTTAATAACCAATGGATAAATTAACTAACTATCGTCAATGTATTCAAACATTTCTTCAAAAACAAACTCAAGGTCAAACTATTGGTGGCGATATAGAGACAGAAGTTGTCTTCGATGTAGATAGAGATAAATATTTATTGATAGATTTCGGATGGCAAGACCATCAACGTATCTACAATTGTATAATTCATCTAGAAATTAGAGATGGTAAGATTTGGATTCAACGTAATCAAACTGATCAACTCATTGCTGATGTTCTAATTTCTATGGGAGTAACCAAGAAGGATATTATTTTGGGTTTACAACCTCCTTATATTCGTGAATATACAGGTTTAGGTATTGCATAAATTTATGAAGCTTTTACTCAAAAAGAAAGCTAATTATAAACGTCTTCGTAAATGTCTGCCATTGTCAAAGTCAATCCGACTGAATCCAGGCGTAAAAGATCATTATCAGTTTCTACTGCCCAATTACCACTACTATCTCGGCGATAAATTTCTACTCGTATCTCATCTTGAGCAATCAAAACATATTCTTGTAGACTGTCTAAAGATTGGTAATTAATTCGCTTTTCCCGCTTATCAGTAGTTTCAGTGGAATCAGAGAGAACTTCAATAATTAAATTAGGATTGGTTTTAAAGTATTTTTCACGATCATCGCGATTGGCTTCGCCAGCCCAAAGGGCATCGCAAGTGACTAAAAGATCGGGATAATAAAATATATCCCCTTGCTGCAACTTAATTTTAACTTTCATATCGGCAACAAAAGCTCGACAAGAGCTACCTCGTAAGTGAGGACGTAAAATAGCAATAAGATTAGTCACTATCAGATTATGTGCTTCACTAGCACCTGCGGTAGCATAGATGTGTCCTGCTACATATTCATGACGAACTTCGCCATCTTGCTCGAATTTGAGATATTCTTCACTGGTTAAAAAGTTTAAAGGCGATCGCATGGTTCTACTCTTCTGATAGAGAAGTCTATTTCTATTATCTTGGGAGATATTGCACTTAGTTCCATTGTAAGGGAATTTAGTTGGTGTTCCTGCGTAATACTGTATTACAGTATTACCATATAATTGGAGTAGAGATTTAGTAAGCTGAGATTTGTGATGCCGATACCAAGAACTCAATTAACTTCCAAAATAACTCAAAAATATCAAGCGACTATTCCCCAAGTTGTCGGAAAAAAACTAGAAATTGAAAAAGGCGATCGCATCATCTTTGAAATAGACAACGAAAAAGTAGTTTTTTCAAAACTATCACCCTTGGACTGGGAATATCTAGAATCAGTGGGCCAGACTCTGGGGGAATGGTCATCGATCGCTGATGAGGAATCATATAGTGACCTATAAACAGTTTGACGTAGTGGTTGTGCCTTTTCCTTTTACTGATCGCGCAGCTACTAAAAAACGTCCTGTTTTAATTATTTCCGATGCTACGACGTTTTTGATTACGATTGTTATCTAGACTCAGTGGGGTGGAATTGAACCCCGTTAGGATGATAATTGTACTCACTTAAACTTGCTGCTGTGGAATCAAATCAGAATCAGTCTTTAGAGCATCAAAATGTTCCCGTTGCTCATCAGGGGTTACATAGCTTTTTGTATAGTTCTGACGATGAACACGGTGCAGAAAATACTGCCACCATAATAGATTCTGAGGGAACAGAGATTATCCAAATCGCTATTTGGGAGCAACGGATCGAAAACATCAAATTAGCAGGAGTTTACGCTGTTCTTGATGGCAATCTCCTTTATCAATATATTGGTTATTCGCGGGATGTTTTGCGATCGCTCAAAGGACACATAACCCAAAATGGGACTCAAGTCTGCACCTATATCCGAGTCAAAACCTTTAAGTTTCCCAAACGTCAGGAGATGGAAGCCTTAAAAGCAGCCTGGATCTCTGAATTAAGTTATACACCCGCTGGTAATACTGGGGATGGGGATACCTGGGCGAGTACTATCGGTGAAGCTGCCAAAGCAACCATGACAGCAGCGGAGAGAAATGCCTACGAAGAGAAAAAACTCAAGTTACGCAAGGCTATGGCAGATGCGACTCTGATTGATGAGTTAACAGCACCAACTGACCAAAGTGAAATAGAAGTACAGCGTCGGCAAAATTTAGAAGCAGCGGTTAAAAATGATGATTGGAGTTCTGTTATTGAATCTCAACAATAAGTTAGGGAGGTTTAGCGACTAGAGGTATTAATGCTGAACATTTTCAAGGCTAGCTCTTACTTCTGCGATCGCGCCTTGTTTAGTTTTATCTGTGGTTTAATAAAAAATGTATGTCTAGCTTCCCAGCCTTAACCACCGAGACAATCTGGTCGATTCTCAACGAAGAAATTACAGATCTAGAAGTTAATCAACTACTCTGGTATCATCTAGGCTATCGCTACGATGAGGTCAATCAAACTTGGGATCTTAAGTTAGTGATAGACGACTGGAGCGAGAAATACCCCGAACCACCAGACTTTATCGCCAACCGTCCTCCAACAGTTAAACTGACACGTGCCATTCCTCCAGAAAACAAACAACTACTGAAAGAAAAACTAGGATTCAAAGGCTACAAACTAGGAGAATTTGGCCCCAGACAAACCCGTCGCGCCACTGCCGCCAACTGGCTTTTGCAGTTTTCCCTTGATTAAGCTAGGTTGGTTTTGCCTCATTTGTAATTTACTGCGCTTTGCACATGGACAAACCATATCCGAAGGTGTGTCCTGCTTCGAGGACGTAGTCCTTTAGGACTACGATTAGCTTGTTAAAAGCTAGAAGCTAGAAGCTAGAAGCTACTACTTACTGTATTTCCCATGAATCAATTATTTTCTCAACTGTGGGATAAAACTTGGCAAATTTATCGCTCTCGGCGGTATAAATAGCGATATAAACCTGATTGTTTTTAATCGTAAAAGATTCCATTTGTCGCAACTGCAAAGAACCCTGTTGGCGGGAGTAGATCACTGTTCGAGCAGGGGATTGATCAATCGTAGTTTTGAAATCTTCATATAGTTCGATGCTACTGTCCTCACTTTGCTTGATCCGTTCTAAAACGGTTTGACTATATTGTTCTAGATCGATGGGTTCCGAGGACAAATATTCCACTGCGAGATAAACTTTTTCCGCAAATACATCGGTATCTGTTTCTTTGGGGGAGGTGAAAACTGCAATTTCTCCTGTAATGGGATCGTCTATTTGTCTCTCAGACCAAGTTTCGGGATATTGGAGAGAAAATTGGTAGTCATCGTTAGTATATTGAACAAAGTTTGCCTCAGAGTTTTTATTTAGACCAACAAAAATAATTACCCCCGCCACAATGAAAGGGAGGGAAAGTAATACCCAAATCACGCTCCGAGGTAATTTGAAAGAGCTGAAAAATGGGGGAGTTCTCGGTTTCTTGCTAGATTCAACGGTTGGGGATGGTTTCTGAGGCAAGCGAAAGCCATCGGTAAAGGGTGGTGGAAACGTGACTACATTTTGCTTAAAATCTAGTTGCTTAAAATTTAGTTCATTGAGTACTGCCGTTGCTGATGGATAACAGTGATCTTGATCTAAATCAACCATTTTATTGAGAATCCTCGCTAATTCAGGTCGAATATTTGCCTTGGGAGAATTGTTTAAATTGGTCAGATTGTGGGAATTGACTTGGGTTAAATTAGCTTGAATCGATTCTGACATTGTACCTGTCAGGGCGTAAATAATTGTTTTGCCCAAAGCATAGATATCTGACTGAAAATCTGATGGTGGCGGTTGGCTTTGAGGGGAGAAGTCTGGATTGAGTACCCGTTTCAATTCCTGGTTATCAAATAAAATAGCATTTTTAATCGCCGCAAAATTGGTCAGAAATTTCCTGCCATCTGTGTGCAAAATTAGGCTTGAAGGCTGAATATTCAAGTGAGCCATCTTTAGTTGGTGAATAGACTCTAAAACACCCAAAATTTCTTGCAGCCATCCCAAGGCTTCAACTTCACTAATCAAAGTATCCTTGAGCTTTTGTTCTAAGGATATACCTTGAATATCTTCCCGCACCAGATAAAATTCGCGATCGCATTCAAAAAAAGCCAATAGTTGGGGAATCTGGGGATGTTGACTCACCTTGGTGAGAATATTCCCCTGGGCAACGAAAGTTTGCAAGACTTTTTGCCAAGACTGCGCCCCCAAAACTTCGTGATCGTATTGCGGTTGCAATTGCTCAATTTGGCATTGTCTGCGACTATCAGGGGCTAAATCCTCTGCAAGATATACTATACTCCAGTCATTGTGACGGAGGTGCTGAACAATGCGATAGCGATCGTACAGAATTTTACCAACTATTGACTTCATTCAGGTGTAACTAAGCTCGTAGCCAGGAATAATCTAGATGGGACTCTATTGTAACTAAAACGATTTATTAACTAGCCTGCTCTTGTGCCAATTTTCTGCTGTCAATTAATTCATCTAAACGCGCTAATACTTCTTGGCTATGAATACTCGGTCTAACTCCTAAGAAAGTTTCCCGCAAGATACCGTCGGGATCGATTAGGTAGGTATGTCGGAGAGACATGGCCCCCAGCCATGAGCCATAAGCTTTGCTCACTTTACCGTCCGTATCAGCTAATAAGGGAAACTTTAATCCTTCGGCATCACAAAATTCAGCATGGGAATCCACATCATCGACACTAACCCCTAGAATTTGGACATTTCTCTGGGCATATTCCCCCAAATCCTGCTGAAAGCGGCGTGCTTCGATGGTGCAGCCTGACGTAAAATCTTGGGGATAGAAATATAGCACAATCCATTGTCCAAGATAATCCTTGAGGGCAATTTCTCCATCTCCCTGGTTGGTTTGGAGAATAAATTCTGGGGCTGGTTGATCCAGGGGTGGTTGCTTGCCTCCCATTGCCCAAGCGCTGGAGGTGGTGGAGATCAACAGCAATAACGAGAGAGCAATACTGAGACAAAATTGAATTGAAAACAAACGTTTCATTAGGTACATAAAATATGATTTACTTATCATAAAGATTGTAAGTAATACTAAAACCATAACAAAAAATTAATCTGCATACATCAATTATGCTAATTAAGCTGTGGTTGTAACTTGAGTGTACGCTCCCAATTATTCACGAAGTCAGAGGAAGCCCCGTCGTCTTAAGGCGGGGTCTCTCTGACAATTTGGCAAAAAATTGTCGAACCATTGCCCCGATTAAGCATATAAAGCAAGAATACTGAATTATGAGTACAGATTTGATTGCACCTCATGGTGGTGAGCTAATAAATCGTCTAGCGAATGCCACAGAAAAACGAGAATTTTTAGCCAAAGCAGATTCCTTGCCTAGGGTGAAGCTGGATGAGCGGGCTACTTCCGATTTAGTCATGATTGCGATCGGTGGTTTTAGTCCCATCAGTGGCTTCATGGGTCAAGATGATTACCTAGGGGTAGTCAAAGAAATGCGTCTGGCTAGTGGTGTTCCCTGGTCAGTACCCGTGACTCTCTCGGTGACATCGGCGATCGCCGAACCTTTAGCAATTGGCAGTTTAGTTCGTCTTGATGATCCTGACGGCAACTTTATCGGTGTTTTGCAGCTTACAGAAAAGTATACCTACGATAAGCAATTAGAAGCGGAAAACGTTTATCGTACTACTGACGAAGAGCATCCAGGGGTTAAAGTAGTTTACGATCAGGGAGAAATTAATCTTGCTGGCCCTGTTTGGCTGTTAGAGCGAGCAGATCATCCCCAATTTCCCACATATCAGATCGACCCTGCTGCCTCCAGAGCGATGTTCCAAGAGAAAGACTGGAAAACAGTGGTGGGCTTTCAGACTCGCAACCCCATTCACCGCGCCCACGAATACATTATCAAATGCGCTTTGGAAATAGTTGATGGTCTATTTCTCCATCCTCTAGTAGGAGCAACCAAAAGTGATGATATTCCTGCGGATGTCAGAATGCGTTGCTATGAAATTATGATCGCTAATTATTTCCCTCAAGACCGCGTAGTATTGGCAATTAATCCTTCGGCGATGCGCTATGCAGGACCGAGAGAGGCTATTTTCCATGCTTTGATTCGGAAAAACTACGGCTGTACTCACTTTATTGTCGGTCGCGACCATGCAGGGGTAGGGGACTACTATGGAACTTACGATGCTCAAGAAATCTTTGGAGAATTTACTCCAGAAGAATTGGGTATCACTCCCCTTAAATTTGAACATGCCTTCTACTGTACCCGTACAGAACAAATGGCAACCGCCAAAACTAGTCCTGCTACTAAAGAAGAGCGGATTCATCTATCGGGAACGAAAGTTCGCGCCCTGTTGAGAGAAGGTAAAACCCCTCCACCGCAGTTTTCGCGTCCTAAAGTTGCGGAAGAATTAGCCAGGGCGATGAAGGATAGTTAGTAACTAAAAGATCACTAGCCTTAATGGGGACTTGGGGACTTAGGGCTTTTCCCCTTTCCCAATCTTCCCATGATAGGCTGGTCATAGATTTCTCAACCCTAGTAGCGAATATGGGACTTGACCGCCGAACTTTTCTCCAGCAGGCTGGACTGGCTTTGTTTACTTGGGGAGCGACTGAAGCTGGAATTTCTACTCTGGCAAATCATCACCATCTATCAGCTTCCCTCAAGAACTACCAGCAAACTCTGGCACAATCAACCAGTCGCAAGCTAGCTTTGCTGGTGGGTATCAATCAATACCCTTCCCAAGATGATTTAGCTGGCTGTCTGATGGACGTAGAGCTACAGCGAGAATTACTGATTCACCGCTTTGGGTTTAATCCTAGGGACATCTTAACTCTATGCGATCGCCAAGCTACCAGAGAGAATATTGAAACAGCCTTTCTGGAGCATCTAACTCAGCAAGCGAAACCTGACGACGTAGTAGTTTTTCACTTTAGCGGTTATGGAGGTCAGGTTAAAATACCTGTGGCTAATGAAGGGGGGGCAATAAAAACAATATCAGTAACAGAAGCGACAACGGAATCAGAGGCTACGGATGGCTTCCGATTAGCTAATAGCTTTGTTGCAGCCGATGGACTATCATCTACCAAGAAAAATCCGATTGCCAATAATATTCTCCAGGAAACACTTCTAGTATTGGCACAAACTCTATCAACGTCTAAATGTACTTTTGTTTTAGATACTAGTTTTAATCAGACTCCTCGCAGTAAGCATGGCAGTTTTCAAGTCCGTTCCATCCCCCAGATCGCGGATAATCTGAGTTCTCAAGAATCGGCTTTTTTGGCACAGCTCCAAAACAATTTTGCTAGCAAAGGCTTGAAACCTACTAAACGATTACTTTCTCTCCCGGGAGTCGTGCTATCCGCTGCCAGCAATTACCAAGTGGCGGTGGAAAGACACTGGGATGGTTTTAGTGCAGGGCTATTTACTCAGGCATTAACCCAGCATCTCTGGCATATCAGTCCTAGTAACAAAATTCAGGTGGCTTTAGCTCGCACCGCCGAAGCTGTCGAACAGGTAATGGGTAGACAACAGCAACCCAGTCTCAACCATCCCGATCAATCGGCGATCGCTTATTATTTTAGCCTCAGTGATGTTCCTAACGCTGTGGGCATCATCAGTAAAGTAGATAAAAAAAATCATGCCGAGATTAAACTCCTGGGTTTACCATCTAATATCATCAATGGCTATGGGATTAATTCCTGCTTCAGCCTCGCATCAACTCCCGAAAATTTAGCCCCACAACTTCAAGTCAAATCTAAGGCAGGTTTGATTGCAAAAACAGAAACCCTCTCCCCCATTGAACCGCTTCAGCCAGGGCAGTTAGTCCAGGAATCGATTCGGGTACTCGATCGCAATTTAAGTTTGAATTTAGCTTTGGATAATGATTTAAACCGCGTTGAGAGGGTTGATGCCACTAGCGCCCTCTCGAATATTGCGGCGATCAATTCCGCCGTCGTTGCCAAAGAACAAAATGCCGACTGTTTAATTGGTAAGGTAGTTAGCGAAAAGGTAGTCAGTGAAATCGACTCAGGTGTCACAGAAGCAGATCCCAGCAACCAATCTTTTGCTTATGGTCTTTACACTGCGGGAGGGGATTTGATTGGTCAAACTGTGGGAGCAGCAGAAGAAGCGGTTAAAGTTGCCCTCGCTCGTTTGCGACCTCAGTTTGATAATTTGCTGGCAGCAAAATGGTTAGAGTTAACCAGTAACGAGTTTTCTTCCCGCATTCAAACCAGTGCTACCCTCCTCACCCCAGAGATCAAATCTCCCCTCTGGCAAAGATCAACCCTCATCGCCACCGAGAGTCTTGCTTCACCGAGAAAAACGCTTTTTTCCCTTAATCCTGCTACCCCTGAAGGGACTAATAATATCCCCCTGATCCCCAGAGGAACAGAAATCAGGCTAAATTTGGTCAATCTAGACGATCGCCCACTACATATCATTATCTTAGGCATTGACTCCGATTACAATCTTAATGCTCTCTATACTCCAGCTAGGTTTTCCACCGTGGAAGGAGTGAGTCCGTTAGAAGAAATTGCGATCGCTCCCCAAGGAGAATTGATATTACCCCCTACGGAGAATTCTTGGAAATGGAAAGTTGCTGAATCATCTGGAATTAACACTCTCTATGTCTTATTATCGGTTCAACCCTTTACCGAAACTCTCAAAGCTTTTGCCAGTCAACAAAACTTCAACCTGGATCAACAGCAGGTGCTGAACGTGACGAATCCTCTGGTGGTGGTTAATGCTGTTATGCAAGATTTACACAACACTAGTTCCGTTGCCAAGGAACTGCTGCCGAATGAAGAAGTCTATGCTTTAGATGTCAATAGCTGGGCAACTTTGAAGTTTGTTTATGAAGTAACTAATTTGGAGTTAGGAATTCGGAGTTAGGAATTCGGAGTTTTAAACTAACAGCGAAACCTTTTCCCTTTCCCCAAACATAACCTAGTAGACGTGGGCGTAAATGAAGTCACCCTTTGTAAATTGTCAAAACCTTACGATTAAAAGCTTCTGACTTCTGACTTCTGACTACATGCGGCTAAAGCCTTTGTGACTTCCGCACAGCGGTACTGGGTGTATCTCACCAATACGAGAAATGTTATAAATGCAACCAACTGATATTGTTATTTTGTCTAATGGCCCTGGAGAGGTAGCAACCTGGGTACGTCCCGTGGTTAAAGCTTTGGCTCGTATTTTTGCCGATGATCTAGGCAGCATTAGAATTTCGGTGTTGTTGTCTCCTTGCCCCCATAGTACAGGGAAAGAAGCGGCGATCGCTTCAAGCTATCAGGAAGTAGATCGGGTACTCCCTGCTGAAGACTTTTGGGCTTTTGTGCTTCGGGGTAAAACTCCAGATCATTGGCAATGGCATCAGCGGGGGATCGTGGTGTTTCTGGGGGGAGATCAGTTTTTTACCGTAGCAATCAGCAAACGTCTAGGTTACTCTAGTTTAATCTATGCGGAATGGGATGCTCGTTGGTATCGTTGGGTTGATCGCTTTGCTGCCATGAACCAAAAAGCGATCGCTCAAGTACCTAAATCTTACCAACCTAAGTTTTCTCTGGTGGGGGATTTAATGGCGGATGTGGCATTGGAGGTGAAACAGTCTCATCCTGATCTGTCAAAACCTCTGGTGGGTTTACTGGTCGGCTCTAAGCCAGCCAAGCTAGCTCAGGGTGTGCCTTTATGTTTGGCGATCGCCGAAAAAATTCAGCAGCAATTACCTCAAGTTAGATTTATGATTCCTGTCGCGCCTACCCTCGATTTAAGCACTTTAGGGAATTATGCTAGTCCGCAACTCAATCCGCTGATTCCAGCCTTGGGCAATGTTACGGCAGAGTTAGTTTCTTCTCCCCATCAGCCTCCATACTTGATAACTTCTGGCGGTACTAAAATTGAGCTAATCACAGAGTTTCCTGCCTATCAAAACCTCGTAGAATGTCAACTGTGCCTCACTACCGTTGGCGCTAATACCGCCGAATTAACTGCCCTACGAGTGCCGATGATTGTCTTACTCCCAACTCAGCAGCTTGACGCGATGCGTTCTTGGGACGGTCTTCCAGGCTTGCTGGCTAATCTTCCTGGGATAGGAACAGCCTTTGCTAAACTGATCAACTGGTTGATCTTAAAACAAGGACGCTTGTTTGCTTGGCCCAATATTTGGGCGGGAACCGAGATTGTCCCCGAATTGGTGGGCAAGTTAGCACCAGAAACAGTAGCTCAACTGGTTCTTGATTATCTCCAGCACCCTGAGCAACTTAAGCTAATGAGCGATCGCTTAAGTGCTGTCAGGGGACAAACTGGCGCAGCGCAACAGATCGCAGATATAATAAAGCAAGAAATTACCAAAATTTAACCATTGCCTAATATCAGCCCCGTTTTTAGCTATACTCAGCTATGAGGCTTAGAGAAAAGACTGACTACCTTGTCAAAGATTATTCTTCAAGGTTATATTCAGGTTAATATTTGGTAGGATAACTTCTCAGCAATAATCGCGATCGCCTAATAATAGTAGTCCAAAGAGTGTGAATTCAACTGGTTTCCCCCTAGAAATGGTCAAGCTAACTGTTGTCTAGAGCAAATGAAATCTAACCGCATTCCCTTAAAGACATTGGTCGGCTCGATCTCTATACTGTATTACAACATATTTTAGTGCAGCATATATTGCAAGTTGTTATTATTTCATTTGTTGAAGCTCCTTTGTTTCGTTGCCTAGAAAAGCTTTGCTCATAAGGCTAGACCGACAGTAGGTTCAGTAGTACATCAAAAGAGCGGTAGGGTGTTATGCATAACTGGAAAGAATGCTTCCAACCCTTAAATTATTGAGACTCTAGCGTCCCTAGACGCAACCAAAAAGCTTTGCTTTCCATGGTCGAGAACTAATATAACTAATTCAATGGACTTTCTGAGGTAGTTTTTTTTGCTACTTCTGAAGCGAGAATGTTTAGTTTAGTCACATCTTTGACAAGAATTAATTAGCGGAACTGACAGTTCTGCACCAGACAAATCAATAGCCGAATCATCAGCAAAGATGCTCAAATAAATATTATCTGGTAACATTTTGAGCAACCTATAGCTAGATATAGGGAGTTACTAGTTTATTTCTATTTCGTTAGTTTTTTTGCTTCAATCACCACTAGACAATAAATAATCAACCATTTCTCAATCAATGGATTGTGTGGTTTTAAGACAGGCCGATTGATCATCAGCCAACAGAATTTTTGAGGAAAATTAATGCCAAAACAGATAATTATTGCAGAACAACACCATATAGCGGCGGTATTCTGGGAAGAACAAATTCAAGAGTTAATCGTTGCAACAGGTCATCAGCAGGTCAGCGACATTTATCTTGGTACAGTAGAAAATGTAATTCCTGGTATTGATGCTGCCTTTGTTAATATTGGCAACAGTGAACGCAATGGGTTTATTCATGTTACGGATTTAGGGCCATTACGCCTAAAGAGAAGTGCTGCTGCCATTACCGAATTACTAGCTCCGCAACAGAAAGCTTTAGTTCAGGTGATGAAAGAGCCGACTGGAAACAAAGGGCCCCGACTTACGGGTAATATTACTCTGCCAGGGCGTTATTTAGTATTGATGCCCTATGGTAAAGGGGTTAAATTATCTCGTCGCATTGCCAATGAAAACGAACGGAGTCGCTTACGAGCCTTAGCAATCTTGATTAAGCCCCCTGGTATGGGTTTATTAATTAGGACGGAAGCAGATGGCAAGGCAGAAGAAGCCATCATGGAAGATTTAGAATTTTTGCAAAAGCAGTGGGAATCAATTCAGTATCAGGCAAATTATGCTAAACCTCCTGTGCTGCTCAATCGTGATGATGATTTTATTCAGCGGGTACTGCGAGATACCTACTCGGCGGAAGTTAACACCATTATGATTGACTCCTCTTCAGGAGTAAAAAGAATCAAACAGCAGTTAGCTAACTGGAGTAGTGGGCGATCGCCTCAAGGGGTGTTTATTGATCATCATCGAGAACCCCAGCCGATGCTCGATTACTATCGGGTTAATGCTGCCATTAAAGAGGCGCTAAAACCCAGAGTAGAACTACCTTCTGGTGGATACATTATTATTGAACCCACGGAAGCTTTGACGGTAATTGATGTCAACTCAGGCTCTTTTACTCGTTCGGCTACTGCTAGGGAGACAGTGTTGTGGACTAATACCGAAGCTGCCACAGAAATTGCCCGTCAATTACGCCTCAGAAATATTGGTGGAGTAATTGTGGTGGATTTTATCGATATGGATTCCCATCGAGACAAAATTAAGCTATTAGAACACTTTAACAACAGTCTTAAAGGAGATAAAGCCCGTCCTCAAATAGCTCAACTATCGGAACTGGGCTTAGTAGAGCTAACTCGTAAGCGCCAGGGTAAAAATGTTTATGAACTATTTGGTCAGACTTGTCAAACTTGCGGTGGTTTAGGTCAAATAGCTCATCTGCCAGGAAAACAAGAAGCAGAAGCTTTGGAAATAGCGCCGATGGTCGCGATCGCAGCGATTCGTGAACCAGTTAACAGTATTCGTCCTGTAATTGCTGCCCCCACTGAAAGACCAGAAAAAATTACCATCACCACCAAGAATACCCCTACCTTAGAACAGGATGATGAAAATCTTGCAGCGGATTTAATTAATCACCCCAACTACCAAGAGCAAGGTGGCAATGGCAATGGTCGTCGTCGTCGTCGCAGCCGTCGCAATGACCTCTTGATTAAGGATGAGTTGCTCGAACAAGAAGTTAGATCAGATGATGAAAATCTAGAGCAGACCCCAGATAATAACGAGGAAGATCGCAAATCGCGATCGCAAACGCGATCGCCTAGTCGAGAGGAGGCTACTCTAGAAAAAGTCATTGTAGAGATGAACGACCTCGAACAAGAAATCTATGCCTTAATGGGGGTTTCACCACTGGTATATGCTGACCAAGGTGCCACAGATCCAAAATCGGTTTTGGTCTATGTTAAAAAGCCAGGGGAAGAGATAACCGAAGAGGAACTCGCAACAGAGACAACTGGCAATGGCAAAACAGAATCAGGCAAAACCAGTAAAAAACTGAAAACTAGGGGTAAAAAGCCCAAGGTCAAAGTTGAACTTGAATCTGAAACCGAGGCTGTAGATGAAGAATCGGGTCGAGTATTGACTAGGGAAGAAGCGCTGGGAGAACTGGAAGCAGTATTACCAGAGGCAATACTCAAACTGGAAACAGTGGAGCTAGAAACAACTGAAGCCAGGGAAGAACCAGAGACAGAAGAACCAGAACCCAAAAATGGTCGCCGTCGCCGTCGTCGTCGTTCATCGGCTCCTAAAGAGGCAAAAGTGTAGAAGGCTTTGCCCTAGCTATAAGCTCTAAGCTATAAGCTGACCGAAGGGAATCCTTTCGGGCTAAGCCATTTGATATCCCATGAATAAATTTGACTTTGATAGTTCTTTGCTTACAGAGTTTACTGCTCAAGATACTTTGATTGCAGGGGTAGATGAAGTTGGCAGAGGGGCTTTGTTTGGTTCGGTAGTGGCAGCAGCGGTGGTGCTGCCACTCTCTGCTATACCCCAGCTAATTGCTCTGGGAGTCAAGGATAGCAAAACCTTGTCCGCTGTAAAACGGCAAGCCCTCATTCAACCAATCAAAGATCTCGTTACAGGCTGGCAGATTAGCGCTGCAACTGTTGCGGAGATTGATCGACTAAATATTTTGCAAGCATCCCTGTTGGCAATGAGGCGATCTGTCTTGGACTTATCTGTAACCCCTGATATTTGCCTGATCGATGGTAATTTTTCCATCCCTAATTTGAATCTAAAACAAAAAACGGTAATCAAAGGAGATTTGCGATCGCCGATAATTGCGGCGGCGAGTATTCTGGCGAAAGTATGGCGAGATGAACTAATTACTAACTTAGCTGCTCAGTATCCTGAATATGATTTGGCGAGGAACAAAGGCTATCCTACGGCTAAACACCGTTTAGAGATCGCTCGTCAGGGAATTACCCCCGAACACAGACGATCTTTTAAATCTTGCCAATAGAAATTCCGTAAAAACTAAAAGCCTAAATCAGGGGTTAATTCAGGAGCAGACTCGATCTCAGGCTGCATTTCCTGGGATGCCCAGGCGACATAATCCTGTACCAACTGGGTCATTAATTTCTGCTTGATTCTACCCAAAACACTCTTAAGCAGAGCGTTCCCCGTGCGTTCTAAAAATGCTTTGGGGGTAAAGACTAAAGCGGTAGGTAATTCGACTCCTACTTCTAAATCCGCCTGTCCTTCGAGGGTAGTTTGTCCGTTCTGTTCGTGGGGATACAAAACTCCTTTTAACTTCAGGGTGAAACGATTATTAATATAGTCAATCCCTTTAATTTGACAACCTTCTGACTTCAAATAGACGCTACTCTTAGATCCAGACCAGACTTTAAGTTGTACAATTGGCTGAAAATGGTATATTTCCATAAAGTTTATCGGTCGCATTTTCAGTTCATATAAATCATCAGATATCTGTTTAATGAGCTGGGGTTCGGCGATCGCCTTAACTAGTCTCGCTGGTTGACGGAGATAGTGTTGAATAGGCGTTGCTTTGTTTTCGACTGATATTTGAACTGATTCCGAAGCGCTAAAACTTACGTACATTGCCTAAAACTATTGAAGTTCTCTAGTTGTTGATTAATCTTAAGTTACATTTCATGGATATTTTGTCTATACATGAACAATTGTTACTTTTATTATACTTTTAAGTCCTGGAGTTAGAGTTTTTATGCAGCTATCCCTTGCTTATCTTGGCCCCACAGGAACCAATTCCGAAGCTGCCGCCCTTGCCTATTCAGTTTGGTTATCTAGCAATCAACAGCTATCGACCATCTTGAAACCTTGTCCCAGTATTCCCTTGGCAATGCAATCTGTCATCAAAGGGGAAGCTGATCAAGCGGTGGTACCAATTGAAAACTCCATTGAAGGTAGTGTGACAGTGGTTCTAGATACCCTATGGCGATCGCCTCAACTACAAGTACACCAAGAATTAACCCTGCCGATTTTTCATGGATTGCTATCCTATGCAAGTTCCCTAACAGAGCTTAAAACTGTCTATTCCCATCCTCAAGCTTTGGCACAATGTCAGCAGTGGCTAGAAAACAACTTACCTCAAGTACAGCTTGTACCGACGAAATCCACTACGGACGGCATCGAGCTACTTAAAGATGAGCCAACTGCCGCCGTTATTTCTGCCCCCAGAGCCGCCAAAATCTATGATATACCTCTGTTAGCAGCAGATATTAAAGATAGCCCTGATAACTGTACCCGTTTCTGGATTGTTAGTTGTCCCTCTAACGATGAGTCTGATGACATGGCGACCTTAATCTTGCAGGGCAGTCATTTGGCTTTAGCTTTTAGTTTGCCTCAAAATGCCCCAGGAGCATTGGTTAAAGCCTTAGAAATTTTTGCTAGTAGAAATATCAATCTAAGCAAAATCGAATCCCGTCCCTCGAAGCGCTCTTTAGGGGAGTATATTTTCTTTATCGATCTAGAAGGCAGTTCCCATGATCAGCAGATTAGGCAGGCATTAGCTGATTTATCAGCCTGTACGGAAGTATTGAGAGTGTTTGGTAATTATAATCTCTTACCAATATCGGCTTAAACTGTATCTAGTCCTATAGGTCTAAACTAGATTTTAATCGTCTAAAGCATCTTTGAGGGCAGTTCTGGCAGCTAAATGACTACGAGTAGAACTCAAGATCTCATGCTCTCTTTCCAGGCGCTCTAGGGTATCCTGCATTTCTAAGAGAGCTTGTTGTTCCGATGCGACACCGTACAAATTGCTTGCCACCCAATAGGATAGTTCCGTGGGAGAACTGGGTAGATCATCAGGAAGTTCAATCTTTTGGCTGGTTAACTTAGCAGAAAGATGTACCACGTCTCTTAGTAACTCCTCCACCTCTGTTGCCATAGGGCTAAGATCTTCGGTGGCTGGCTTATCCTCAACCCATTCCACTAAGCCGACACGATAGGGTTTCTCACGGACATATTCCAAAACCCTAAATCTTTGCTGACCAAAACTGAGCATTTTCATGCGATCGTCAGGCAGTCTTTGGAAATGGAGAATTTCGGCACAGCAGCCATACTCCGCAATCTTCCCCGTCGCAGGATCAATCGACAAGACCCCAAAACGGCGATCGTGTTCTAGAATCGTGTTCATCATAATCCGATAGCGATACTCAAATATATGGAGGGGTAACGGACGGCTGGGAAACAATACTAGTTCAGGAAGAGGGAATAGGGGTAGTTCTCTAACTGCAATGGAAGAAGATGCCATCTAAACTTGTTTTTAGCGATTGTTGGTTATTATTACTTGTTTATTTACTTTAGCTGATTTCTTCACAGAAGGTATCCCCTCAGAAATTCTTGACTTTCAAGACTAGTAAAACAGTAATAAAACCTAAAGCAATGCCGTTAACTGCCATGAGTAAAATGAATAGGAGCGCCAAGAAATAGCTAATCGTTCCAATTCTTGGCGGGCGATTTATAAACTCGTTAAAATCGGATTCTTTTGCTTCCCGCATCCCCTGAGTTGTATTGATCGGTATAATACGTCTGATGTGAATTAGATTTTTAGCAAACAGCTACTGATTGAAAAGTTTGAACATCAATTCCAAACTGGCGACGAAGGAGAAGACGTAAAGTATGAGAGGTAATCTTAGCTGCCATGTGAGTGACAAAACCAGCAACGGTCTTATTTAACAATCGTTCGGGATTACGACCGGTATTTTGAATTTCATGAAAAACTCCTTCTACTGATTTACGTTCATCAGTGTTAGCAGAAACCAAGTCATAAGCAATCGGTATTCCCTCTAAAGTTGAGAGCATGACTAACTTGTAGCCAAAATACTTCATCTTTCTAGCTGCACAATAGCCATAATCGGCACTCCCATAAAAGTCACTACGCTTTTTGCTTCTTCTGTAGCCCATGACGGGGATAGGTTTGGTATCAATAACCAAACTGCTCACGCCCTCTACGCCCAACTGTCTAACCCACTTTCGTCTTAATATTTCTAGCATTCGACCTAATTTTCGTAAACGCCTGTTGAACTGACTCTGTTCTAGTAATTGAGGAAACCAAGATCCATAATTAGCGCGGATAAATCCAATAAACTGAGTTTCTCCAGGAAATGGTAAATAGTCCATGACTAATGCCAGTGTCATGATTTCACTATCACTCATTTCTGGTTTAGTACCTGGAGAAACCCCTTTCAAAGCTTTTCCTTCCGTTTGATACCAGTCATCTACCAGAACGAAAATTGTAATTATGAGACTTTCAAAGTTTATGCTATTCATGAGGAAAGATTTTATGATGACAAGCTTGACAACTTTCATCTTCGGTCTTTTCCTCACTTTTTCCTAATTCACATCAGACGTATTAGTACTATTCGATATTGATGGGTACGAGTAGATTATTTATTGATTACGTTCGATTAAAGTATCAACCTTATTCTCGATCGTCGTTAATTTTCTGAGTACTGTTGGTCTGTCTTCGTCTAGAGATGATACTAAATTGGCTACCCCTCTTTGTGTTTGAATGAGTTGTCGTTGATTCTCTTCCAAAAACTTCATTCTTTCCTCATGCTCCAGCCTATCTGTGGCTCGTTGTTCCATCATGGCTTGAATGGCACGAGAATTAGATTCTACAATTGTCTCAATTCTATCTAAGCGATCGCTATTATTTCCGTTACTACTTGTCATATCAAGTTCGGATAATCACTTTAAATGAGCTTGTTCCCTAACCCCCTAATTCCCTAATTCCCCATATCAAAATAGTTAACTGTTCAAGCGTACTTGATATCATTGGTATACTGTAATTAAGTTTTGAACTAAGGGAAGTCTACTAGATTGGTCGTCGGGAGGCTTCCCTTTCAATTGAATTATCTCATTTAGCACTGCTGATACGGCAATCTCTGATATTAAAGATAATGTCTTCAAAGTTTGAACAATTAACTAACGAACAAATAGAACTAACTATATACCTGTAGCCAAGTCAGGCGGAAGACCTCGAAGCATTAACTTACGAGTAGTACTCGATTTATTCGATATTAATGGGATCAACATCAATGGTCATGCTGACGGATCGGGATAAATGCCCTAAAGGACTAGCTCCGCGTCGCGATCGCAGCAATAAATTAAGATCGGGTAAATTAGCTTTTGCCGTGGCGGGAAACTTAAGTAAGATTTGCCAGCGATAACGACGGGCAACCCGCATGATATTGGCTGGTGCAGGCCCTAAAATCTCGTATTCTGGGCTTAAGGTATTAATTAAGATATCTGCTAAGGTTTCAGCCGCTTGGGCTACTGCTTGCTCATCAATACTGCTAAGTTTAATCAGAATTAGATTGCCATAGGGAGGATAGTTTAGTTCCGCTCGTTGCTCTAGTTCAGTTTGGCTAAAATCATCATAGTTATGAGTTTTCACTGCTTGAATCACTGGATGCTCTGGGGAATAGGTTTGCAGGATCACTCTGCCTGGTAGATCCCCTCTGCCTGCTCTCCCTGCCACTTGGGTCAAAGTCTGAAAAGCTCTTTCCGCTGCCCGATAATCACTGCGGTGTAATAAACCATCTGCTGCCACGATACCCACTAGGGTAACTCCCGCAATGTCTAAACCTTTGGTGAGCATTTGAGTGCCGATTAAAAGATCTGCCTCTTGATGAACAAAGCGATCGATTAATTGGCGATGAGCATCTTTGTTCCTGGTGGTGTCGCTATCATAGCGAATTGTTTTTAAGTCGGGAAATAGTTTGGCTAATTCCTGGGTAACTTTCTGGGTGCCACTACCAAAAAACTTGAGATAGGGCGAATTACATTCTGGGCAAATTTTGGGCTGAAGCTGAGTATGGTTGCAATAGTGACAGCGCAACAGTTTCGCTGCGCCTTCATGGGCATGATGATAGGACAAGGAAACATCACAGTCTGGGCATTCCATCACATAGCCACAACTGCGACAAGATACAAAAGTACTGTGTCCTCGGCGAGGAATAAATAAAATCCCCTGTTGTCCTTGAGATTTCATTTCGGCGATCGCCTTTTGCAAAGTCAAACTGAAAATGGATCTGTTGCCTCGACTCAATTCCTGGCGCAGATCGATAATTGATACTTGGGGCAAGGGTCGGGAAGCAATTCTTTCGGGTAGGGATAAATAAAAGTTTAGATCTCGTAAGGGCGATTCACATTGTAGGGGCGAACGGCCGTTCGCCCCTACCGCCGTCAAACTTTCTAGGGAAGGGGTAGCAGAACCTAAGACCAAAGGACAATTTTCTAACTCAGCCCGCCACTGAGCGACTTTACGGGCATGATAGGTAGGAGCAGGACGATCCTGCTTAAAACTGGAGTCGTGTTCTTCATCTAAGACAATTAAGCCTAAATTTGGCAGAGGAGCAAAGATCGCTGATCGCGTCCCTATAATTACCTGCGGTTCGCCCTGAATCGTCTGTCTCCAGGTATCGTAACGTTCGTTATTCGATAGTTTACTGTGATAAACGCACACTTGAGCGCCAAATCGAGCGCTAAAGCGATCGGTAAGCTGCGGTGTTAAACCGATTTCAGGGACAAGTACTAAAGCCGATTTACCCTGTTCTAAGATCGGCGCGATCGCCTGAAGATAAACTTCGGTTTTCCCTGAACCTGTCACCCCATGCAAGAGAATTTGTGCATAATCTGCTTGAGCGGTAATTACGGCTAAAGCATTAGCTTGAGCAGGACTTAGATCTTTAGGTTGATCTGCTGCTAGTGAAACTCCTTGTTCTTGTCGCAGTATTTCTCGTTCGGACAAAATAACATAACCCTTGGCTGCTAACTTTTTAACCGTGGCAGGGGTTGTTTTGCAGGAGGTAATTAGATCTTGGAGCCAGAGTTCTCCTCCCCTGTTTTTCAGTATCCGTAATATTTCCTGTTGTCGGGCGGTTAAATCCTCCAGCAGCAGATTGGTAGCCAGGGTAACGGCGGTTTTGAGCTTCGGCTTGGCTCGTTTAGGGGGTTCGAGATAGCTTTCAATCCAACCTCTTTTACTCAGTTCTCTAATACCACGACTTGCCCCTTTAACCTGATTTCTGAGATAGTTAACACTATAATCACCGTCTTTTTGACTTTGCAACAGTCTAAGGATTCTGACCGCCACGACGCTACAGAAAGTCTCCGCCCCAGGCGGCAGATTGGGACTCAATCTAATTCTTCTTTGCGATCGCCCTAATAAACCAGGCGGCAGCGCCACCCGAATGGCACTCATTAAATCGGTACAGTAGTAGTCAGCAATTTTTTCTAAGAGTTGCCAATAGGTATCTTTAAAAAACCCTGAAGTAATTACCTCTTCTATGGGGCGAATTTTGGCAGGTTCTAAATCCGCGGGCGGGGAAGCAACCAGACGGATCGCAATTCCTCCCGTTAGTTGCATCCCAAAAGGCACCGCTACAATATCTCCTGACTTTACTGTTAACTCGGCAGGCAGGCTATAGGTATATAACCCTTGAGTCCCTCCAAGAGAATCCACCAACACCTCAACCCACTGCTGTGGAGCAAGAGAATCAATTTGATAACTTACTTCTGGTTCAGCTACTAACAAGCTGGTTTGAATCGCTGATGTATAGAATGGGCAATTACTCGAAGGATAAGTTTCGCGATCGCGAAGCGTGGGCGGAGCCCAATCGCTACTATCTCTTGGCGGCATTTCCTGATCAGTACCGGTTAGCATTGAAACCTTTTTTAGTTATACGTACAAGAATACTATCCTATCTCTACCTTGATCGAAATTAAAACAGCCTCTCTGGTAGATTTTTGGTATTTTCTACGACATTAATGTCACAAACGAACATATACAATCTACTAAAATATCAATTAATCACCATAGCAAACATAATCTAAACATATATTTGAAGTCATCACTTCATTACCAAAAAATAGTTCAAAGTAAAGAAGGCTACAGTTTTTTACTTAAGTTTATGAAAGTATATTAAAACACTTGGCTGAAACAACTTAGTCTTCGACAGACTTTTATAGCCATTTGGTAAGCCTCTAATCGATATTACAAGCTAAATACGGCTATTTATTTTAGAATCGACAATCTACAAAAGTACTCTATCTAGGGTAAAAACAACATTAAGAAAAGCTGTATTTTTTCCATAAAAACTCTGAAGTATGAGAGCTTAATAACCAAAGTAAAGCTTAGATAACGAAAAAGCAATTTTTCCAGTCAACAAGTTACATTGCTCGTCAGTCATCTTCCTGTTTAATTATCGCCAAACTGACCAACAAAACTTCTGGACTCGTCGATTGATATCAGCAATGTAAATGTAAGCAAGTTATTTCATTAAAAAACAATTAATTTTCCGTTAAGCACTAAAAATATCTTTTTAATAAGAGAGGAAATAAGTCCATGACTACAGTGAAATTGACAGAAAAAGAGAGCTACATTACAGATATTGCATTAGACGTAGACGAGGCTGAGAGTCAGATCGGCGAAGATTTAAGTGAAGACTTAAAACTGGTGGAGGCAGAATACTCGGAAGAAGAGCAAGTTGCAGGGATGGGTAGTCGGCGCAAACTTCCTTTAGAAGATAATATTGGTGCGTTTTTCAAAGAGATGGCTCGTTATCCTCTGTTGACCGCAGAAGAAGAAATTATCTTGGCGAACGATGTCAAATTGTTGTTGCAGGTTGAGAAAGCCAGACAAAAACTGATAGAGGAGCATCAGGAACAACCGACAAAAGCTGAGTTATCCGTCGCGATGGGATTAGAATCCCCTAGACAGTTAGAATTGCTGTTATATCGCGGAAAAGTGGCAAAGCGGAAAATGATCCGTTCCAATTTACGCTTGGTGGTTTCCATTGCCAAAAGATATCTTAATCGCGGTGTTCCTTTCCTCGACTTAATTCAAGAAGGGGCGATTGGCTTGAATCGAGCTACGGAAAAGTTCGACCCCAATAAAGGCTACAAGTTTTCTACCTATGCTTACTGGTGGATTCGTCAGGCAATTACCCGTACTATTGCTAATGATGCCCGTACCATTCGCCTCCCGATTCATATTGTCGAGAAATTAAACAAGCTCAAAAAAGCCCAGCGCAACCTCAAACAAAAACTGCAACGTAATCCTAGCGAAGATGAGTTAGCTCAAGAGTTAAAAACATCTCCTGTTCAACTGCGTCAATTATTAGAATTACGTCGTCAATCCTTATCTTTAAACCACCGTGTGGGGAAGGCAGAAGATACAGAACTAGTTGATTTACTAGAAGATAGTGAACTGCAACTGCCTGAAGAACGGATGAATGAGGCGATGATGCGCCAGGATATCACAGATGTTTTGGATGATGTTTTGACTCAAAGAGAGAAAGATGTAATTTGCCTCAGATATGGTTTATCCACTAGTCAACCCTACACCCTAGAGGAAGTAGGGGGGATGTTTAGTCTTTCTCGGGAGAGAGTGCGCCAAATTCAAAGTAAAGCCATGCGTAAACTGCGCCGTCCCCAGGTAGCTCGTCGTCTTAAAGGGTGGTTGAATTAATCCGTGTTATTGATTTTATAGTTCTCAACCTCTCTTGTGTTCAGGAGAGGTTTTTTATTTCAATGTTGAAGAAATATTTACTCAATCCCTGAAGTTCGATCCTGCTAAATAATCCCCAGCTATTGGTATCACCATCAAACACCACTGTTAAGATCCAACCCTGCTCTGGATTATCCTTGCTAGGGACTAAAATTGGTTCGCTAGGATAACAGTCAGATCCCAGATCAGCGATCGCCATTTCACCAGTTTCTCGATCAAAGAGAGCGATCGCTAAAAAATATTATGGCTTGTTTACATTTCAAGCCAATGTTTTCAAGAAATCTACGAGCTAACTCTGACAGGCTGATTATCAATTTCTTTCAAAGACTTATTTTAAACTTCAACAACTTCTGTTGTGGACTGTTAGTACTGGGGATGAAATTGGTTCACTATTTAAATTACTCTTTAAAATAGTTTGAATAGATTGAAGCAAAGAATTCGGATTAATATTTTTAAATATTCAAATTACTCCAGTTATATTACTGAAGGTAGATCTAATGGTGTGATTTGAGTCTCAAAGCTTTTTTACTTGTTATTTAGTAAATTTTGCTTACATTTTTAAGATGTAAATTCCATAGAATAACTATTCATAAAACTAACTAATGTCACTTTCTATTGATTTTTCCAAGTGCCATGAAAACCAGGGGGAATCACAGATGGTAACGCCAAACGACAGATCGGCTCATCCGCTAGGCGATCGCTTTGATAAATTCTGACTTCACTACTATTGCTGTCACCATCAAACACCACGGTTAAAATCCAACCTTCTTCAGGATGATCCTTGCTAGGAAAGAGTATTGGTTCAGAAGGATAACAGTTAGCGCCTAGATCAGCGATCGCCATTTCACCAGTTGTTCGATCAAAGCGAGCGATCGCTCCTAATAGTTCTTGACTTGGGGTTACCCCTTCACGATGGACATTTAGATAGGTATAACGCCATTCTTGTCCGACTTTGACAGGAGACACCAAGGGAAATTCGTTACAAGCAGCAGATATTTGTTGATTACTGATTACTTTCGCCGTTTGAGGATCGATCACTAGTGACCAGAGAGTACCTTCAGCGGTGGTTGAGGTTATGCCCGATGCCACTTCTTTTAAATACTGGTTAGTGGCAAAATCGTCATAGCGAGCAAATTCCGTCACAATATGACCGTCTTGATTAACGTAGCCGTTAGCAAAATGCCACTGAAACCAAGGATCGGTATGACCACGACTGACTAAAGCTAAATCATGGCGATCAAAGATCAGGATCTCTGTGCCTAATTCTGGTTTCCATTGGAGAGAATCACTATAGCTTTTCTGTCCCAACATCACCGAAAGCAGGTTGACTCTGACTGGCGAAACCAAAAAGATTAAATATTCTCCTGCCAAACAAAAATCATGAATTAAAGGTAATCCTGAAAGAGTATGGAAACTCTGTTGCCCTAACTTCCCTGTCGAGTCACAGCGATAGAGGTTTACGGTAGCATTTGCTCCCCCGCCGATACCGAAATTAAAAATATCTCCCGTAACAGGGTCAACTTTTGGATGAGCGGAAAAAGGTTGCTTGTCCGTAAGAAAGGATAACTGTTCAATCCCAATGGTAGATAAATCTTGTAAATCTAAAGCATGTGGGTTGCCACCTTCCCAAAGAGCCAACAAGCGATCGCTTAAAGCCAAAACCGAAGTATTCGCGGCATTTTTAATCGGTTTAAGCCAATTATTCCAAAATGCGCCCCCAGCCTTCATGCCATAGTTCGGATAGATATAAGTATCTACTGACTGTTCATCTAGATAGCCTTGAGTCTGAACATAGCGATAGACTCCTGTTGCCCCTTGTTCTGTAAAGTGAACCCCTAAAATAGCACCATCGCCATCAAACCAATGTCCTACTCGTTTTGCTCCTCTAGACAGCCTACCAGGGCCGTTACGGTATAGTGAACCACGGAGATCTGAGGGAATCTCCCCAGAGATAATTGAGAGAGGTGTTAAAGGGAATTCGGTAGCGGGTTGAGCGATCGCTTTTAACCAGGCTTTCTGTTTAGATGTAGTTACCATCAGGCTTTTTAGGTGATTTTTAGTAATTACTAGGATAGTTTATTTAATTTAAGGCGATCGCGATTTACTTAATTCAGACAAAATCGAACCAAAGATAAAATGCGTAATTCCTATGTTAAGATTTAAAGCTGTTCTGGTTAGACATCAATAATTATATTTTTATATCCTAAATAGCGAGAAGCTCGCCTTGGTCTAACTCTACATAAGAGGAATAACCTGATAAAATGCTTACACTTTCTTTAGCAACTCTTTTCGTTGCGGCGATCGCACTATACATTAGCTACAACATTAGTGATGATGTCTTTAAAACAGCAATGCGATTTATGTCTTTAACCTGTTTTTTAGTGAGCTTATTTTGCGCTCCTTGGCCACTGAAGATGGGTTTAGTGTCTATCCCTTGGGCGATCGCTAGCTTGAATTCTTTTTCCACCGAAAATTCTTAGGCGTTGCTTAAATTTCACCAGTAATGAGGAAATTAGTCCTCTAAACACTTGGTTATACTTATGTGATCTGAATCATTGCCAGAAAGGGAACAATAAAGATAGCTCTACTAAACGATGGAATTAAATCTTGATTTAGTAGCAGCATCAAGTTGCAAAATCGAAACTCTGCAATGATCACGGGCTTACCCCCATGTACTAGTCACTTAAGAACTAACCACAAATTATGGGTTCTACTGTAAAAAACAAACTGCAAAATTATCGGAATTACCCTGGGAGTACATCTCAAGATCGCACTGTTGGTAATCAACTTCAGGCAATTCCCATTATTACCGTGATTAGCATAATTTTTTTCGGGGGTATTGGCTGGCGCTTAAGCTATCTACAGTTGCAGCAGGGGGATCTTAACCAGCAAAAAGCTGAAGATAATCGGACTCGTATTGTGCCGAAACAACCTGTTCGGGGCAATATTACCGATCGCAATGGCAAAGTCTTGGCAACTAGCAAGCAGTCTTACTCGGCATATCTCTGGCCAAAAGCGCAAAAAGAGCAAAATTGGGCAGAAAATCGCCAGATTCTCGCACAAATTCTGGAAGTAAAGCCAAAAGAACTTCAACAGAAAGTAGAAGAAGCAGGATACAACTATCCGAGTCTGATTCCTATTGCCCGTAACTTGACCCCTGAGCAAGTAACCGCCCTGGAAGAATATCAGCCTCAGCTCAAGTGGGTAGAAACAGATATTGATAAGGTACGCCACTATCCTCAAGGTAAATTAGCAGCCCATATTCTTGGCTATACAGGAGAGCTAAACCAAGAAGAACTGGATGAGAGAAAATCCCAGGGCTATCGCTTGGGAGATGTCATGGGCAAGATGGGGGTGGAATCTAGTTATGAAGCCCAACTCCGAGGAGAATGGGGGGGATTAAAATTAGGGGTAAACGGCTCAGGACAAGTGATTAGCTGGTTAGGAGAAAAACGAGCCGAGTCAGGAGAGAACCTGACTTTAACCATTGATACTCAGGTTCAACGGACTGCGGAAACTGCTTTAGGAACTAAGAAAGGGGCAATAGTTGCTCTAGATCCTCATACGGGGGCAGTGATTGCTATGGCTAGCTACCCTAGTTTTGACCCCAATATCTTTTCAGGTAATGTTACACCAGAAGTCTGGAAAGAATTACAGTCCCAGGGCAATCCTTTTCTGAATATGGCTTTGCGGGCTTTTCCTCCCGCCTCAACCTTTAAGATTGTTACTGCTACTGCTGGATTGGAAAGTGGCAAATTTACGCCGAGTACTGTGTTAGGGACTTATCCTTATTTATCGGTGGGTGGTACGAGATTTGGGGAATGGAACAAAAGCGGTTTTGGCCCTTTGGGCTTTGTACAAGCTATGGCTTGGAGTAGTAACACCTTCTTTGGTCAAATTGGACAGGGGGCTGGAGGGGAAAACCTAATTAAATATGCGAGACTCTATGGCTTTGGTCAACCAACGGGAATTGAGTTAGACGGCGAAACCAAGGGTTTGATTGCCGATGATGCTTGGAAACGGCTTAATTTTGATGATTGGGGCTGGACGATTGGGGACACAGTTAATATGTCTATTGGTCAAGGCTTTACTAGTGCCACTCCGTTACAAGTTGCCGTTATGTTTAGTGCGATCGCCAATGATGGTTATCGAGTCAAGCCTTATTTGGTACAAGCAGCAAACCCCCCCGCCAAGGTGAATCTAAATCTCAAACCTACCACCCTAGAAACCATCCAAAAAGGACTGCGAGCTGTAGTGGATGGGGGAACTGGTACTAAACTTAACTCCCCTGATATTCCCCCAGGAGCAGGAAAAAGTGGCACAGCCCAAGCTCCTCCAGGGGACTCCCATACCTGGTTTGGCGCTTATGCCCCCTATGAAAAACCAGAAATTGTCGTGGTGGCTTTTTTGGAACATTCTGGCGGTGGTGGTGGCTCTAATGCTGCACCTCTAGTCAGGCAGGTAATGGAAACTTATTTTAAACCCCAACACTTAAAGAAAAATCAGCAACAAAAAAAATAGATTAGATGTTAGTTGTGCAATAACCTTCCCCAATCCCCCAATCCCCCAATCCCCCAAAGCCTAAATATTTAAGTGAACCCGATCTAAGTTAGCCCCTGTCAAATTAGTGTAGGTTAGATCTACCCCCATTAGTTTGGCGTTGGTTAAATTAGCGTTAGTTAAATTGGCATGGTTTAGATTAGCAGCAATTAATTTAGCATTAGTCAGATTTGTTCCTGCTAGGTTGGCGTAGCTCAAGTCGGCATCGATGAGATTGATATTGGCTAAGTGCATTTGGGATAAATCTGCATGACGGAGGTTGGCGTGACGAAAGTTTCTCCTGCCTAAAGCATATCCTTGAACTAGACTAGCGCGATCGCTAATTCTCAGTTCTCTTTGGGGTTGGCTAGTTACAGTGAAGGTAAGAGAATCAACCCTTTTCATTAGCTCAGTTAATTCTTGATAGAGAGGATAATCTCCCACCCCACTAATATTTACCCAAGCTCTAGTACGAGTCAGAGCAGTAAAAAGCTGATGACGCAGAGCTATATTATCTGATTCGGCGATGCGATCTAATCCTACTAGATACACTAAATCCGCTTCTTGTCCTTTGGCGCGATGAATTGTGGAAAGGGTAATTGCTCCTGGATACCAGAATTGATTGGGGTTATCTTGTTGGGCAGGATCGACACAGTTATAGGTGCGTTGACTGGGAAGATAAATCTTGAGTCCCTGGTTGATTAAGAAGGTGGCAGTAAGCTTGAGTAAAGTGTTGGCTTCGTAGGCAGAACCCAAAACGATAACTAGTATTTCGCGATCGCTCTGGAGTTGTTCTTCCGTGATGTTTTGTTCAAGTTTTTGCGCGAGGACAGTCAATTCTTGCTGCCGTGAAGCAAAGCGCTCAAAGCAGATCATCTCCCCTTGCCATAGTTCATCCATGATGTTGGAGGAATTAGCTTCCCTGGTGAGGGTTATTTGCTGCCCTAACTGCCAATCCCCCGTGACTTTGTAACCCAAGGCTGCCCACTCTTCAGGATAGATTGAACCTGTAAGTAAACCGTTTTTTCTGAGCAATCCTAGAGCGATCGCCTGAGACACCATCATGATCTGTTGCGGGGTACGATAGCTACAGGAGATAATTTCTGTCTTATTTATTTGCTGGTTATATTGTCCTGTAACTAAGTGTCCCAACTCTTCCCCAAACAGTTCCACGGGTTCAGGTAACTTTAAACTGCCTAAACTTTGTAGTTCGTCATATGCCCAGATTAGCCTTCTTTGCTGAGGCGCTACAGGATTTACTGGACGCAGAGATTGATAAGCTAGCCAGAAAAAAGGTTGTTTTGACTGATAGTGCCAGTGATCCGCCATGA
>Ga0209082_1000182_pt1 | contig 29768 bp, 11 predicted proteins | sample ColdCreekSource_FD_184127 | JGI IMG/M metagenome (GOLD analysis project Ga0209082, IMG submission 184127) | Groundwater microbial communities from Cold Creek, Nevada to study Microbial Dark Matter (Phase II) - Cold Creek Source (SPAdes) (version 3) | ecosystem: Environmental > Aquatic > Deep... | reverse complement strand
ATTAAACCCGTGCTTGGGAAGCAATGGAAAATGCAGGCTATGACTCTCAGCAATATCAAGGAGCGATCGGAGTTTATGGTGGTAATAGTTTAAATAGTTATTTTCTAAATAATGTATCCCCTAACTTAGAACTTCTTAATTCCATTGATGGTAATCAACTACTGATCGCTAGTGATAAGGATTTTCTAACTACAAGAACCTCTTATAAACTAAATCTAGAAGGTCCTAGTTACACAGTTCAAACTGCCTGTTCGACTTCATTGGTTGCCGTTCATTTAGCTTGCCAAAGTTTACTCAATGGAGAATGCGACATAGCTTTAGCTGGCGGAGTTTCTGTTGATTCACCGCGAAAATCTGGCTATTTTTATCAAGAAGGGAGTGTTAGTTCTCCAGATGGTCATTGCCGTGCTTTTGATGCTAAAGCGCAGGGAACTGGAAGTGGAGAAGGAGTTTGTATTGTAGTTCTAAAAAGTTTGGAAGATGCGATCACCGATAAAGATTTTATTCATGCTGTTATCAAGGGTTCAGCTATTAACAATGATGGCTCATTTAAGGTAAGTTACACAGCGCCTCGGATAGATAGTCAAGCCAAAGTCATCAAGATGGCTCAAATTGTAGCTGAAGTTGAACCAGAAACAATTGAATATGTTGAAACTCACGGAAGTGGGACGATACTAGGCGACCCAATCGAAATAGCGGCTCTAACACAAGCCTTTCGCGCCAGTACTAATAAAAAAGGTTTTTGTGCCGTAGGCTCAGTGAAAACCAATATAGGGCATTTAGGTGCAGCAGCAGGAGTAGCAGGATTAATCAAAACAGTCCTAGCCTTAAAACATCAACAAATACCACCTAGTTTAAACTTTGAGCAGCCCAACCCTCAGATTGACTTTGCCAACAGTCCCTTTTACGTCAACACCAAACTATCAGAATGGAAAACTAAGAATACTCCTCGTCGTGCAGGAGTAAGCTCCTTTGGCATTGGGGGAACTAATGCCCATGTGATTCTCGAAGAAGCCCCTATTAGAGAGCAGGGGAGCAAGGGAGCAAGGGAGCAAGGGAGCAAATTTTCTTTGTTGGTTCTTTCAGCCAAAACTCCTACAGCATTAGAAGCAGTAACTAATAACCTAGTCCAACATCTAAAACAGCATCCCGAACAAAACCTAGCCGATGTTGCCTACACCCTACAGATAGGTCGTCGAGCTTTTGAGCATCGGCGCATGGTTGTCTGTCAAAATAGAGAAGATGGAATCAATGCCCTGGGCGATCCCAAACGAATACTAACCAATTTTCAAGAACCGAATAATCGTCCCCTTGCTTTCATGTTTACTGGTTTAGGAACTCAATACATCAACATGGGTTGGGAACTTTACCAAACCGAACCAATATTCCGCCAGCAAGTAGATCATTGTTGTGATTTACTTCAGCCAATTCTAGAACTCGATCTCAGAGATATAATTTATCCCGATAGGCATCAAACTTCTTCATCAAGCTCAACAAATAACGGCAGTGAAAATAAATCTGGCTTAGATTTGCGAGCAATGCTGGCTCGTGAAAACAAACCAGTAGACGAGGCTACTCAACTCCTCAATCAAACCAAGTTCACCCAACCAGCAGTCTTTGTGATTGAATATGCCTTAGCTCAATTGTGGATGGCTTGGGGAATTAGTCCTGTGGCAATGATTGGTTACAGCATTGGGGAATATGTAGCAGCTACCTTAGCTAGAGTATTATCTCTAGAAGATGCATTGACTCTGGTTGCCAAAAGAGCGGAGATGATTCAGTCATTACCTCAAGGAGCGATGTTAGCCATTCCCCTTTCAGAAGAACAGGTACGTCCCTATTTAGACCAGAACCTCTCTCTATCGGCAATCAATGGTTCATCAATGTGCGTCGTAGCAGGGACTCCTGAAGCCGTAGCTTCCTTAGCAGCAGAATTAACTAGCCAAGGGATAGCAGTACGTCCGATTGAAACCTCCCATGCTTTTCATTCTCAGATGATGCAAGCGATCGCCCAACCTTTTACGGAACTTGTCAAAACAGTGAAGCTTAACCCTCCACAAATCCCCTATTTATCGAACGTTACGGGAACTTGGATCAGTACCGAACAAGGGACAAATCCGAGTTATTGGACTGAACACTTATGTCAAACGGTGCGTTTTGCTGATGGAGTTCAACAGTTGTGGCAGAAATATCAGCCGATTATTTTAGAAATAGGAGCAGGACAGACATTGGGGAGTTTAGCTCTACAATGTTTAGAGAAAGTACCTACAGCGGATAAGGTAGTTTTACCTTCTCTACGGTATGCTTATGACCAACAATCTGATGTAGGGTTTTTACTCAATACTTTGGGTCAGTTATGGCTTTCTGGAGTTGAGATTGATTGGTCGAGGTTTTACGAGCATGAGCGTCGTTATCGTCTTCCTTTGCCAACTTATCCTTTTGAGCGGCAACGTTTTTGGCTTGAATCTCGACAAAATAGCCATGATGTTAATTCTCTTCAAGCAGCATCAGCACAAAAGCTCGATCTTACCGACTGGTTTCATATCCCTTCTTGGAAACGATCCATACCACCAGCAGCTTTTGAAACTGGCAAACTTACCGAACAAAAATCCTGTTGGCTAATATTTGTTGATGAATGTGGGATAGGTTCTCAAATTGCAGAAAAACTGAAACTGGAAGATCGAGATGTAACACTCGTTAAAGCAGGAGAACGATTTAATAAAATCGGCGATCGCCAGTACACAATTAATCCTGAAAAAAGAGAAGATTATGACACATTATTACGAGAACTTTGTACCTTAGAAAAAATTCCCCAAACCGTTGCTCATTTTTGGAGTGTTACATCAAACGAGGCTAGAAAGTCAGAACTGGAAAGTTGGCAACAGATTCAATCTCTTGGCTTTTACAGTCTAATATTTCTGGTGCAGGCATTGGGAGAACAAAATATTACCGACTCCGTACAAATTGATGTCATATCCAATAACTTGCAGGATTTAACAGATGCTGATGAGTTACACCCAGAGAAGGCGACGATTTTAGGTATATGTAAAGTTATTCCTCAAGAATACGCAAATATTAATTGCCGTAGCATCGATATTACGCTTGCCGAAGCGGGTAGCAAACAATGGCAACAATTGATAGATCGACTCTTTAACGAACTTGTAGCCAAAACTCACGAGCAAATCATCGCCTATCGTGGAAATCGTCGCTGGGTACAGTGCTTTGAAACGTTACCAGTAGAAGAGAAAACTTTACGCCAAGGGAGATTACGGCAAGGAGGAGTTTACATCATTACGGGAGGATTGGGAGGAATTGGAAGTGCGATCGCACAATACTTAGCTAAAACAGCGCAAGCAAAATTGGTGTTGATTGGACGCTCGGAATTGCCACCTAAAAGCCAATGGCAGCAATGGTTATCTAATAGCGATCGCCAAGATACATTGTGCCAAAAGATCGAACGAGTTCAAGCTCTAGAAGAAATAGGAGCAGAAGTTTTGGTTATTCAAGCTGATGTTACCAATCTAGAACAAATGCAGCAAATGGTCGAGAAAGTATGCGATCGCTTTGGTGAAATTCATGGTGTAATTCACGCAGCAGGTGTTCCAGGAGCAGGATTGGTTCAATTAAAAACCCCTGAAATGGCAGCAAAAGTTCTAGAACCTAAAGTAAAAGGAACGCTGGTACTCAATGCCGTGTTGAAGGATATAAAGCTAGATTTTTTGGCTCTATTTTCCTCGATGACTTCACTTTATGGAGGATTCGGTCAAGTAGATTACTGTGCTGCCAATGCCTTTCTTGATGCTTTTGCCCACGACAATTGTTCTAGAAATCAAATTAATACAGTCTCAATTAACTGGGACTGGTGGCAATGGGACAGTTGGCAAGACTCACTACTATCATTTGCGCCAGAAATACAAGCTCGATTTAAGCAAATGCGATCACAATACGGAATTACTTTTCAAGAAGGAATAGATGCTTTAGGACATATTTTAGCTAGTAATCTTCCTCAAGTTGCCGTTTCAACGCGAAACCTTCAAGAAGTAATTAAGGAACACCAAGATTTTGCTTTATCCAGCTTACTGAAAAAATCAGATCAACCTCGCCCTGAGTCAAAACATCTACGACCTAATTTAAAAATTGCCTATGTCGCACCTAGGAATGAGCTTGAGCATCGGATTGCTGAATGTTACCAAGAGTTATTGGGTATTGAACAAGTCGGTATCTACGATAACTTCTTTGATTTGGGCGGACATTCTTTGATTGGAACTCAACTTATTTCTCAGCTTCGTCAAAACTTTCAAATAGAACTCTCAATGAGGCTTTTGTTTGATGCTCCTTCTGTAGCAGAACTAGCTTTAGCTATTCAAGAAATTCTTTTAGAGGAATTAGAAAACTTAACTGAAGATGAGGCTGAAAAAAGTGTTGTAAATGCAAAATAATATGATGGATGATGGAGTAAAAACATAATGATTCAATTAGACTCCTTAGAAAAGAGTAGTGGAACAGTAATTTACAGTAGCGATCGCCAAGATATTCTTAGCCTTCCTGTAGAAAAAATCAAAGAGCTATTTAAATCGTCTGGATTGCTGATTTTTAGAGGATTTGGAGTTTCAGGAGATCGTCTGAAAGCGTTTTCAAGACAATTTAGTTCTAAATTCATCGGCGATACAGGTAGAGAGATCACTGACTCAAAGAATGAATTTATTCGTTTAGTAGATGCAGAAATGCATGCGATCGATCCTCATTGCGAACACGCTCATACACCATATCGAGTCGATGCTCTAATGTTTTGCTGTGCTGTGCCAGCCTCACAAGGAGGTGAAACTTTGTTTTGGGACGGCGTTCGAGTATGGGAAGAGCTAAATCAAGAATTAAAACAGCTATTTATTTCCAAAAAATTAGTGTTTTTCAACCACTATTCTGTCGAACAATGGAGGTATTTTTTAGGAGCAGATGCTTCTATTGCCGACGTTAAGGAAGCTTTGAACGATTTTGAGGGGGTCAATTACCAAATAAATAAAGATGAATCTATTTCCATAGAATATCATTGCTCTGCTGTAGTTAAAACCAGATACGGCAATAAGGATGCTTTTGCTAATAGCCTCGTAAATCTGTATTCTAGTGAAGGAGAAAGTGTAAAATTTGAGGATGGCTCGCTAATTGCTGAAACAGTCATCCACAAGATCAAGAAAGTCATGGATCGATTGACTGAAGTTGTACAGTGGCAAACTGGCGATTTAGTGATGGTCGATAATTCAAAATTCTTACACGGTCGTAGAGCATTTAACGATAATCGACGCAAGATTTTCATCAACTTAAGCAGTCTCAACTTTTGAAAAAGAAATAATTATCATCTATCTACAGCTTTTGTAGATGAAGCGATCGCTTTTTTAAGGCTAAAAGAAATAGTCAAATAAAAAACAATATTTTGCCTAAATATTAGAACTTATGGCTACAAGTAAAGAAGAAATCTTAGCAGAACGATTATCTAAACTTTCACCCGCAAAAAAAGCACTTTTTGCCAAACGCTTGCAGGGTGAAGCCGAGTCAGATTCTCAATTCAAAATCGTTCCTAGACGTTCTAGTATCAGTCCTACCCCAGCATCCTTTGCACAAGAAAGACTGTGGTTTTTACATCAATTAGATTCTAATAGTGCTTATTACAATGAGCCAGGATCGGTAAGACTAAAAGGAACTTTGAACGTGGTGGCATTAGAGCAGAGTTTGAACGAGCTTGTACGTCGTCACGAAACCCTAAGAACGACTTTTGAGTTAGTGGAGGGAGAACTAATTCAAGTAATTGCTCCAAACCTAACGTTGAGGTTACCAGTAGTCAATCTATGGGAGTTATCAGAGGACAGACAGAATATTGAAATTCAAAAGCTGGCATTTGAAGAAAATCAACGTCTTTTTAACCTGAGTAAAGATCCCCTGCTGCGAGGAGTGCTTTTGCAGCTAGGCGAAGAGGATAATGTCTTACTGTTAAGCGTTCACCACATTATCGTTGATACCTGGTCGTCGGATGTCTTACTTCGAGAATGGGGAGTACTCTACGAGGCTTTTTGTACGAGAAAAACTTCACCACTCCCCGAACTGCCAATCCAGTACGCAGACTTTGCTATTTGGCAGCGACAATGGCTTCAAGGAGAAGTGTCAGAAACACAGCTTGCCTACTGGAAAAAGCAGCTTGCCGATTTACCTGCGTTAAAATTTCCCACCGATCGTATGCGATCGCATATTCAATCATTTCAAGGTCAAAGACAAACTAGAGAGCTATCAAAGAGTTTGACTGAGAAGATCGAAATCCTTAGCCGTCAGGAAGAAGTCACACAGTTTATGACCCTGGTGGCAGCATTTAAGGCGATGTTGTATTACTACACAGGTCAAGAAGATGTTGTTGTTGGTACTGATGTCGCTAATCGCAACCGAGCCGAGATTGAAGGGCTTATTGGTTTTTTTGTCAACCAATTAGTATTGCGTACTGACTTGTCTGGCAACCCGACATTTCGAGATTTGCTCGGGCGCGTGCGAGAAGTCGCTTTAAAGGCTTATGCTCATCAAGATCTGCCATTTCATAAATTAGTGGAGAAGCTCAACCCAGAACGGGATTTGAAAAGTATGCCTTTGTTTCAGGTCAAAATAGTTCTTCAGTCTCCCATGCAGCCCTTGCTATTTCCCAATCTAACCATCAGCAGTCTTGAATTAGACAACAGAACAGCAAAGTTTGATTTACTCCTAAATATATGGAACACAGATAGCAAGACAATGAAATGGTTTTTAGAGTATAGTACAGAGCTTTTTAAAGCTTCTACGATCGCTCAACTACTAGAAAATCTGGAAACTGTTTTATCTACTGTTGTCACACAACCTGAAATAAAACTGAAGGCGATCAAAAAAATACTCGAAGCAGCCGATAGGCAAAAACGAGCTGTTAAAAAAGAGGATTTTAAAGATGTCCGTCGCAGAAAGCTCAAAGAAATCAGACCAAAACTGATAGGAAAAATTTAAATCAATAATACTGATCTGAAGCCAGTTATAAAACCAAGGTTTAATGTATGAAAAACTTAGAATCTAAAAATACTGCCCTCAAAGATTTATGGACGCAAAAGCGAAAAGCGATTAAGCCGAAAACAATTAGTCTTTCGCGAGCAGAATTAATTAAAGTCGAGTTTCTACAACTGGGAAATACACTTCCTTTGCTCATTCAACCTACTGTAGATGGAATAAATTTAGTTACTTGGGCTACCAATAATCGAGAATATATTCAATCCCATTTACTCAAACAGGGAGGGTTACTATTTCGCAACTTTAACTTGACTGGTGTTGCTGATTTTGAGCAATTTCTCAAGGAGATTTCTGGAGAACTACTAGAATATTCCTATCGTTCCTCACCCCGCACTCAAGTAAGTGGAAAAATTTATAGTTCCACCGAATATCCAGCAGAACGTTCTATCCCTTTACACAATGAAAATGCTTATTCTCACACTTACCCAATGAAGATTGGTTTTTATTGCGTTCAACCTTCTCAGCATGGGGGAGAAACGCCAATTGCCGATAGTCGTCAAGTCTTTGCCAAGATCGAACCCAAGATTAGGGAACGCTTTCAACAAAAAAAGGTTATGTATGTGCGAAATTATCGCAGTGGCTTAGATTTATCCTGGCAAAATGTTTTTCAGACTGAAGACAGAAAAGCAGTAGAAGAATATTGTCATAACGCTGGCATTGAGTTTGAATGGAGGGAGCGAGATGGACTGAGAACCCGTCAAATTTGTCAGGCGATCGCTACTCATCCTCAAACGGGGGAAACCGTCTGGTTTAATCAAGTTCATGCTTTTCACGTATCTAGTTTAGATTCTGCCTTTCGTAAAAGTCTTTTAGCCAGTTTCACAACAGAAGAACTTCCCCGTAACGCTTATTACGGTGATGGTACGCCAATTGAAGATACAGTGGTCGAGGAAATTCGGCAGGTTTATCAGCGAGAAGCCATAATTTTTCCGTGGCAAGCAGGAGATGTATTACTCCTTGACAATATGTTAACTGCACATGGCAGGATGCCTTTTATGGGTTCACGCCAGGTTTTGGTCGGGATGACCGAAGCCTTCAGTCTCAAAAATATTTAACTCAAAGATCAGGAGTCGCTAAAAATGCAAAATCTCAGCACGATTCAAGGTTATCGACTTTCTCCACAACAAAAACATCTTTGGTTATTGCAACAGGGAGATTTGAGGCAGCCCTACCGTGCCTATTGTACAGTTCTCATTGAAGGGAATCTCGATCGCGAAGCTTTAACTACAGCAGTTCAAAAAGTCATTCAAAGACACGAAATTCTTCGTACTACTTTTCATTGTTTGCCTGGGATGACTATTCCACTTCAGACAATAAGCGATCGCCTTCCTCGATTGATCGATTATCTGGATCTCAGTGGTTATGACCCGCAGGAACAAGAAGCTAAGGTAAAAGCACTTGTTAAAGAAACGGCAAGAATATCCTTTGACTTCGAGCAGGATTCAATTTTACATTTATCTTTAGTTAGGCTGTCGTCAGTTAAATACAAGTTATTCATTAATCTTTCTGCTCTCTATGCAGATACAATAACGCTTCAAAATCTAGTCAGTGAAATTAGTCGTGCTTATCAAGCTGATTTATACGATCAGGAACTCACTGATGAGCCTCTGCAATATATTCTCGTCTCTGAGTGGCAAAATGAATTACTGGAGACAGAAGAGGCAGAAATCGGCAGAGATTATTGGAATCAGCAGGAAATTTCTAATTTCTTGGGATTAAAGCTACCTTGGGAGAATCCATCTTCTCAAACCTTAGCATTTAGACCGCGATCGCTTACCAAGACAGTTAACCCGAATTTAGTTAGCAAGATCGCAACCCTTGTCAAACAGTATGATACTACAGTTAGTAACTTTTTACTGACTTGCTGGCAAATCTTGCTCTGGCGATTAACCGAATCAGAATCTATGGTGGCGGTGGCTGCCGATGGCAGAATGGATGAAGAGTTAAAATCCGCACTGGGGCTTTTTGTCAAGTACTTACCGATTGATTGTCAATTAGCAGAGAGCTTGAAGTTTAGTCAAGTTTTGCAGCAGATCGATGAATCAGTAGAAGAAGCTTACGAATGGCAGGAATGTTTTGATTGGGAACAAGTTGCCCAATCAAATAACACCGATCTGTTTTTCTTTCCTTTTTGTTTCGATTTTACCGAATGCCATGTTGAATCTGGGGCTGATGTCTCTTTTTCTATTGGCGATCGCTATGCTTACTGCGATCGCTTTAAAGTCAAACTGTCCTGTATTAGCCAAGATAATTCCTTAATTACCGAGTTTCACTACGATTCAGAATTATTGGCAGAGCAAGATATCGAACGTTTGTTAGTGCAATTTAGTCAGTTTTTAGAAAATGTTATTGAGAAACCAACCTCTACTATTAGCGATTTAGAAATACTAAGCAGTAGAGAAAGACAACAGTTATTAGTAGAGTTCAATAATACAAAAACCGATTATCCCCAAGATAAATGTATTCATCAGCTATTTGAAGAACAGGTAGAACGCACTCCCGACAATATTGCTGTTATTTATGGCGCGCAAAAAATCACTTATGCAGAGCTAAATCAGAAAGCCAATCAACTCGCTCATTATCTTCAGCGACAAGGAGTTAGTGCCGAAGTTTTAGTCGGAATTTGCCTAGAGCGATCGCTCGATATGGTCATAGGACTTTTAGGTATCCTTAAAGCAGGTGGTGCATATGTACCTTTAGATCCTGCTTATCCCCAAAATCGTCTCGCTTTTGTGCTAGAGGACGCTAAAGTTTCCTTACTGCTAACTCAGGAGAAGTTAGTAAACGGACTTCCTGAAGGAAATTCCTCAGTTATCTGTTTAGAGCGAGATGGAAATGCGATCGCTCAAGAATCTGGAAATAACACAATTAATAAAACAGCCAGCACCAACTTAGCCTATGTGATGTACACATCAGGCTCGACTGGCAAGCCCAAGGGAGTCATGATCACCCATCAAGGACTGGTTAACTATTTGAGTTGGTGTACCCAGGCGTATGCAGTCGAGAAAGGCGGAGGCTCTCCAGTTCAATCTTCCATTGGTTTTGATGCCACCATTACCAGTTTATATTCTCCCTTATTGGTAGGACAAAAAGTTGTACTGCTGCCTGAGAAGGATGAGATCGAAGCACTTAGTCAAATCTTGAGTTCTAATAATAACTTTAGCCTGGTCAAGCTTACCCCAGCTCATCTGGAGCTATTAAGCCAATTATTGCCCAATCAGGAAGCTGAAAAACAGACAAGAGCGTTAATTGTTGGTGGCGAAGCACTGTTAGAAAAAACTCTTTCCTTCTGGCGTACTTACACCCCTCAAACCAAAATAATCAATGAATACGGCCCAACCGAGACGGTGGTTGGTTGTTGTGTTTATGAAGTTTCCCCTGAAATCTCTTTATCTGGGACAGTTCCAATTGGTCGCCCGATTGCTAATACCGAACTTTATATATTAGATAAGCATCTACAGCTAGTTCCGATTGGAGTAACTGGAGAACTGTATATCGGTAGTGTTGGCGTTGCTAGAGGTTATTTCAATCGCCCAGAGTTGACGGGAGAGAGATTTTTACCTGATCCCTACAGCAACGAACCAGGAAGCCGTTTGTACAAAACAGGAGATAAGGCGCGGTATCTACCAGATGGAAATATCGAGTACCTCGGTCGCATGGACAATCAAGTTAAAGTCCGAGGCTTCCGCATTGAACTTGGAGAAATTCAAGCTATTTTGAATCAGCACCCTGGTATCCGCGAAGCAGTAGTTTTAGCTTGGGAAGATAGTCCAGGGGATAAGCGGTTGGTGAGTTACTTAGTACCAGATACCCAATACGAGGCTAACAGTGCTTCCAACTCAACTACGGAAGCTTATACCGAGCGAGTTTCCCAATGGCAGCAGGTTTTCAATAACACTTATAGTCAGTCCGCACCCGAAAAGGATTTAACCTTTAATACGCTTGGTTGGAACGAAAGTTATACAGGTCTACCCATTGCTAAAGAAGAGATGCGAGAATGGATAGATTCTACCGTAGAGCGCATTCTTACTAAGCAACCTAAACGCCTACTGGAAATTGGTTGTGGGACGGGTCTATTATTATTACGAATTGCTCCCCATTGCTCTGATTATTTCGGTACTGATATTTCCCGCTCGGCTTTAGATAATATCAAGCGACAGATCGCAAAATTAGCAAGTCCCTGGTCGCAAGTGACCCTAGCTTTAAAATCGGCGGATAACTTGGAAGATATTACGCCAAAAGCTTTTGATGGAGTTGTGCTTAATTCAGTCGCTCAGTATTTTCCAAGCATCGACTATCTTGTAAAGGTTTTAGAAAGTGCTGTAAGCAAGTTAGACTCTGAAGGCTTTATTTTTGTCGGAGATGTTCGGAGTTTACCGCTCTTAGAAGCTTTCCATACTGACGTTCAGTTCCATAAAGCACCTGCTTCTCTGTCTAAAGTAGACTTGCGACAGCGGGTACAAACAAGTCTAAACGAAGAAGAAGAACTAGCGATCGCTCCAGCTTTTTTCTGCGCTCTCAAGCAACATCTGCCCCAAATTAGCCACGTCCAAGTTCAACTTAAACGCGGTCGCTATCATAACGAGTTAAATAAATTCCGCTATGATGTAATCCTTCATGTAGGAACAGAAACTTATTCTACAACCGAACCGCAGTATCTAGATTGGCAGGAAAATGAGTTAACTTTGTCAGCTATTCGCCAACTTTTACGAGAAACCAACGCAGAAATTCTAATTGTCAAAAATATACCTAATACACGAGTTCGATCGCAACTAAGGCTCGTAGAACTGCTTAAAAGTAATGAAGAGTTTGCAACGGTAGACGAGCTAAGAAAAGCTTTACAGCGAGAGTTTGGGGAGAAAGACATCGACCCTGAAGATTTCTGGTCTTTAGGTCGGGAGTTTTCCTATACTATTAACATCGACTGGTCAAATACAGATCTTGCTTGCTATGATGTCGTCTTTCAGCAGTCGGCGATCGCATCTCCTATTGTTCAGAAATCGTTTCAGCAAAAACCCTGGAGCGAATATGCTAACAACCCTCAACAGGGAAAATTAAGTCGTCAGCTGATTCCTCAATTGCGGAGTTTTTTGCAACAGAATTTGCCCGATTATATGATTCCCTCAGCCTTTATGAGGATGAAGGCTTTTCCGCTGACTTCTAATGGGAAGGTCAACCGTCGCGCCTTGCCTACCCCCGATACATCGCGATCGCATCTCGAAGAAGATTTAGTCGCACCACGCGATCGCATTGAACAGGCAATCTCCCAAATTTGGGTTCAAGTTCTTGGAGTAGAGCATTTAGGGGTTTACGATAATTTCTTTGAGTTAGGCGGACATTCACTTTTAGCTACTCAAGTAATTTCTCATATTCGCGATATCCTAAAAGTAGAATTGCCCCTGCGTCGTCTGTTTGAATCGCCAACGATCGCTGGACTAGCAGCAGGTATTCGAGAAGCGAGGGAGACAGAACCAGGTAGAAAAGCACCGCCAATTGTTCCCGTATCCCGCGATCGCAAACTACCACTGTCCTTTGCTCAACAACGGTTGTGGTTGCTAGATCGACTTCAATTAGGCGATATTTCCTACAATTCTTCAGCAACAGTCAGCCTCATTGGTTCTTTCAATGTAGAAGCGATGGAGCGCAGTTTTAACGAAATTGTTCGCCGTCATGAAGTTTTACGCACTAATTTTTATACTATTGACGGACAACCATTTCAAGCGATCGCCCCTGCTCTAACGATGAGATTACCACTAATCGACCTGCGAGAGTTGCCGCAAGAAATGCGATCGCAGCAAGCTCAAATACTAAATACTCAATGGTGTCAACAAACTTTTGACCTTACCCAAGATCCAATGCTGAGATTGATGTTGCTGAAGCTAGAGGAAGAAGAACACATATTAGTGTTTAGCATCCACCACATCGCTTCTGATGGTTGGTCAGTAGGACTATTTATTAAAGAAGTTGCAGCACTCTATGAAGCTTTTTCGCAAGATCAACCTTCTCCTTTACCAGAGTTACCTATTCAGTATGCAGATTTCGCTATTTGGCAGCGACACTGGCTACAAGGGGAAGTTTTAGAGACTCAGTTAGCTTACTGGAAGCAGCAATTAGGGGCGAACCCACCTGTTCTCGAATTACCTGAGTGCAAACCTTATGATTCTACCCCGTCCTTCCGAGGAGCTAATTACGGTTTTGTGTTGCCCCAAGCTTTAACAGAAGCACTCAAAACCCTAAGTCAACAGGAAAGCGTTACCCTATTTATGACTTTGTTAGGAGCTTTTAAAGTTCTACTTTACAGCTATCAAGGTCAAGAAGATATTGTTATTGGTTCGCCCATTGCCAACCGCAATCAAAGCGAAACAGAAGAATTAATCGGATTTTTCGTCAATACCCTGGTTTTACGCACCGATTTATCAGGTGATCCCAGTTTTCGACAAGTTCTACAAAGATTGCAGGAAGTCTCACTAGGAGCTTATGCTCATCAAGATTTGCCCTTCGAGAAACTAGTGATGGAACTACAACCAGAACGTCAATTTGGCATAAATCCTTTATTTAAGGTTTGGTTTGCACTCCAAAACAATCCGATGCCACCCCTAGAGCTTCCAGGCTTAACTTTAAGCCTTTCTGATGTGGATATTGGAGCGGTGCGACACGATTTAAAGCTCGGTTTAACTGAGACACTAGAAGGAATGGAGTGTTTATTTCAGTATAAAACCGATTTGTTGGAAGCAGATGCGATCGCGCGTATGGCAGAGCGATATGAAACCATTCTCAGCAAAATTGTCCAACAGCCTGACATCAAGTTAAGCACACTCAGGGACATCCTAGCAGACGCAGAGAAACAACAGCAGCTAGCTAAAGAAGAAGAATTTAAAACATCGCGTCGTCAAAAGTTAGGAAATATTCATCGCCAAAAAATTAACAATTAATCAAATGGAGAGAGCATGATTTCTACTACCAATCGTTATTCAGACTACGAGCTATTTGCTCAAATTTACAATAAGCCCAGCAAACAAATTACTAAATGGGAAAAAATCTTGCCCCTTTTAGAGAAATTACTTTTACAATATCTTCCCGAACAAGCTCATGTTTTGGATCTCTGTTGCGGTGGCGGACAATTAGCCCAAAAACTTTTAGCAAGAGGTTATCAAGTCACTGGACTTGATGGTTCTGAAGAAATGTTAAAATACGCACGCGAGAACGCACCTCAAGCTAAATTTATATTAGAGGATGCACGCTCGTTCAAATTGCCTTTTACTTTTGACGCAGTAACTTCGACCAGCTTTGCTCTCAACCACATGATGAGTATTGAGGAACTTGAAGTCGTCTTTAGCAATGTCTATAAAGTTTTACGAAATGACGGTCGATTTGTCTTTGATTTACGTTTAGAAGAATGGGTAGAAGATTGGAAAAATTCTGCTATCAATGCCTCTATTGCTGAAGGCTATGTCAAGGACGATGATGTATTTTGTATGCGTGATACTTATAATCCAGAAGATAAAGTTGGTCGTAAGTACATGACTACATTTCAGTTACTAGAAAACCAATGGCAGCGTTTGGATTTTACTTTACTATTTAGAATTTATTCTTTAGCTGAAATCAAAACAGCTTTAGCAAAAGTAGGCTTTACAAAAGTTGAAATATACGATCTAGAAAGAGATTTTGGGGTAGATGGACGTGCTGGACATACAGCTTTTATCTGCCGTAAACCATTAAACACATGAGTTTAAAGATTAAAGCGATCGCTTTAAAAAAAATAACAGTAGTTAACAAAAATGCAAATTTTCAGTGGTAATGCTCTCCTCAAACAAAAAGCTTTTCAAAAACAACTTAATCATCGTTGGCGTTATCAGTTCGATCATAAATATCGACGTTTTTGGGATGATTATGAACACTTAGAAAATATCTTAGCCGAACCATTAGAAATTGAGCAAGATATCGATCCAGAAAACCTCAAGGGTTGGACACCTATAGAACTACATTTAAGCAAAGAAGATCAAGCTGTTGCTTGGCTTGATTTAGGAAAAACTCGCTTTACGGATAAAATGTCAGCCTACACTGTTTGTCGTTCATGGCAAAATCAGAATAAGCCTCAACCTATTTGGACAAAAGTAGATATCCTAACAAAGTTACAAAGTATTAGTCCTGGTTTAAAACCGAAAGGATTTATTTTTAATGTATCGAAATGTGGCTCAACATTATTAGCAAGAATGCTTGCTTCAATTCCACGAAACTTAGTTATCTCGGAAGATACAGTAACCAATAAATGTCTAATGCCAAACGATTTGATGGCAGAATTAGATGGCTTTCCCGATACTTATAAAATGGAGTTGTTTAAAGGTTTAATTAGTGCATTAGGACAGCCACGTTTGGGATTAGAAGAAAACTACATAATTAGATTCAGTCCCAAAAATGTACTTGAACTTCCCTTCATTAGGCAAGTATATCCAGATGTACCGTGGATTTTTCTTTATCGCGATCCTGTAGAGGTAGTTGTTTCCGATCTAGTCGATTTAGATAGTTATAAAGATATATCAGAACTTGTCAGACAAGTTCTCAATTTAAGTGCTATTAATCTAACTAAAATTAGTCCCCAACATACTCACTTAGCAAAACAAATACTCGATTTTAGTGCCAGCGAAATTACTCAAATGAGTGATGAAGAATTTTTAGCAAGGCGCAATGGAATATATTCACAAATGCCCATTCATTTTTTTGATGAAAGTGCCTTGTTACTTAACTACAATCAATTGTTATCGGCATCAGGTTTATATCAAGTACTCGCTCACTTCCAAATTAAAGCATCTGATGCTGAAGTAAGAGTAATGCTAGATAATTTACAGGTTTATTCTAAAGAGAATTTACAACAACAAGCATACCAAGACGACAGAGCCAACAAACAGAGAATGATATCCTCGAAACTGCGCAGTTTTGTCGATGAATGGGCAATAGACCCTTATTTAAAGCTAGAAGAAATCAGGCAGTGTGCAAAACCTCAAGAGATTTTATGAAGTTTGCGATGGTACTGTGTATCAAATTTGTTGCTACAGAAAATAGAGAAAAAATAATTTTTTGAATGTTATGAAACCACAAGAAACTTTTTCAAACCTAACTATAGCTAACTCTGCTCAACAGATGAAATCATCGGAGCAATTTTGGAAGCACTTCTCAACAAGTATTTGGGAAAAAGAAACCTTAGCGATCAAAAACTCATTTATTAACCCTCCAATTACGGCAGATGAGTTATTCTCAATTGTTGTTAACGATTTTAATATTGATGATAAGTATCTTGTAAGTAAACGCTTTTACCTCCAAGGAAAGGAGCAGCAACTAGAAGACTCAGATTATTATCCAAAACCAGAGGATAGATCTTTTGTTAGCTATGATCGCCGTATTAAATCTGTATGTGATAATCAAGAATATGTATTAATTATAGATGGTCTTTTAGTTAATTCTCCTCTTTGGGATTGGACCTATGAGTTTTTGCAAAATTTATATAATTCATTAGGGTATCTTAATTGCGATCATTACTATTCTATCTTTTATGGTAATTATAGTAAAACTCCCTTCGGAGTACACGATCATAACTATCCAGGAGAACCAGCACAATCTGCTTTTTATTTTCCTATACAAGGAAGTAAATCAATGAGAACTTGGAAACCAGAATTTGTTAATAGAAATAAGAAACTAAAGGGTTCAACTCAATATGAGGAGTTTATCGAAGATTCAACGCTTTTAGAAGCTGAGTCAGGTGGAATAATCTATTGGCCGTCAGATAGATGGCATATCGGAGATTCAAAAGGAGGTGATGTTTCATTAGTAATTGCTATAAACAACTCTAATAATTTCGTTGAACCAATTGCATATTTACTTAGAGAAGAAATAAATAAAATATCTGGAAATTCTCTAAAAAAATATTTCTTAGAAAAGATAGGAGAGTTTATTGTCAATTCATCAAAAAGGAAAGGTAAAAAAAGAGCTATTTTCGACCCGAATAACATGCAAAAAAGTGCCGAAATTATCCCAGACGTTATTCAACTAGATGGGAAGATATTTAAATATTTTTTAGGTTCTTCAATCGTTGAGCTTGCTTGTACGAAGCTATGGTTAAGTATGCTTACTGGCTTTGGCTTTCAGCTATTAATACCAAATCAATTTTTAGAAGCAGATAGCAATAAATTAATGATTGATGATTATATTAAGGTATCTAATAATCGTCAGATTCTTTGGAAAAAAGTAGGTAAAGATAAAATTGCGATCGCAGTAAATGGAATAGCTACAGTAGTGCCTTTATATCGCAATGTCGAGATGCTAATTAAAACTATAAATTCTGGAGCAGTTCAGAGTGTCAAAAAAATTTTAGAAGATTCAAAGTCTTTGGTTAATCAGGATGACCTAAGAGAGTACAGTGCTGAAGGTATATTAGCATTGTTAAACACATTGTTAGGTAATGGTGGGGTTAAGATAGTTAAATGACTTTTAAATCTATTAAGCGCAAATCAATTACTGTTTTTGAGAAACAGTTGGTTAAAACTGAGTTTTTAAATTCAGGGCAGCAACTTCCATTAGTAATTAAACCGACTATTGATGATGTAAGTTTGACTAGCTGGGCAATTAATAATAGAAGTTGGATTGAAAAGCAATTATTAAAGTATGGTGGGATAATTTTTCGTAATTTTGATGTCAGCAAAAATTTTGATTTTGAGGAACTTATTCAATCTATTTCTTCAAAGTTATTAGATTATACTTATGGTTCTACACCCCGTACTTTAGTTACAGGTAAAGTTTATACCTCTACAGAATACCCAGCAGAGCAATCTATTCCTTTACATAATGAAATGGCTTACACTCTTACGTGGCCTTTGAAGATTTGGTTTTTTAGTGTCAAAGTAGCAGAAAAAAGTGGAGAAACACCAATCGCAGATAGTCGTAAAATATTTCAACTGCTAGATTCAAAAATTAAAGATAAGTTTATTGAAAAAAAAGTTCTGTATGTCCGTAACTATTTAGCAGGCATAGATTTAGCTTGGCAAGATGTATTTCAGACTAATAATAAAACTGATGTAGAAAGCTATTGTCGTCAAGCAGGGATTGAATTTGAGTGGAAAAGTGAAGATCATTTAAGAACAGCTCAAGTTTGCCAAGCTGTGGCAATTCATCCTAAAACTAAAGAGTTTGTCTGGTTTAACCAAGCTCATTTATTTCATGTATCCAGTTTACAACCAAAGGTTCGAGAGTCTCTTTTAAATGTAATTTCAGAAGAAGATTTACCTCGTAATACTTTTTATGGTGATGGTTCACCAATTGAATCATCTGTAATTGAAGAAATTAATCAAATTTATCAGCAAGAAACGATCATTTTTCCCTGGCAAGAAGGAGATATTTTAATGCTAGATAATATGCTAACTGCTCATGGGCGCAAACCTTTTAGCGGGACAAGAAAAGTCTTAGTTGGAATGGCTGATTCTTATAGCGAGCAATCAATGGCAATTCAGTAAGGTAATAATATGCAAAATACATCGATCGCAGGTTTTCCAATTTCTCCACAGCAAAAAAGTTTATGCTTACTGTGGGAAAAAACTGATTTTCAAGTTTATCGTACTCAAGGTCAGATTTTAATTGCAGGAAATATTGATTATTCTCATCTAGAAACAGCAATTCAGAAGGCTATTAATAAGCATGAGATTTTACGGACTAGATTTCCTATTTTACAGGGAATGACAATTCCTTTACAGGTAATAGAAGAGTCTGGTGAGGTGGTAATTAGCTATGATGACTTAAGTGATTTGGGTAAAAAACAACAAAATACAGAATTGGCAGTATTATTTGAACAACAAAAACAAAAACAATTTAATCTAGAGCAAGGTCAAGTTTTAAGTATTAAGGTAACTCAATTATCAAAGCAAGAGTTCATTCTTATCATTACTATATCTTCGCTGTGTGCTGATATAAACTCTGTTAGTAATCTGGTAGCTGAGATTTATAATAATTGTTTATCTCAAACAGAAATAATAAATGAACCTTTACAGTATGCAGATATTGCTGCTTGGCAAAATGAATTGTTTGCAGAAAATCAGCCAGAAAATGATTATTGGCGTAAGCAAAATATCCTTGACTCCATTCAAGTAAAGTTACCGAGTGAAAAGATTAATCAAGAATCAAGATTTAATCCACAGTCTACTAAAATAAACTTACCTACTGAATTATTAACCAAGGTAGAAGCATTCGCAAATAGTAGTACTGCTTCTATATCGACAGTATTGATGGCTTGCTGGCATATATTACTGTGGCGACTGGTTGAGCAAAATGAAATTGCGATCGCCACTTATGTTGATGGGAGAAATTATGAAGAATTAAAGCCAGCATTGGGTTTATTAGCTAAATATCTCCCAGTTCAAATTAATTTAGAAGAAACTAATACATTTTCTCAAGTCTTAACACAATTAACAGCTAAGATTGAAGAAGCGGCAAGGTGGCAAGAGTTTTTTAATTGGGAAGAATTAATTGCTAGTAGCGATCGCTCGTTATCCTTTTTACCTTTTGCCTTTGAATTTTTTCCTGAGTCTATTAGACATAGTAGCGATAACATTACATTTTCACTTGAGGGATTATTTGCTTGTATTGAACCTTTCAAAGTAAAACTTTCTTGTTGGTATCAAAATGATTTGTTAATCACAGAATTACACTACGACGCTAATTTGTTCGCCACAGAAGATATAGAACGTTTAGTAGCAGAATTTCAGACTCTTGTTACCAATGCCGTTGCTTATCCTGAAACTGCGATCGCACAACTAGATATTCTTAGTCCCCAAGAACGTCAGCAGCTTTTAATAGACTTTAATCATACTGATAATATTGCTTCTCCTCATGAATGTATTCATCATTGGTTTGAAGCGCAAGTAAATAATAATCCACATCAGATTGCTGTAGTTTGTGAACAACAACAGCTAACTTATCAACAACTTAATATCCAAGCCGAACAAATAGCTAATCACTTGGTATCTTTAGGGCTAAAACCAGATGCAGTAGTGGGTTTAGGTGTTGAGCGATCGCTAGATATAGCAATTGGAATTCTTGGTATTTTAAAAGCTGGGGCAGCTTATTTACCTCTAGAACCTTCTTTACCTTCAGAAGCACTAGCATTTAGACTACAAGATGCTCAAGTTTCAGTCTTATTAACTCAAAAGCATTTAGTCGATAAAACTAACCAATTACCAATTATTGCCGATCATCAAATTCAAATATTCTGTATTGACGAACCAAGTCTAAAGATAAATGAAACAGTAGTCGAGCGATCGCCAGTAATAACCAGGAATTTAGCCTATATTATTTATACATCAGGTTCTACAGGTCAACCAAAAGGAGTTGCTGTAGAACATCGACAAGTAATCAATTACCTCAACGGCATTTTAGATAAACTAAATCTCTCAGTAGATAATAGTTTCGCTACAGTTTCTACCTTTGCAGCCGATTTAGGAAATACAGCTATCTTTTCAGCCCTATGTAGTGGGGGAGCTTTACATATTATTACTGAAGATAGAGCAACCGATCCAGTGGCACTAGCTGATTATTTTCACCATCATCAGATCGACTGTTTGAAGATTGTTCCATCCCATTTATCCGCCTTATTAACTCATGCCCATCCAGAAAAAATATTACCTCGTCAACGCTTAATTCTTGGCGGTGAAGCTTTAACTTGGGAATTAATCGAACGATTACAACAGTTAGCACCAACTTGTCAAGTCTATAATCATTATGGCCCAACTGAAACAGCGATCGGTGTATTACTAAATCCCATAAACTTTAAACCTGAACCTAATCACACCACAGTTCCTTTAGGTCGTCCTTTAGCTAATAGCCAAATCTATCTTTTAGATAAATACCAGCAACCAGTGCCTCTAGGAGTACCAGGGGAAATTTATATTGGTGGTGATAGTGTCACTAGAGGTTATCTTAATCGTCCAGAATTAACCCAAGAGAAGTTTATTCTTACCCCCCTTGCTAAGGGGGGCAGGGGGGATCGCCTCTATCGCACAGGAGATTTGGCACGCTATCATGCAGACGGCAATTTAGAATTTTTAGGTCGTGTAGACGATCAAATCAAGCTTAACGGTTTCCGCATTGAGTTAGGGGAAATCGAAGCAGTATTACAGCAACATTCTCAAATACGAGATGTTGTAGTATTAGCCAGGGAAGACAAGCTGGGTCAAATAAAGTTGGTAGCTTATCTGGTTTTTGAAGCAAATTCAGCAGAAGACAACTTAAAGGATGTGCGCGCCCTGGTAGCAGAAAAGTTGCCCGAATACATGATACCTGCTCATTTTGTTCAATTGAAAGCCTTACCTCTAACCTCTAATGGTAAAGTAGACCGTAAGGCACTGCCAGCGCCAGATGAAGTTAAACCAGAATTACAAGGAAAGTTTGTAGCCCCTACTACTCCAGTAGAAATAACTCTAGCAAAAATCTGGTCGGAGTTACTGGGAATTGAACAAGTAGGAATTCACGACAATTTCTTTGAATTGGGGGGAGATTCCATCGTTAGTATACAGGCGATCGCCAGGGCTAATCAAGTCGGCTTAAGATTAACACCCAAGCAAATCTTTGAACATCAAACTATTGCTAAATTAGCTGTTTATGCAGGTACTTCTACCAAAATTGAATCTGAACAAGGTTTAGTCACAGGTTTAGTTCCTCTAACTCCTATTCAGCTTAGTTTCTTCCAGCAGAATTTACCTCATCCCCATCATTGGAATCAGTCGGTGTTATTGGAATTAAAGCAGAATATTAATCCCCTGACATTACCTAAAATAATATATCATTTGCTTCAACACCATGACGCACTGCGTATGAGTTTTCGGCAAGAAACCGATGGTTGGCAAGCCTTGATTGACGATTCTGAACCCAAAGTATTATTTACTCGATTAGATTTTAAGAAGATTTCTCAACAACATCAAAAGACAGCTATTGAAGCAGCTTCAGCCCAAACCCAAGCAAGTTTGGATTTAGCAAAAGGAGAACTAGTAAGAGTAGTTTTCTTTGACTTAGGTAAAATGCGATCGCCTTGTCTATTGATTGCCATTCATCATTTGATAGTTGACACTGTTTCTTGGCGGATTTTATTGTCAGATTTACAAACAGCCCTAGAACAACTAAATCGTACTGAAAAGATACAACTACCAGCTAAAACAACTTCCTTTAAACATTGGTCTGAAAGCGTACAAAAATATGCAAAAACGAAAAAATTAAATTCCGAAATAGATTACTGGCGATCGCAATTAAATACATCAATTTCTCCCTTACCAAAAGACAACCTAGCAGGTAGTAACTCCGTCTCTCAAACTTCAGTAGTGACTGTTTGTCTGGACGAAACTGAAACTCAGGCTTTACTGCAACAAGTACCAGCTAAATATAATACGCAAATCAATGATGTCTTACTAACCTCACTAGTACAAGCTTTCGCAGCGTGGACAAAAGAACGTACACTTCTGATCAATCTTGAAGGACATGGAAGAGAAGAGATTATTTCTGGAATCGATTTATCCAGAACTGTCGGCTGGTTTACTACTCTATTTCCAGTATTATTAGATTTAGGAGATACTTCTTCTATTGGGGATGCTCTCAAAAGCATTAAAGAGCAACTACGAAGTATTCCGAATCGGGGAATTAGCTATGGAATCTTAAGATATCTTAATCGAAACCTTCCTATAAACGATCGCCCACAAGCAGAAGTTTGTTTTAACTACTTAGGACAATTTGATCGCGTTTTACCAGATGCTTCTTTGTTTAGTCTTGCTCCAGAATCAAATAATGCCACCCGCAGTCCCTTGGGCGATCGTCCTTACTTAATAGAGATTAACGGCTTTATTGCTGAAGGAAAATTACAACTAAATTGGGCTTATAGTCAAGAAATTTACCAAAAAACAACTATATTAAATATAGCCCAAAGAGCGATCGCCTCCCTCCAAAATACTATTACCCACTGTCAATCATCTGAAGCAGGAGGCTACACCCCTTCTGATTTTCCCCAAGCAAATTTAAATCAAAAAGAACTTGATCGCTTTTTGGCAAAGATTAGTCGAGATCGATAAATTGCGCGATCGCACTACTATCAAAACTCCGCCGAAAGCTGACCTCGAATGGTAAAAGGCGCGTTGTAATTAGAACCATCAAAATAAGTAACATCAAACAAATTCTCAAAATTCACCTGCGCTCTCCAATTATCTCGTCGATAATAGAGCAAGGCGTTGGTAAGTAAGGGAGTGTCTTGAACAAAGGTATTTTCAACACTGGAAAAGCTATCGCCAGTGTAAAAAAGTCCAGTCCCAAAACCGAACCCCTTAAAGTTTCCCCTCTGAATTTCATAAACTGCCCAGAAATTAGCATTATGCTGAGGAACATTTTCCAGTCGATTTCCTTCAAAACCTGTAGTGTCTTCAGTGATGATAGCGTCGGTGTAAGCATAGCCTGCTATAAGATTCAAACCTGGTAGAGGTTCTCCCGTAACATCAAACTCAACCCCCTGGCTACGCTGTTCTCCAATCTGGACACTAAATAGATCTGGAGCGACTGGATCGGGTTGCAAATCATTTTGTCGGGTAATTTGATAAACGGACAAATTTGTAGCTAGTTTGCCATCTAAAAATTCAGTTTTAACACCCACTTCCAACTGATCCCCTGTAATAGGTATATAAGGATTACCTTCTCGATCTGCCCCCCCCTGTGGTTCAAAAGAACGACTCCAGCTTGCATATAAAGAAACAGGAAGGACAGGCTGATAAACAACACCTACACGAGGACTAAAGGCGTTTGCGTCATTTTCTGATAATTCATTCGTCAATCGATCTTCAAAATCTTCAAAACTCCAATCATACCGGCCTCCTAGCAAAATTTTGACCTGTTTTCCAATTGCCAACAAATCCTGGGCGTATAATCCAATCGTGTTAGTTCTAATCTTTTCCCCAAAAGCAGGTTCAATACCTTGCAAAACCCGACCAAATTCAGATGAACTCAAGTATTTTGGCTCAAATAAGTCGATTGGAGGCGCATCGCCAAAAGAAGACAAAGAATCATCATTAAGCTGCTCAAATTCTAGACCGAGCAGTAAATCGTGTTGCACGATACCTGTTCTAACCTTTCCTAGTGTCTCAGTTTGCAAAGTATAGTTTTCTTCAGAATTTTTATTACCAAAGCTGCTACGGGATACCGTTCGATTGTCTGCTTCAAGCAAAGACACCTCTATTGCAGAGGTTTCATAATCTATAAACGTCACTCTAAAACGATTACGAAGTGACCAATCTTTACTAAATTGATGCTCAAATAGATAACCAGCGTTGACGGCTGTAACTGAAGTTTCATTATCTGGCTCTCCTAAATAACGTGAAGTAGAAACTTCTCCAAGAGGGTTAGGTTTGATTGTTCCAACTTCAGGTAAACCGACCGCATCAGTGGTTGTGCTATCTCTGGTTTCATAACTTCCCTCCAGCGTTAGGGAAGTGTCCTCGCTCAACTGAACTTTTAACACTGGAAAGAGGGCAAGCTCTTGATTATCGACAAAATCAATAAAAGAACCAGAATTTTCATAGTTTATATTGAAACGATACAAAGCCGATTTACTATCGTCGAGTGGCCCACTTAGATCGATATTGCCTCGGTAATAATCAGAATTCCCCAAAGTACCCACAATTTCATAGAATGGCTCTCTAAGGGGCTGTTTTGTTGTTACATTAACAATTCCCCCAGGTCCTCCTTGTCCATAAAGTACCGCAGCAGGCCCGTCCAGAACTTCAACTTGTTCGATATTACCCAGGTTCACTTCATATCTAAAGCTGTTAGGTCGGCTAACACCGTCGCTAAACAGGGATGATTCAAATCCACGAGTGCCTCCTCCGTTTGCGTTACGCACAATATCATCAAGATTATCCGCTCCTTGATCTTCGATTACTTTTCGAGGTATGACTTGAATTGATTGGGGTACATCTTTAATTTCTGCATCTGTCCTCGTCCCCACATTGGCATTAGGCACAGCATAATTATCTTTCTCCCTTTCCCCCGTCACTACAATCTCAATCTCTTCATCTGGTTTGGTTTGTGCTGTAGCTTTGGGAGTAACGTTTAAGACCAAGTTTTGCCCGCCAGATACGATTGCCGCCGTTGGTGGTTGCTGCGTCGCTCCTGTGATGGTTACGCGAACACTGGTAGCATCAATTTTAGCTACCTTCACTTGAGATATTCCTGGCGCGGGATTGCTTTTGGTTATACCATTTCTGATACCGAAGGCTAAAGTCGCATCAATGATTTCCACCAGCAGGTTATTTCCTTCTGGCAAGATTAACGGCACTAGTTTTGGTTGTCCTGGGGGAGTTTTCAGGATTACTTGCAGTCCTGATGGGGTTTGCTTGACTTCCACCCCTGTAACTTTGGTTAGCTGAGGATTTTGGGCTAGAAATCCCCCTGAATCACCCTTGAAAAGGGGGGCTAGGGGGGATCGAAATTCTTCTACCCGATCGCTTTCTGCCAATGCTGGTGTGGTGCAGGAGACTAAAATTAGCCCAAATGCCACTCCCCAGGAACTTAAGGCTACTAACAATCTCTGATGCTGCTCAATCATAAAACTTGTGTCATTTAACTATATCATTGCAAATTATACAGCTATTGAGAATCTTTACTAAATATTTATTACTTAAATGTTAAAGTCACGGAACTTTCTTGACAAGCGTTTTTGATTTCTGTAATGTATTTATATTGAGCTAGTTTAGCGATAGTATGTTTGCACAGCCCACTAAGTTGATCTAAATTAGTAGACCAAAGCTCAGAATAAAACTGTCGTAAACTATTGCGTATAAATATCATTTATCTAGTAAGCAACATGCTTAAAATAACCGTTAGTGGACATCCATCACAGAAATCTAAGGTTTTGTGGACGGTGAGTAACTGCAATGTTTATTACTCAAGGGAAATACATTGAATGACTTATTGTAGACGTTGCTGATTTGAAATATAAAACTGAGAGTAATACTGTTCGTAGTTATTGCTATTAGCTTTTTAAATTTTCGTTCTTAAGTAATAAGCTGAAAATCATACCAAACTTCAGCAATGTTCTGTATCCGTAAATAAGGTTTGATAACTGGTTTTGTTTGTGCATTTTTTGCACAGAAAATACAGATAAGATTGGCAAGTAAACTAGACTTTTCGCCATTAGCTTGAACCTACTGATAAAACACTAGTGACTAACTGAGAAGTATTTAATTGCATACTGCGTAATATTTTTAATTATTGGCTAGTTTAAAAAAAATTGTCATAGCAAACTGAATTTGTTCAAAAGAGTAAGGAATAAAGCAAATGGAAACAGAGAAAATTCAAGATATCTACGAACTCACGCCTTTACAGCAAGGCATTCTGTTTCATAACTCGTATACTCCTGAAGAAGCTGTTTACTTTATTCAACTATCTTATTCATTGCAAGGGAAACTAAATACTAAAGCTTTTGAAAAAGCATGGCAAGAAGTAGTTGATAGACATACAATCTTACGCACTGCTTTTTATTGGGAAGATTTAGCAAAACCTCTGCAAGTAGTTCAAAAAAGCGTGGCGATTAAACTACAAATACATGACTGGAGTGGGAATCAACCTCAAGAACAAAAAGTAGAGTTACGGAATTTTTTAGATAGAGATCGTGCGAAGAGATTTGATTTTTCCCAAGCCCCTTTGATGCGATTATCTTTAATTCGTTGTGCTGATGATTTTTACTATTTTATTTGGAGCAAGCATCATCTAATTCTGGATGGATGGTCAACAGCGATAATTTTGAAGGAAGTTGTTGAAATATACCAAGCGATAAAAAAAGAGAAAGAGTTATCTTTAGTACCTGAAACTTGCTATGGAGATTATATTAAGTGGTTGCAACAGAGGGACTTATCCCAAGCGGAAATTTTTTGGCGAGAAAAATTAAGTGGATTTAAAGCTCCTACCTCCCTGAGTTGTCTTCAATTTGATCGTTTGTCTAACCGAGAAAAAAAGCACCACAAATACGATAATCAGTCTACTAAACTATCAAAAACAACGACGGAAAAATTACAAACCTTGGCGAGATCGCATAAACTGACGCTGAACACGATTGTACAAGGAATATGGGCAATACTTCTCAGTCGTTACAACAATTCAGAAGATGTAGTATTTGGAGTAACCGTTGCTGGTCGTCCCACTGATTTATCAAGATCGGAATCTATGGTAGGAGTGTTTATTAACACTTTACCAATACGAGTCAAACTAGATACAAAAACGCTATTATCGCCTTGGCTTATAGAGCTTCAAAACCAACAAGTAGAAGTTCGTCAATACCAGTATAGTTCTTTAGTAGATATTCAACGCTGGAGTGAAATATCAAAAGGCTTGCCTCTGTTTGAAAGCATCTTCGTATTTGAAAATTATCCAGTAGATAAAGTTTTACAGGAATGGCAAGGAGATCTAAATATTCAAAGTGTTAGTGCTTTCGATAACACAAATTATCCTTTAACGGTAACTGTCATACCTAGTTCTGAATTGGAAGTGAAAGTTGGCTATGATTGCGATCGCTTTTGCTCCACCAGTATTAGTCGGATATTAGGGCATCTGAAAACATTATTAGAAGCCATCACTGCTAACCCAGAGGTCAAACTCTCAGAGATAGCAATATTAACTCAAGCAGAGCGACAGCAGTTATTAGTGGAGTGGAATGATACGAAGGTTGAATATCCCCAAGAGAAGTGTATCCATGAATTATTTGAACAACAGGTAGAGAAAACACCTGATGCTGTTGCCGTAGTATTTGAAGCGCAACAATTGACGTATCGTGAACTAAATAATCGAGCTAACCAACTTGCAAATTACCTACGACAGGAACATGGTGTTCACGCAGAAGTCCTGGTAGGGATATGTGTGGAACGGTCGGTGGAGATGGTCATCGGACTATTAGGAATTCTCAAAGCAGGTGGAGCTTATGTACCATTAGATCCTAACTATCCTCAAGAACGTATAGCGTTTATATTAGAAGATATCCAAGCATCAGTATTGTTGACTCAAACTTCGCTCCTGGAAGAAAGGCCACAACATCTAGCCCAGGTGGTTTGTTTAGACACTGATTGGCATTTGATTAATCAACAAAGTCAGGAAAATATATTCTCTAAACTTACTAGTAGCAATCTAGCTTATATCATCTATACCTCTGGATCTACAGGTAAACCTAAAGGCGTGCAAATTCCTCACCTTGCTCTGGGCAACTTTTTATACTCCATGAAGGAAACTCCTGGGTTAAAAGATGAAGACATCTTGCTAGCAGTCACAACTTATTGTTTTGATATTGCAGCATTGGAACTATTCCTGCCAATCATCGTAGGCGCACGATTGGTAGTCGCCAGTCAGAAAATTGTTTCAGATGGGATCGAGTTGTCAGCAAAACTGATAGATTCAAAAGCTACTGTTATGCAAGCCACACCAGCAACATGGCAGTTACTTTTAGCGACAGGCTGGGATGGAGAACGTCAATTTAAAATCCTCTGTGGTGGGGAAGCTTTACCCAATCAGTTAGCAAGTCAATTATTAGATCGCTGTGATTGTCTATGGAACATGTACGGTCCGACGGAAACTACTGTTTGGTCAGCTACTAGCCAAATTAAAACTGTTGATAACATTGTGCCCATTGGCAAACCGATAGGCAATACAGAGATTTATTTACTAGATTCAGACCTAAATCCAGTACCAGTAGGAGTGGCAGGAGAGGTATACATAGGTGGAGCAGGAATAGCCAGGGGTTATTTAAACCAACCTGAACTAACATCCACTAGGTTTATCCCTCATCCCTTTAGTAATAATATAGGAGAGAGATTATACAAGACAGGAGATTTAGCCCGCTACTTGCCCGATGGGAATATAGAGTACTTAGGACGTATCGACTATCAAGTCAAACTTCGTGGTTTTAGGATTGAACTGGGGGAAATCGAAGCAGCCCTCAATCAACATCCAGCAGTATCCAGTAACGTAGTTATCTTAAGAGAAGATGTTGTAGCAGGTAATCAACAATTAGTAGCCTATCTCACCCGTAAATCAGAACAGGAAATTGAAATAGCTCAACTAAGAAGTTATCTGGCAGAGAAACTACCAAGGTACATGGTTCCCTATGCATTCGTTGAATTAACAACCCTACCATTAACACCGAATGGCAAAATAGACAGGAAAGCTTTACCAGTTCCAGATTCCAGTCAGTTAGTTGCTGATACTGAATATCTAGCACCAGTAACACCGACACAAGAAATAGTAGCCAGTATCTGGCAAGAGATCTTGGGGATCGAAAAAGTTGGAGTCCAGGATAATTTCTTTGAGTTGGGAGGACATTCACTCATTGCCACTCGTGTAGTCTCCAAAATCAGAACCACCTTCAACATCGAACTAGCATTGCGGAGCCTATTTGAAAAGCCCACAATCAGAGAATTAGCTCCAGTAATCGAAACAGCAATCAAAAACAATATAGGATTAACCTACTCAGAAATCAGTTTGATTTCAAGAGCAGAAGCTATACCATTATCATTCGCACAGCAGAGATTGTGGTTCTTGTCGAAACTAGAACCAGAGAACCCGTTCTACAACCAACCAACAGCCCTAAAGCTGGATGGAGAGTTGAACATAGCTGTACTCAAACAAAGCCTAACCGAACTGGTGAGAAGACACGA
>Ga0209082_1000179_pt1 | contig 30081 bp, 20 predicted proteins | sample ColdCreekSource_FD_184127 | JGI IMG/M metagenome (GOLD analysis project Ga0209082, IMG submission 184127) | Groundwater microbial communities from Cold Creek, Nevada to study Microbial Dark Matter (Phase II) - Cold Creek Source (SPAdes) (version 3) | ecosystem: Environmental > Aquatic > Deep... | reverse complement strand
TGCAGAATTATTTAGCCAGTTTAATTCCCCTTGGCTTTGGCATAATTATTCTTTATAGTCTCTGGTTTATTTTGGGTGCAACTAGCATTTGGTTTGTCAAAGTATATAATGTGACTGAAGTTTTACGAGGGTTATTAGAAGCGGGACGTTATCCCATGATTGCTTATCCTACTGTCTATCGTTTCTTTTTTACATTCATAGTTCCAGTTGCCTTTCTAACTACTGTTCCTGCTCAAGCCATGCTAAATCGTAGCGAATTTAGTTGGATATTTGGGGCTGCTATTTTAGCGATGGGTTTATTTGGTTTTTCAATTTTTTTCTGGCAATTTGCTTTACGTTTTTACACTAGTGCTTCTAGTTGAATGTAATAGTAACTAGCAACTAGCAACTAGCAACTAGTTACTAAGCTAATCCACAGTTATGAATTATGAATTCGGTTTTTAACCCACTTATTACAACGCCAAATATTTAAAAATAATATGGCAGTAGTTAGTGAACCCAAATTAAATTTAAGTGAGTTTTTGACTAAATAGGCAAAACGATTTTTATTAGCCAACTCCATCTGTTGCTTAATCTGTTGCTCTTGGTTTTCAAAAATATCTAAAACTTGATTCCTTAATGGTTCTAATTGGAACTTTTCACTAGTATTTGCGGCTATTTTTGTTGGAGCTAAAAAAGTTTCTAATAAATTTGCTAAATCCGCAGTTGTCTTAGTCGTTAGAATTTTTTCTTTATTTGCTTGTATGGCAATTATTTTTTCTTGAGCTACAAATTGATTTTTTTGACTATTAGCTTGATAAATTTTACTAGTATCAATTATTCCTAAAGGAATCAACAATAAAAACACAATACCATACCCTAAAACCAAATTATGTAATACTTGGAGAATTATTTTTTCTCGCTGACTACGATATAGGCTCCCACCATAAAATATACAAACTGCTCCAATTAAAGCAATAGGAATTTGATCAATAAATCCTTTTAATACATCTAATCTCCAAAAAGGATCAAATAAATTTAAAGGAATCAGAATATAAATCAAATTTAAAAAGGTCAGTGTCAAAAAACCATAACCCATAAAATGTATTAAGGGAATGGCAATTAACAAGCTGGCATTAGTTGCTTGCAAATGCTTTAATTCTTGTAATAATTCTTGCTCGCCTATTTTATCCATACTATTGACATTCAATCTAATTCGGAGTAAATATTCAAACTCGCTTGGATAATAATCTACGTATATTTACTGCCATCTTAATCAAAAAAATATAATGCGGCAATACACAATCAACAAATTTAGCTAAATATCTTCATCGAATCTTCATCTAAACCTGTGTCGAATAATGGTATTGACGCGATCGCATCTGAGTATATTTTTCGTTCACTTGATCCAGTTCACTTCATCCATCCGATATAATCTGTAGGTTCTGATTCTCTTTTGTAAAATTTCTCACCTTATCTAACCTTAATGTGTCGCTTATTAGGCTATCTCGGTTCATCTATTCAATTAGAACGCTTGCTTAACAAACCAGAACATTCTTTGATTGCTCAAAGCTATCAACCCCGTGAAATGACTGCTGGGCTATTAAATGCCGATGGTTTTGGAATTGGTTGGTATCATCCCGAAAAAGAAGTTCCACCGTACACTTATAAAAATGTGTTGCCAATTTGGAACGATGCTAATTTACCCCAGTTGGGTCGTTATGTAGAGTCTAACTGCGTTCTTGGTTATGTTCGTAGTGCTACTTCTAGCCTATCGGTAGACATAATTAACTGTCAGCCTTTTACTCATGGACATCTTTTATTTATTCATAATGGCTATATTGATAATTTTCGGCAAACTCTTTATCGGCCAATTCGCAATAGCTTGAATGACTTTGCCTATCAACAGATTGAAGGTACTACCGATTCAGAACATATTTTTGCTTTAATAGTTAACGAGTTAGCCACAAAAGATAGCACTAGTCTCCAACAAGCTTTAATTAATACTATTGAAAAGTTATCAAAATTTGCTCAACCTGATAGGGTTAATTTTTCTGCCAATATAGCCCTCAGCAATGGCAAAGAGTTAGTTGCCTGTCGTTATTCTAATCGCCAAATAAGCCCTTCACTCTACTATGTAAAAGACGATTCACTATATTCTAATGCGGTCATCTTTGCCTCAGAACCTATGTTTGAAGGCAATTGGATTAGCTGCCCAGAAAAAAGCATTATTTGTGTAGAGGAAAATCTTGAAGTTACAGTCAATTCAATCTCGTAGAAAATATATTGCCGTAGCTTTACAGCAATGTCGCCAAAATACGCTAAATTTATTAGCCGAAATTGATGATCTAACCTTTTCCCAGCAGGCTCATCCTGATTTTAGTCCGATTGGTTGGCATTTTGGTCATATCGCTTTTATCGAAGCCTATTGGATTTTAGAACATCTTGCCAACTCAATACCGATTTTTCCCGAATATCATCGCTTATTTGCTGCCGATGGACTACCTAAACAAGAACGTCAGAATTTACCTAATCCTCAAACTATTCAAAATTATCTAAATACGGTTAGAGAGCAAGTCTTAAATTATTTAGTAACCGCGCCACTAGAAATTCAAGAACGCCTTTGGCAATGGCTGATTCAACACGAAAGTCAGCATACAGAAACCATTACTTTTCTGCTGCAACTTCATCGCCAGCAACAAAATTCAATTAGTTCTGTTGTTGACTTCACTACTGCTCAATCTAAATCAATATCTAGTTTAAACCGTCAGGAGATCGCCGTAGGTCTATCTGACTTAGACGAAATGATAGAAGTAAAGGCGGGAGAATTTATCATGGGTAGTGATGCTCTTGATGCTTTAGATAATGAAAGTCCAGCCCATAAGATACATTTAAACACCTATTGGATTGATCGCTATCCCGTAACCTGTCAGCAATATCGTCAGTTTATGGCATCAGGAGGCTATCAAAACCGAAAATATTGGTCAGATCAAGGTTGGCATTGGTTGCAAATCAATCCCGTATCTCAGCCCTTATACTGGCTTGACTCTCCAGATTGGCACGATCATCCTGTCTGCGGTATTAGTTACTACGAAGCCGAAGCCTACGCTAATTTTGTGGGTAAAAGATTGCCAACCGAAGTAGAATGGGCAAAAGCGGCGATTAGAAACCCTGTAGAGGCAACGTCTTTACGGTGCAATCACAGTAATGCGATTGGACATACTACTCCCGTCAATGCTTATCCAGAGAATCAAAGTATTTATGGCGCTCAAGATATGTTGGGTAACGTTTGGGAATGGACAGCCTGTTGGTTTGATGGTTACAAAAACTTTGTCAGTTATCCCTATCCTGGATATTCTCAAGCCTATTTTGATCATCAGCACCGTGTACTGCGTGGCGGAAGTTGGGCAACCAATCCCTGGGTTTTAAGAACTAGTTTTCGCAACTGGTACAATCCAGGAGTGAGGCAGATTTTAGCTGGATTTCGCTGCGCCATAGATTAGTTACTTATTACTTAAAATCGCGGATTAATAACTTGTGGTGGGCATTGCCCACCCTTACTAATACACAACTTTCACGTCCCACGTACTTGGTGGCAGATTCAGTAACACTACCCCAGTATTGGAATGCGAATTCGCTGCCCAGGGACAAGGACGGTCGGGTCAGAACCAATGACATCTCGATTAGCCTCGTAAATTTCCATTGACCTATTGCCATCTCCGTAAGCTCTCTCGGCTATCAAAAATAGATAGTCACCTTGTTGCACAATATATTCTTCACCAGGTATGGGTCTAGTGTTGGTTGGGAGTATTGGAATATAAAGTATCTGCCCAGGTAAGAGCGAGCCAGGGTCAGGTCCAATTACATTTCTGTTAGCGTCATAGATTAATGAGAAGAGACTGCCATCACTGTAAGCTCTCTCAGATATCTTTGATAAATCGTCACCTTGTTGCACAACGTATGTTTTGCTAGGTGCAGGTTCTTCAATTGGTGGCGTAGGAAAATTTTGAGGTAGGTTGGGCAAATTCTTCAGAAAACTGATACTCGGCGAGAAAAAGTACTCACCCCCCTTGAGCTTGACAAAGTTGGCAAATTTGACATCGGCTTTCGTGGTAGGTTGATCCCGCTGTTTTAACCAGTTTTTCGGTGGCTGCGCCTCTTCTCGAATCAGCGGATCGCTCTGACCAGGTAGGCTTTGACCGCTAACTGCATCTAATCCTGTTCTGTCGTAATTTTTATTTTCTACGTTGCTGGAGTTGGACATAGCGGGTTCAAGGAATACGGGATTGTTGGACCAGAACCGCTGAATAAACTCAAATTGTTCCCAGATATCGGACTGGTAGCACATGAATAGCAATCCGACACCGCCTGTAGGTAGTTGATCGAGGTTGCTAAAGTCGCTGAGTGGTCCACCATAAGTGACTCCGCGCCGTGCAATGCGATGCCCAAGCTCCTGTTCTTCGCTCTGAGCAAAAGGTCCACCTGCTCTGACCGATTCCAGTCGAGGATTCGTTGTGCGAAGATGAGCCTGGAATGGGCATTTTAGCCCCACAGGGTCGCGAGAATAATCAAAGTCATTTAAGTTTGTACTCCCGTCATTGCTCTGAAGCACAAGTGGAGTGCCATCTTCAAAACGTCCTACTGCCATTGCCCCAGACAGCTTGCGGGAAACTTCCAATTCTTTGCTCAACTCTAGTTCCGCCTTCTTAAATCCTTGAACATTTTGCTCAAGTTTGCGAAAGATCAGAAAACTACCAAAGCTCACATTTCGAGTGCCTAGCGGGTCTGGAACCAGGACAAGATTGAGGCGAGCGCTGAAAAGTTTTTTGCTCATTTCGCCTTCTTCCTTCTCGAGATCTTGCTTGAGAAAGAGCGGTTGACTGACACCATCTGTAAAGCCAAAATGCTCAACAACAGGATCTTCGTTCTGATTGTTAAATTGGCGACGTATTATAGTACCTCGCTCGACAGTGGCAACCGTAGCAATGCCCCTCAGCTTGTCAGTAATTTCTGATTCTTTTTTCTTGACATCTGTCAAATTATCTGCGGCGATGATGACTAATGCATCAATAGCCCTCTGATATGCAGGCTCCCAAGAGCTTAATGGGGGGTCTATAAGTGCGTACTGCCGCCGCTTCATACCCAGTTGGAAGACTTGATCGTAGTCGTCCTTAAGTTCTTCAGGGTTAGCTTCTCGTCGTTTTTGAAGATTGGCACCCTTCGGTTGATTAGAATCAAGGAAACCCAGTTTTTCGTACCCCGAGGAAGATAAAGAGAAGTGTACAAATGCGCCACCATCAATTTTATTATTTCTCCAGGCATCGGCATCATCTAACTGCTTCTTGGCTGATGTAATATCTTGGGTGGCAATTTCAGCAATCAATCCTCTGAGTGCAGCAGTTTTTTGCGGCTCTCTCCTGGGGTCGGGGAAAGTTAAGAAAATGTGTACAGATTCTTCTCTGCCATGTGACTTGAGAATATTACCTTGCAAGTCTTCAAGAACATCTTGATACTGGCTGTCGTTCTTGTCGATTGGTCCTTTATTTGAGTTGAGGTCTAGTGGCATTGTTTACTCCTTAAAAAATGATCTGCACAGGATCGCGATTGCGATCCTTAACTTGTGTGCGTTTCAATTCCCTTATAATTCTTTAATCCGGATGTTGCGGAACTGAACGACTTCAGTATGGCACTGTAAGCCGATGAAACCTTCTAAACGTTTCTTCTTACCGTCACTCGGGTCGGCAAATTCTAGAAGTTGGGGGAAGGTTCCTGCACTGACCAATTGATCGTTGAGTTTGACCTCAATCTCATTGCCTTGAACTTTTATTTCATAGCTGTTCCAGTATCCTGGGTTACCAGAGTTGCGGGGGCTTAATACCTTGGCAGCCCATCGTTGAGCAGGGAAAACCTCGTATACTGCACCCGTCTTGTGTAAGGGGCTACCGTAGATGTTATTGGGAAAGTCGTAACCGCGTTCATCGATTTGAATTTCGATGCTAGAGTTATACAAGGGGTCGTCAAGAACTTTGGGTTCTGGCATTCGCAAGAAGATACCAGAGTTGGCTTCAATGTCAAAAGCTTTCCACTCCAACTTCAAGATGAAATTTTTGAATTTTTTGCGAGTAAACCAGAGAACACCAAGTCCGACGTTCTTATCGTCAACACCTGCACCCAACACTGGAATACTCTGATTTTGGACATCGAAGAAGTTTTGGCTACCTGATGCCGCAATTTCCCAGCCATCCGCTTTGAAGTTGCCGCGATAAAGGGTTTCAAAGCCTCCTTCGGTGTTAACATCCTGTGAGGTTGAGGTATAGCGTTCAATAATTGAGCGAGCAATCTTACGGGATAGGGTTAGTCCTGTGGGTACGGGATTCGCAGAACCAACAGTGGGAAAAATCGACTGATCTACGCAGTAGGCATTAGAGACGTGGTGGAAACGACCATTAGCATCTGTGACGGATTTGGTGTAGTCAGTGCCCATCCAGAGCGTGCCAGATTCATGATAAGTAGTTCCAGGCGGATCTTCGCCTCCACTAAAGAACTGAATTGGAGCGTTAGGATCGCGACTGCTTGCACTGCCTGGGGGCTGAGCTGCCAATGCTTCGATAAAGGCAAAAGCTGATTGAGCCTGAGCCACTCGAACAGCTTTGTCGTCAGGCGTTTCAACTAAATTTACAAAGGCTTTAGGCATCAGCAGGATCTGACCGTTCTCAAAGTACACATCATCGCCATTGCCGCCGAAAGGATTAACACTCATCCAACTGACGTTGTTGTTGCTACTAATAGGGCTGGTTCTGTCGCCAAAAGTTTCTCCAGTGGTGCGAATGCCGATAACAACTCTGTCCCCCAGCCCTTTCTGTGCTTCAAGAATCGATTGCACATCATCTAAATTGGGCACCATCCGGTACAGAAACTCTTCTGGATTGTTAGCAGCACCGGGAAAGGCTGCTGTATTCACATTGGGAGCAGCATAAAATTGAAAATGGAATTGCCCTGGTCCCTGTGATGTCTGGGTTGAACCTTGAACATGTAACGCAGCAGTTCTCAAAGTGGTATCAGTTGCTGAGAGTCCTAGGGCATTTCGGGAGACTCTCCAGACAAAGTTACCGCGAACGTGGGACATGAGGTTTCGTCCCATCAACTCTCCATTAGGTGCTAACTGAGGGGGACGAGGGAAGGAATTTAAAGCCAGGCGTGTGGAGTTGATGGTGTTGCCGGCGATGATTACGATAGCACTGGGCTTGAGATTCAACCTCACGACACGAGCTTTGCTCTTATCCTTTGGTGCAGACGGATCGAGCAAAGCAATCACAACCTGGGTGACAACGCCATTGACTGTTTCTAGTTTGAGAACCTCAGCGTAAGGAACTAGGAATAGCTTACTAGATATATCTGGTGTACCTTTGGCTTCGCGGATGGAATCAAGCAGTAAAGGCAAGCTGCTGAACTTATCCATACTGAACAAGCCTGAGATCGGTGACTCACCCTGCACAGCGATTGGCGGTGGCAGGACTGCCTTAAGGGAGGGAACACGTTTCTTGGCTATAACGTCTTGAGCAACAGTTTCCAAATCTTTATATAAAGAGCCATTGATAAAGTCTTGAACGGGAACGGCACCGATTTCTCTCTCAATGAACTCATACCCATCAAACACAGACCCATCTGGCTGAGCTTTGCGGAATAGATACTCTCGAACATCGTCGGGCCAGAGATTAGCTCCATCTGCATCGACTTTTTCAACATCGGTATCGACTAGACGTGGTGTCCACCCTCCCCAGAAGAGTGATTTGCCACCTACACAGCGGTGATGTTTAACAAAATTCTCAAAAGGTGTACCCCCTACTTGCTCTCGAGCAACCAATTCTTCTTCAACAAACGAACCGAGATTGCCGAGATTAGTGAGGTTTTGAACATGTTCGCTAATCAGGAATGGACCAGATTCTAAAACCAAAACTCGTGGAGCTTGGGCTAGATTTGCCGTCCGGCGACCAAACTCGAATAGCTTGGTAGCGGTGTATGCACCATACATACCTGAGCCAATGACAATCGCGTCGAATTGACCACCCTCCTGTGCTGCCAAGATTTCTTCCCAGGTATTGCAAACGAACCGAGCAACTGCATCCAATGAGAAAGTCGTTCTCTGCACGTCGGGTATTGGCAGAGGTTGTCCTGAATCAACCAGTCTGTTCAAGGTCATAACAATTTTCCTTCAATTTCAATACTCTCTAACTTAAAGACGATTCCAGTGGTCAATTTCTGAATTTTTTGATCGCGTTGGAGGCTTTTGTTGTCTAACTCGATGCCTCCCCTGCAACCAGCCTCAAGCACGAAAACCCTTTCACTTCCTTGTATCTTTTTGTATCTTTTTGTTTAGATTCGCCTCAGTTGGTTTCTCCTTTTTTATCGATGGGAGGAGAATTTCCAAGAAAGCAAAATCATCCTCTTCTGAAAGATACTTGTTTATCCGGGGTTTCAGAATTGCTCGCGCCTGTGAGATGCGTTTATAGACGTTATCGATGGAAATACCGAGTTTTTGGGCAATATCTAGGTAGGACATATCTCGCTCAAAACGCATGGTAAAAGGCAATTTCAGTCGGGGAGGCAGAGCCTCAATAGCACCCCAGATGATTATTGCCATCTCACTGCTGAGAAGGGCTGATTGAGGTGACTCAACTGGAAATGTTACTATTTTTATTTGCCCAGCTATTTCTTCAAAATTATCTATCCCTATTGCCTTTCTGCCACGCTCTCGGTGTATGTCTATACAAAGATTATGAGTAAAGCGCCTCAGCCAAGCTTTAAGATTAGTGATTTTGCCAGCATGGTGGAATAGTTGATCCCAGGCTTTGAGAGTCGCTTGAGAGAGGGAATCTTGGGCATCTGTAACATTTCCATCCATCCAAGTTAAACAGCAATGATAAAGATAATCTTGGTATGGTACCCATAGTTGCCAAAAGGCAGTGCGATCTCCTTGAGATAAGCTTTTCAATAGAAGCTCTTTATCTGGTGGTGATGTTTGCATGGCTGTTTTATTAATTGTTATTAATAATTGGGCATTGCTCAATCAAGGTATGAAGAACAAATTCATCACTTTTAACGTACAGTCCAAAAAAGCTAAGAGCTGAGAGCTACAAAAAGTATTGCTACCAGTTTCACATTGTACCCTTGTGGTATACTTTCAATCAGCAACGCCAATAATTGTTATTAGCCTGATAATCATCAATCATGCACTTTTGAGGCAACGACGGATGTATCAACCGTATCTTTTTTAAGATGTTTATATTAACGGGTTAACTAAGACTTATTTTACCCCAGAATCCCCATGCTCATCTGAGCTGGGGAGTACGTCAACAAGAGAAAGTTTAGAATAGTTAAATTAAATGCGTAACAGCCTATTAGTTCTCAGATTGCAGCGTTTTAATTACTGGTAAATGGCTAAGAGGTACGGTAAACGTAACAGTAGACCCCAAACCATCACCCATGCTGTAAAAAGAAATAGTTCCTCCCATTGCTTCAACTAACTTTTGCGAGATTGCCAAGCCTAGACCAGTGCCACCATAAGACTTGGTTCTTGAACCATCAACCTGGAAAAAGTTCTCAAACAGCTTATTTTGTTTTTCAAGAGACACGCCAATTCCAGTATCCGCGACTCGAATTTTGACCATACCAGGAAACTCTTGTCCCTGACATTCAACTTTTTGATTATTGACTTCGGCACTGATCATAATTCCGCCTTCCTGGGTAAATTTAATCCCATTGCCGACCAAATTTAGCATTACCTGAAGTAAACGTTGATAGTTACCGTGAAGAGTAACGGGGGTAAGAGTTGCAGGATATTTAATTTGAAAGCTGAGTTTTTTTTGCTCTGCTTGGGTGCGGATCAAATTATCAACATTTTGTAACAGTTCTTCTAGTTCAATTTCGGTTAACTCTAAATCCATTTTGCCAGCTTCAATTTTAGCAATATCTAGAATGTCATTAATCAAATTGAGCAAGTGTATCGAAGATTTATAGGCTTCCTCAATAAATTCTCGTTGTTCTTCAGGATTATCAGCCATACCTTCAAGAAGCAATTTAAGAAACCCAATAATACCATTAAGAGGAGTACGTAATTCATGGGAAGTATTAGCTAAAAAATCACTTTTGAGACGGTTAGCTTCTTCTGCTTGGATACTAGCTTGTTCTACTTCTCGATAGAGTTTTGCCAAATAAATTGCTGATCCTACCTGTTCGGCAATTTCTCGGAGCAATTCCATTTCGGCTGTTGTCCAATGGCGATAGCGATCGCATTGTTGTAAACAAATTAAAACATTATGTTCGCTATCATAAGCAGTAGATACTACTAAGACAGATTTTTGCTCTTGAGAATTGGGAGTGATCAAGTCAACTGCTACAGGAAAAGAAGAATTAAGAGCCTGTTGCAAATGTGGCTCGTCTTGCCAGTTAATTTCGTGTTTAGCAGTAGGCAAAAATCCTAGGCGACGATATTCTGCTGCTACGAACAACTTCGTCTGATTGGAATGATTAGCTAAAATTAAGCAACGACTAACAGCAAATGTTTCACCTAGACTATCAACTGTTTGCTGCCAAATCGTTTTTAGATCAAGACTACGGCGGATTTTGCCGACAATTTGGTTTAATAATTTTTGGTAGCTATAGATAGGTTCAGGTGCATCTATGTGGGAAAAAGAAAACATTTCTGTTTTCTCTAGTAAATGTCCAATTACCAAAACCGCGATAGGCTCTCCCTCAGTAGGTAAAATTGGGCTAACAACTAATTCAAAAGAATAAGTAGATTTGCCGCAGTTAAATAAGCAATAACACTGTTCGGGTAATCTGCGCCTGATTACACGTCTAATTTTTTGAATATAGGCTTCTGAATCAACTGGAGTAAAACTATTTTCGTCAGCTAAAGTCGATTGATGGCTACAGAAACCGTATTCTTTGGCTTTTGCCCACCAAAAAGACAAATAATTTCCCCAGCTGTCTTGAGTAAAAACCAACTCTGCCCCTAAATGTTGCCATGCAATATTATTGGCTGGCATTGCAGCGTTACCATCAGATAGTTCTGAATCAAATCTAGGGAGCATTGGCAAGTAGGTTGGATTTTGATTAAGTTCAAAAATAGAGATTGAACTCTTCCCTGAAACTATAACCTATAGATATATAAGGTAGGAATACTATGTATGTTTATGTGTATCTACTAGTTATTGATCTAACTTTTGTGATCGCAAAATTAGGTTATTCCTACCCTAAAATCTTCTTCAAGACAACTAACTCTAATCGTTCCATTCTCCCTTGACTGGTACAGGAGGATTTCTCTGAAAAGTGCGAGTCAAATCAGCGTTGTTTTCCCGCTCACCATTAAGCCACTGTTTAATCGCGACTTCAATAACTCGGCTAGGATCGTTAGTCAGATGTTTAATCTGTTCTAGAATCTCAGAATCCAAGTCAATTGACACTTTTACTTTTTCGCTATTTAGCCGCTGTTGCTCTGCATCATCATTCATAAAAGTCTCTCTATGCTCCTCTATAATTTTAACTGTTTAGGGTAAAGATCTTTAAGACATTGGGAAATAGACAAAAATCAACATTACAATAGTTTAAGGATCCTTAGCCTTTATAAAAAATTTTATCTAATAAATATTTATGACTGACGTTCCCGTCTCTCGTATCCGTAACTTTTCAATTATCGCTCATATCGACCACGGCAAATCGACTTTAGCCGACCGAATGTTGCAAACTACTGGAACTGTTGCCCAAAGGCAGATGAAAGCACAATTTCTCGACAATATGGACTTGGAGCGAGAGAGGGGAATCACGATCAAATTACAGGCGGCTCGGATGAATTATACCGCCAAAGATGGACAGCAGTATGTTTTAAACTTAATTGATACTCCTGGTCACGTAGATTTTTCTTATGAGGTATCTCGTTCTTTGGCTGCCTGTGAAGGAGCATTACTAGTTGTTGATGCGTCCCAGGGAGTGGAGGCGCAAACTCTAGCTAATGTCTACTTGGCATTAGAAAACGATTTAGAAATTATTCCTATCTTAAATAAAATTGATTTACCAGGGGCAGAACCAGAACGAGTCGCCCAAGAAATCGAAGAAGTCGTCGGCTTAGACTGTAGCGAAATCATCAAAGCTTCCGCCAAAATTGGTTTAGGAGTCGATGAAATCTTAGAATCGATTGTTCAACTAGTGCCTCCACCACAAGATACGGTTGATCAACCCTTGCGAGCGTTAATTTTTGACAGTTATTACGATGCCTATCGCGGTGTCGTCGTCTATTTTCGCGTCATGGACGGCACGGTGAAAACTGGCGACTTAGTTCGCCTCATGGCATCGGAAAAAGAATATGTCATTGACGAACTAGGAGTTTTGTCTCCTACCCAAATCCAAGTAGATGAACTCCATGCAGGAGAAGTAGGTTATTTCGCCGCAGCCATTAAAGCCGTAGGAGATGCCCGTGTCGGTGATACTATCACTCTGGTAGAAACTCCTGCCGCTGAACCTTTGCCTGGTTATACTGAAGCTAAACCGATGGTTTTTTGCGGTTTATTCCCTACGGATTCAGACCAATATCCAGAATTGCGCGAGGCTTTAGAAAAATTAAAGCTGAATGATGCAGCTCTTTCCTACGAACCTGAAACTTCGACCGCGATGGGCTTTGGTTTCCGTTGTGGTTTCTTAGGTTTGTTACACATGGAAATCGTTCAAGAAAGACTAGAGCGAGAATACAATCTGGAATTAATTACCACTGCTCCTTCGGTAATCTATCGCGTCACTACTATTGGTGGCGAGGTTATGGAAATTGATAACCCCAGTCAATTACCAGACCCGCAACAACGAGAAAAAATTGAAGAACCATACATCAAAGTAGAAATCATTACCCCTGAAGTTTTCGTCGGGACTTTGATGGATTTGTGTCAAACTAGGCGGGGTGTTTTCCAAGACATGAAGTACTTTAGCAAAGATCGTACCTGTTTAGTTTACGAAATGCCTTTAGCTGAAGTAGTCACCGACTTTTTTGATCAAATGAAATCCCGAACAAAGGGTTATGCCAGCATGGAATACCAATTAATTGGTTATCGCGTCGGTCATCTGGTCAAATTAGATATATTAGTTAATAAAGATCCAGTAGATGCTCTATCAACGATCGTGCATCGCGATAAAGCCTATTATGTTGGTCGGGCATTAACCGAAAAACTCAAAGAACTAATTCCTCGCCATCAATTTAAAGTACCTATTCAAGCAACTATTGGCGCGAAAGTAATCGCCAGTGAACATATCCCCGCCTTACGTAAAGATGTTTTGGCTAAGTGTTATGGCGGTGATATTTCTCGTAAGAAGAAATTATTGCAAAAGCAAGCTAAAGGTAAGAAACGGATGAAAGCGATCGGTACTGTAGATGTACCCCAAGAAGCATTTATGGCCGTTTTAAAATTGGGTTCAGGTTCAAGCTCAGACTCATAGTAATTGTTTTACATATTACACTTATAGGCAAAAATAACTTTAAACTCAAATTGGCTTTAATCTATGGAACCTGCAACTATCATTGTTACCGCTTTAGCTTTGGGCGCAGCAACGGGGCTAAAATCTGTATCAGAAAAAGCTGTCAAAGATAGTTATCTTTTCTTCTGGCTGAAGACCCTCACGTCCCGTGATGGGATGAAAGCCGAAAAACCTATCAGTACAAATTGATTCCCACGGCTAACCAGCGTCAAGAGATTGACCGCTGGTTAGATATGTTGCGACATCAATACAACTATTTGTTGGCTGATAGATTTCGCTGGTGGCAAATGAATCGCTGCAATCTGGTAATCCCCCAAGGCGACTATTGCTTGCGGTGGTGTGAAATAGGCAGTGGAGAGTTGAGGAATAATCCCGATTGGCATAGCCAGTCAGCTACTTTACCTCAACTTAAGCAGGAACGACCTTGGTATAAAGACATTTATTCTCAGGTGCTTCAGGACTGCGTAAAACGAGTAAAATTGGCGTTCGATAGGTTCATCTCTGGAGACTCAAAAGGTAACAGAAGTGGGCGACCTCGCTTTAAGAACAAGTCTAGGTATCGCACTTTTGCTTTCCCGAAAGTACCAGAAATAAATCTAGTCGGCAGTACAATCAAGCTGCCCAAGCTGGGCATATTTAAATTTCGCAAGTCGAGAGACATAGAGTCTGGGTTTAAGCTAAAAACCGTTTCTATAACAAAAAAAGCAGATGGTTACTATATCAATTTATCTGTAGAGGACAAGACCGTTCCTGAAACAAAGATAGATACAGTTGCCACCGAATCAAACACAACTGGACTAGACGTTGGACTTGAAAAACTAGATCTAGACTCATCTAACAACCAAAGCTTACCTCAAAAGCACCTAAGAAAATCTGAATCCAAACTAGCTAAACTACAAAGAAAACTAGAAGACAAAACCCGTTCATTGAAGACGAAAAGACTCGTGCGACGGGCAATATCTAGGCTTCATCAAAAAATAGCCAGACCAAGAAAAAATTGGCACTATAACGAAGCACATAAGCTAGCTAGCAACTGTAGTGTTTTGGCTATTGAAGACTTGAAAATTCGTAATATGAAGCGCAGAAACAAGCCTAAAAAAGTGGGCGGTGTTTTTGTCCCCAACGGACAAGCAGCATCCGCAGGAAGGAACAAGTCTTGGAGTGATAATGGAGTAGGCGGGTTTTTAGAAATACTGGCGACTGTAGCCCAAAAGTACGGCACTAAACTAGTTAAAGTCAATCCGAGAGGTACGAGTCAACATTGCAGCCGATGCCTTAACAGAGTGAGTAAAACACTGTCGGATCGTTGGCATCAGTGCGATGTCTGTAATCTAAGTTGCGATAGAGACTATAACAGTGCCGTACTAATTAAGAAGCTGGCTGTGGGCAGCAGTCAGGATAAAAAGCTCCCGAATCTCAAGGATTTGTTGAGTTGAGGAGAATCCCTTATGCGGAGCGGTATCCTTTAGGACGCGTCCCGCGACGGGAGTATGTCAAAATATGGCAGCAGATTTAATACAGACCGTCAATTTTTGGTAATCTAGATCAAAATTACTCTTACGACATCGCAATAGTTTTTTTATGAACTGGATTAGTACTACCGAAACTGCTATTTATTTGGGAATTTCTAATGCCAGAGTGAGACAATTGCTCGCACAAGGAAGAATTAGAGGAGCTTGTAAAATTGGTAAATATTGGATGATTCCTTTGTTTGATGGCAAACCATCGATTGAGAAAGGCCATCGCGGTCCAAAACCCCGATGGATTAGCACTCGTGCCAAGGCAAAAACGAAGATTTATATTAATCGCCCAAAGCTAGCTCAAAACCATAATCAAGGTACTTTTCATCCAGTAATTAGCGTTAATCGAGCCGAGCGCAATTTATCTGGTCATGAAGTGGCGATCAACGGGCCATGTCGAATAGTTTATCAGCCAGAAAAAGAAAGGAATCCACGAATTTGGATTGAAACCTTTTCTGAAGTTCAAGTAATTAATTTTGAAGCAGACAAGTCTTAAAGTATTTTTGACCAGGGCTTCTTTTGGTAGGCAGAAGGCAGAAGGCAGAAGGCATCGGCGATAAATACATACTTCATTAATAATAATTAGTATTACTAAGCTCCATCAGTGATCGCGACTATCATTCAAATCTCAAAACTCCAGCTCTCTATCTGGACGGAGTATAATTGCCAAGGGTGCGATCGCCCTGAGTCACATTAGGATTAGATTGTAGATAGTCAGATAGACTACTGCATCCTTTATTTAAGAGATTATCTAATTCTAAATTCCACCAGAATAAACCCTGTTGTTCATCGGCACTAATGATAGTTTTGTTGTCATTACTAAAAGCTAGGCTATTGATTTGGCTCGGATGCCCTTGAAGAGTTTTTATTAGTGTTTTTTCTGTAGTATTCCAGAGTTTTATGTTGCGATCGCCACTACCAGAAGCTAAGACTGTTCCATCGGCATTGAAACTAAGACTAGTAACTCCATCTTGGTGTCCAGTAAAAGTATTTAATTCTTTTATTTCCTTGCCACTATTTTTTATTTGCCAGAGTTTAATAGTATTGTCCCAACTTGCTGAAGCTAAAGTATGATCATCGGGACTAAATTGTAAGGAAGTTATGGCTAAATTATGTCCTGTTAAAGTTTGTAATAGTTCACCTTTTAGATTCCAGAGTTTGATTGTTTGGTCGTAGCCACCAGAAGCAATTAAATTGCCATCTATAGCCACAGTTTTAACACTATCAGTATGTCCTGTGAAAGTTTTTAAAAGTTCTGTTTTATTATTTGTAATTTGCCAAAGTTTGACTGTTTTATCCTCACTACCAGAGACTAATAAATAACCATTAGTTTCCTGACTAAAAGCTAGACTAGTAACTCCATCTTGATGACTTTTAAGAGTATTAATTAAACTGCCATTTTCAGCAGACCAAAGTTTAATAGTTTTGTCCCAACTGGCAGAGGCAATTAACTTTCCATCAGGACTAAATTGTATTTGAGCAATAGTCTCTTGATGTCCTGGTAAAGTACGAATTAACTTTTGAGTACCATCAGGATTTTTACGCCAGATGGTAATTTTGTTATCCCAACCAGCAGCAGCAAATATATCTGGCGATGTAGGAGAAACTGCAACACTATAAATAGCTCCTTGTTCAGAGGAATGGGAACTAACAACTTGCCACAGTCTGATAGTTTTATCCACACTAGTTGAAGCAAGTTCGTAACGCTGATTATTTATCAGGTTAGGAGCAAATTTAGTATCTAAAACTTCTCCATTATGTCCAGTTAAAGTCTGTTGCAGAGTACCATCTCGATTCCAAATATTGACTTTGCCGTCTATTGTTGCGACAGCTAATAACTTGCCATCGGGACTAAAACTAAGACTATTAATTTGTGTTTGATGAGGATAAGATTTAATTAAATTACTATTACTTGTTTGCCATAATTTAACCATTCCATTACCAGCAGCAGTAGCTAGATATTTGCCATCAGAACTAAAGCTAACATCAGTAATTATATCTTGATGATCTTGAATAATTTTAACTTCTTTGCCGCCCTCACGATTAATTTGCCAGAGTCTGACGGTACTATCTTCTCCACCCGAAGCTAATAGCTCAGAATTAGGAGAAAAGCTAATAGTATTAACCCAATCTTGATGACCTGATAAAGTATCAATTAAAGTTCCATCTTGTTGCCATAATTTAATAGTTCCATCTCGACTCGCAGTAGCAATTAAATTGTTGCGATGCGTTCCGCGCGGGCTTTGCCCATCGCTCAAGGCTACATCTGTTACCCAATCTGTATGTCCTATAAGTTTTTTAATTTGAGTTATTTTATTATTATTAATCTGCCATAAAATAACACTTTGATCTGCACTAGCAGATGCTAATAATGTTCCTGTTGAGTTAAAAGAAATCTTAGTTACTCGGTCTTTATGTCCCTTTAAAGTATTAATTAATAAGCCGTCTTTATTCCAGATTTTAATTGTATGATCGTCGCTAGCCGTGGCAATTAACTGTCCATCAGGACTATAAGCAACGGCATTAACTTTTTGACTGTGACCTTCAAGGCGATTCAATTCTTGAGTACCATAAATAGCCTGCTGTAAAGTTGCGGCAGTTTTTACTTGGGCATCTTGCCAGTTAGTTTGACCAACTAATCTTTGTCCTATTTCGCCGATTTGTGTTAATTGTTTGCCTGCTTTAACACCAGTTACTAAAGATTCTAATTGTTGATTAGATAATAACAAGGCTTCAGAAGAAGCATTTAAAGCATCAACGTTTTCGAGCTGTGTAATTAGTTTTTGCTGATAGGCGGTAATGCCAAATCCTGTAGCGACTAATCCTAAAATACCTAGTGCAGCAGCAGTTAATTGGGCTTTTCTTAAACGTCTTTTAGCTTCCCGTTGTTCCTCTAGTCGTGCATCAATACAAGTGGCGACAAACTCTTTAGCTGCCTCGGTTAATTCATCAGTATATTTAATAAAGATTTCTTCAGCTTCAGCTAAACGTACTCCCCGTAATAAAAAGTCGGGTTGCTTATCTTTTTGTTGCCAGAGAATAGCGGCTTGTTCAATTTGCCTCTGAGCTCGCAATCTGCTTCTATTTTCTTCTAACCACCAGCGCAAGCTTGACCAATGACGAATTAAAATTTCATGAACTACTTCTACTGTGACTTCTTGCTGCATAGCTTCTAGGAATAGTTCATCGTCTGCATCTGGAGTATTTGCACCACGACTTTGTCCGTCACTGATCCCCTGATCTAAATTAATTACTAATAGTTTTGCCGCAGTTAAGGTGTGTAGGGTTTTTTCGACTAAAGCCGCAGGATATTTCTCAACCACTAAATCGGATTTAGTAATCCGACGACGAGTATCTTCTGTCCCTTCTCCTAATTGAGTCAGATTTAAGAAAATCCATCTAGCGCAATCTTGAGATTCAGCATCGAGACTGTCATAAACTGATTGTGCCTGTCTTTCCAACGCACCTTTGATTCCCCCAAGTTTTTGATAGGCTTTGAGGGTTAATTCTCCCGACTTACGACGTTCCCATAATTGCTGTAAAACAAATTGCAATAAGGGTAAGTCTCCTGCCGAACGATCTAAGTCTTGTAATAAGACCTCTACTAATCCTGGTTCTACTTTTAACCCTACCTGTTGCGCTGGTTTAATGATCGCTTTACGGTAACTAGCCTCTGTTAAATAAGGCGGGACTAAAACACTACCCTGTTGCAATATTTGGGCTAATTCAGGGATTTCTAGGCAAGAAGCGACAAAATCCGCCCTGATAATCAAAACTAGCTTCAAGCGATCGCCGGCATACTTAATTGCGCCCAAAATCAACTCGATCAACAGTTGAGATTCCGTAACTCCAGCTAAGGTAAATAGTTCTTCAAACTGGTCAATTGCTAGCAAAACCATTGGTTCAGGGCGAGTCCGCAACCATTGAACAAACCCTTCTACCCCTTGATAGAGTAAGCCTTCAATTTGTAACTGCTCCTGCGCTTGCGCTTCTTTAGTCCCAGAGTCAGTTAATAACTTAGCTAAAGCCTGAATAGGCTTACTACCTGGACGAAAGCAACCCAGCCACCAGCGATCGCTTCCAGGGATTTGTTTACCCTGTCTTAGTTGCGCCATCAATCCCGCTTGTACGGCAGAAGATTTACCGCTACCAGAGGCACCAACCACCGCTATACTTAGCTTGTGGTTAACTTGATTGAGTAGTTTTTGAACTAAAGCTTTTCGACCATAAAAATATTCGGCATGATCTTCATTAAAAGCTTGCAAGCCCATATAGGGACAGATGCCTAGGTCAAATATCTCCCCATGATCTCTATTCACATCATCCTTGCCAGGAAGTACCTCAATTACACCTCTAGTTCCCGACAGCCATAGTTGAGGGACAATTTTTGTTCCAGCTAAAGCAATTTGTAATTGAGTGATCCACGCTGCGATGGGTAATCCTGCTTGGGCATCGACATTTTGTAAAGTTTCTAAGAGTGCGTTCGTAAACTGTTGTGGTGTTTCGGCGGGCGCACTAGCCGCAATCAAACATTGTCCTCTTTCTGTTTCTAACCGCAAATCTTCGATCCATTCAGTTAAATCATGGTTTCCTGGACAATCTAGAATAACTATTTGCTGAACAGCGCGAGAACTTCTCAGTACCTTTCTCAACCAAGAACGAGAAAGTCGCACCTCATCCTTAAGGACTAGCCATGATTCCCCTGTATCACTAGTTTCAATATTTCCCCGCAGATATAAAAAAGCAGTATTAACTTCTGTCTCAATTTTATCTTGCGGCTGGGAATTCAAACAAATTGCGATCGCATTTCTGACTTCTGACCATTTTTCATTGGTTTGGGGGAAATATTTTAAACTAAACCTGCCTGAAGCTTGCAGTAACTGACTTAAAGCGAAGGTAGTGCGGTTGGCAAGAAATCCGCCATCAACGATCAAAGCCTGACGGGGATTAATTTCAACATTAGCAAGCGATCGTTTTCCTAATATTACTTTACCGAATCCTTCGACAATCCGCTTGGGTGTTTGCAGCGGAAACTCTGATTCGAGTCTTCTTTCTCCCCGACTGCTTTTTTGCTGATTAATCAGACGTATTTGCTGATTGGTTTTATCGATATAACGCAGAGTCTGATGATAGACGTATTGATATAAGGCATCAGCTTCAATCACTCCCTGAGAATCAGCGGCTTCTCCCCGTAAACCACGCATTAAATAATAAGTAAATACACCGTGTCCTAATTCGGGAAACTCCCAAGATTGTTGAGTTTGATCGCAGGATAGCAAAGCGTAAAACCCTTTACTTTGAGACGCTTTATGGCGTAAAACTTCGACCAACTGAGAAGTAGGATTGGCTAAAGATATTTTAGTTGTTCCTCTAAGGGTCATTCCGCCGCTGTGACAAGCATCCAACCAAACTAATTGCTGACTAGCGGCACAATTACTTAACTGTCTTAATAAATCGTTTAAAGCCAAGCCTGTATCCAACAACTGTTCTTTTTTCGTATCTGCTAAACACAAAACCACCTGCTGAGTTTTGGTTTCTAAAATGCCATGCCCTGAGAAATAAAACAGGATCGTATCTTCAGGTTGTGCAGCCTTAATAATCTGCTCTATGCTGCTACGAACTTCCCCCAGATTTGGACGTTGAGTGACAAAATCATGGTGAATAATTACTTGCTTGGCGGCAAAGCTAGCAGTCGCTTCTTTTAGTGCTTCCCCCAATCCCTGACAATCTAAAGCCGAATACTGCAACGACGGTAGATTCTTTTTATCTTGATACTGATTGACTCCAACCAACAAAATCCATAGTTTAGCTTCAGAACCAGGTTTAATGCGGGGGCGAGGACACATTGATTTTTACAGATTTATATTTAAGTCAGTATATATCTCTAGGTCAAATGTCCCATATTTATGCAGCCTAGTTCTTAATATTTAATTTCTTTTTAGTGAAGTTATTCTTCACAACATAATAACAGAAAAAATTTATAGACAAGCCTTAGAACTATTTGAGAACGAAGGAGAAACGCAACGCTGGCTTTCCACTCCGAAAACAAGATTAGGAGGAAAAACTCCTTTAGAAGCAATGGAAACTAAAGTTGGATTGGAGAAAGTAGAGGAAATACTCTATCAGGCTGAATTCGGAATAGTTAGTTGATGTATGTTTGGCGTATTTGCAGTAAAAAGTATCAAGATACCGCTTTTTCTGGAATAGGCGGACTTTATACACAATCTCGTTGGCTTCCCAAAGGTTATCGTATATCAAAAATTACTTTATCTATGCGATAACTCTTCAATTAAAAAAAGCTATCGCGCCATAAACAAAAACAACTTGAAAATAATTTAACGTCAGTTCTGGGTAAGCAGGTTGGGGTTAAATAGATTGACTTATCGCGGACACTACAATTTATATTGTTCTTGAAGTTTTAAGAGTTTACTAATTGCTTGTTCAGCATTATCAGCTAATTCAGCAAAGGTAATAAATCTCTTTAACTCTTTGCGTAATAAGTTTCTTTCTACTTCCCAGGTTTCTCGATCTAAATTGGGCGGGATGACAATTGTGTCAAATAGAGTTGCTTGATCTTTGCCTGGATAGGGGCGCAAAATTCTACCGCGACGTTGAATAAATTGACGAGGATTACTACTGCTGGCTAAAATAATTGCGGTTTTAATAGCAGGGATATCTATACCTTCATCAAGGCAGCGAATAGCTACTAATCCCTGTAATTCTCCTTGTTCAAATTGACGGCGTAATCTTTCTCTTTCTTCTATGGAAGTGTCGGTAGTGTAGGTATTAACTCGATAGCCTAATTGTTTACCTAAGATATGAGTTACTGCTTCTATTTGGCGCGTATAAGGAGCAGTATTATTTTTAATATATCCATCGCCGCAGTAAAAAAGAGTATGACTGGTATCTAATCTTGGTAGCATTAGTTCTTTTAATGCCGTTAATTTATTAGCCGCAGTACCAATTAAACGCGATCGCTTGGTAAGTAAAGCGGTTAAATTATCGTTGGCTTTTAAACTGGAATTTTTATTTAAAATCCAGCCAATTCTTTTAGTTAGTTGGGCATAAATCAAAGCTTCTGATGCAGTTAATTGGACGAAAACTGGATAGTATAAATAACGAACTAAGGCTCTTTGTTTAATAGCATCGGCTAAAGTAAATTCAGGTTTAATAATTGAACCGAAATAATTTAATAAAGCATCAGTTCCTAGTTCGTCATATTGCCTTTCTGGAGTAGCAGAAAGAGCTAGGCGCAAGCCAATAGTGCGGGGTAAACTTGATTCTAAACGAGTCGAACCTAAATTATGTGCTTCATCACCAACGATTAAAGTTTTAGCAGGAAAGAACTTAAGTTGCGATTGAAAGCCTTCACTAATTAAAGTCGAATTAGTGGTAATAATTGTTAAAAAAGAATTGTCGTTAGTGCGAAGATTGTATAATTGTATGGATAGTTCAGCTTGCCAATTATCTACTCTTGTCATGGCAATAATTGGTCGAAGATTAAACTTCGCACATTCTCTTGACCACTGAGTTACTAAATGACGATAGGGACAAACTATTAATAAAACCTGTAAACCAATTTGTTGATAAAGTTCAGTTGCGATCGCGAGGGCAATAATTGTCTTGCCGCTACCAGTTGCCATTTTGAGCGTTCCTCGCCCTTTATTTTGTAACCAATTAGCAATAGCCTGATTTTGATAATTTCTTAAGTTCAAAGAATTAGGAAAAATTGGAATTCCTACTTTTTGATATTGATAACTACTGCCACTTTCTTTAACTCGATGGCGTTGATATTTTTGCCGATATTGTAATGCTAGCTTATCCCAATTTATCGTATTTAAAAAATCGCGATCGCCCTTTAGGTAGACTTCGCGATCGCCTGCTCCCTCGCTATCAATAAAATATCCATGTTCATCTATTTCCATCTATGTTTATCTGTAAACTTAATTAATACAATTCTAATCCTTCATCAAAAACAATTATGAATTAGGAACGATGAACAATGAATTAATCTCTTCATCATTCATCATTCATCATTCATCGTTCATCATTTAAAGAAAGCACTCATCGTTATCAAAAAATTCATCCTGCATTCTTCAACTCCCCAATCCCCAGTAGAATGAATAGGGCGATTTTTTACGTGCCTAAAGACAAAACAAAACATGGTATCTATTCCCAATTCTCGTCAGCTAGCTTTTTTGGCATTAAAAAATGTTTATCAACAGAAAGCTTATACTGACATTGCTCTAAATCGCGCAATTAAGTCTGTGGATAAATCTGTGGAAATTAGTCAAACAGATCGCGGTTTTGCTTGCGAATTAGTTTATGGAATAGTTCGTCGTCAGCGTACCTTAGATACTTTAATCGATTTGTTGGGTAAGAAAAAAGCTGCACAACAACCGCCTGATTTACGAATTATTTTGCATATTGGTTTATATCAGTTGCGGTATCTTGATCGCATTCCCACATCGGCGGCGGTTAATACTAGCGTTGAACTTACTAAAGATAATGGAATTGCCAAATTAAGCGGGGTAGTAAATGGTTTGTTGCGGGGATATCTTCGTCAAGCTGCTAATAGCGACCCGTTGCAGTTACCAGAAAATCCAGTCACTAGATTAGGAGTGTTGCATAGCTTTCCAGACTGGATAGTGGAAACTTGGCTACAACAACTACCAATGCAGGAAGTAGATCAATTATTGACTTGGTTTAATCAATCACCACAAATCGATTTGCGGGTTAATACTTTAAAAACTACGGTTGCCGAGGTAGAAACCGTTTTAAAGTCAGTTGGGGTAGCGGTTTCGGCTATTCCCCATTTGCCTCAAGGATTGCGCATCGAAAAGGCTGGAGCGATCGCAGATCTGCCTGGATATAAACAAGGATGGTGGGTCGTACAAGACAGTAGCGCGCAGTTAGTGACTCATCTCCTCGATCCTCAGCCTGGGGAAACGATAATTGATGCTTGTGCTGCCCCTGGAGGGAAAACGACTCATATTGCTGAATTAATGGGAGATAACGGTCAAATTATAGCTTGCGATCGCGCGGAGAAAAAATTAAATAAGGTTCGAGAAAATGCTGGACGCTTGCAGTTGCGGTCAATTCAAATTCAGTCAGGGGATAGCCGTGATTTAGCGGAATTTGCCAATACAGCCGATAGAGTATTATTAGACGCGCCTTGTTCTGGTTTAGGTACTCTCCATAAACGCCCCGATATTCGTTGGCGACAAACATCAGAATCCGTAGAGGAACTTTTTAGCTTACAAAGGGAACTATTAGAACAAGTGGCAACTTGGGTAAAACCAAAAGGTATCCTAGTTTATGCTACCTGTACTCTTAACCTTTTAGAAAATGAAAAAGTAGTACAATCATTCCTGGAGTCCCATCCTAACTGGAGTCTTGAATCTACTCCTACTTCTGTAGCTAGTAATTTTGCGACATCCGAAGGCTGGATTAAAGTTTATCCCCATCGTCATAACATGGACGGATTTTTTATGGTGAAGTTGAAACGAGATTTCTGAGATGTGGACCTATCAAAATAGAAAGATGAAAGAAATACTTAAAATTCTTATCGGCGCTGCTTGGATAGATGGCGTTATTCAACCAGAAGAACGAAAATATTTACGTCGTGTAGCAGAAGACTTTAACCTTGGTGATGATCCAGAAATTAAACCCCTGTTGTCAGAATTAAAACCAATACAGCCAGTTGAATGCTACCAATGGTTAGAAGACTATCTGGGTGAAAATCACTCTTTTGAAGATTATCTAGAACTGTTGGAAAAAATTAGTGGTTTAATTTATAGCGATGGCTATGTGGATATAAGAGAGACAAAATTAATCGAAAAGATCCAAAATCTTGATCCCAATCAAGAATCTAGCAAGTCTATCTTTGATAAGCTGCTAAGAAAGATTCAGAAATTATATCGTGCGGCGGTTGAACAACAGGTCTAATATCAAGTCCGTTTAATTATTGAATTATAGAATTTAATATTGACATCCTCCCGCCACTAAACGCTTAGGCGTTTTAGTGGGGGATTCCCAAGACTCACGACTTGAGGTTTCTGCTTCGTCCCGTGCCAACTAGAGTATTGTGACCAATACTCCCCGTCGCTTCCAGTCCACAGACGTTTTGAACTACGCTATGCCCTAGCGCAGATATTCCACGATTTCTAATTTCTTGGCTAGCTGCTACATCCCTTGTCGTCGTGTATCCGCACTCATTACAGTGGTGGAAACGAATATCCAAGGTTTTCTTTCCTGTGTGTGCGCCACAGTTAGGACAAGTCTGAGATGTCCCATTCTTGTTAACCTTGGCAAAATACACATCTTCTTTGCAGCATACCCACTGCAAGATATTTACAAATTGACCAAAACCAGCATCAGCAGAATGTTTACTCAGCATCCCTCTTTGCCAGGAGACAAAGTTAATGTCTTCGACAAAAAGCATTCCTGCATCTTTCACAAGCCGACGGCTTAACTTAAAATGCCAATCTTTTCTGGTGTCAGATATACGTTGATGCAGCCTAGCTATTTTCTGATTTAACTTATGGCGATTATTTGACCCTTTTTGTTTATTCCTTAACCTACGTTGTAGCAATTTAAGCTCACGCTGTAGGGTTTTTAGGAATCGAGGTCGCTTAATCTCTTCACCATCACTAGTAGCTATGAATTTGTCAAATCCCAGATCTAAACCTCGTGGATGACCATGTGGTGTTGGATTAGGAACATTAACGTCTAGTTGTAATGACAGCATCACAAAATAACCAGATACTTTCCTAACTATCCTTGCTTGCTTAGGAACAAAACCATCAGGTATGGGACGAGACATTCTCCATTTAACTTCTTTCAACCCAGGCAACTTGATTGCTTTAGTTGAAAATGGGTCTTTATTCAACTGAGGAAAAACAAATGACCGCAATCGGTACTTATTTTTAAACCTCGGAAACCCAAAGCCTCTAGCTTTCATGTCATCCCAAGCTCTATCTAATGTTCTCAGAGTTTGCTGTAAAACCTGAGCATTGGTAGATTTTAGGAATTCATTGTTTTTCTTGGCTTCTGTTAGCTGTTTTGCCTGAACGTGGTAATTAGGGAATGGTTCGTCAACTGACATGATGTATTCACGTTCAATCGAGCAAGCATTAATTAAAGACTTACGAGACTTGCACCAGTCTTTACGCAATCCAAGCGCAAAGTTCCAGACAGAACGACATACATTAAGAGTGTTCTCAATGTGTTCAATCTGCTCGGAAGTTGGTTCTAGCTTGTATTCGTAAGTCAAAGTAATCATGTTTGTATTGTAGCCTACACAGACAAATTTTGTGTGTAGAAAATGTAAAATTGGGCTACAATGTTTATGTTGTTAGACAAAATTCATCCCACAAGGGGACAACGTCTCACCGTTAACCTCCTGCCGTCGGTTTAACACAAAGGGCTTGCCCGCATGTAGTCCTCTTTTGTCACTTAAGATAGCCGTTTTTCGGCACGAGCGATCGCTTGATAAGTCTTTTCTACAGCATCTGGTTCAACGGAAATCGAGGTTACGCCCCATTCAACTAGCTTCTCAATCAAACTAGGATGCTGTACTGGGGCTTGACCACACACCGAACAGGGAAGACCATTGGCTTTAGCTGTTTGAATCAGGCTGGCGATCGCACTATGCATTGCGGGATGATTGGCATCTAAACCGCGATCGCTAAAGTGAGCCTGTTCTCGATCTACTCCTAATAGTAATTGAGTAAGATCATTAGTGCCAATAGCGATTCCTTGAACTCCTGCACGAATATATTCAGGGAGCAAAAAGATAACTGAAGGTACTTCTGCCATAATCCATAGCTGAAATGAACTTCTGGTAGTTAAACCAATATTTTCAATTCCACGACGACAGAATTTAAACTCTTCCACGCTACGAACAAAGGGCAAGATCAAATTAAGATTCGAGTAGCCTTCGGCGGCTATAGTGGCTAGTGCTTCAAGCTCTAAATAAAATAAATCTGGATTAGATAAATAGTTATATGTGCCTCGATTACCAACTAGGGGATTAACTTCTGTATTTTGTGCATACCAATCGATAGAGCGATAAAACACAGGGCGGGGCGCAAATGCAGAGATAAACTGACATAGGGAGTTAGTGAGAGTATCTACAAATTGCGATCGCCAAGCGTAACCTTCGGGTAATTTCCAAGTTGCTAAAGGTTGAGAAGCCAATAAATCCGCCAACATTAATTCCGAGCGTAATAAACCCACTCCATCGACAGGCAATTTAACACTGTGAGCAATTGCCTCTGGTTGAGAAAGATTAACCATTAATTTAGTCGCGATCGGATAGTTTGGTGTTAAGACACCATGATTATGACTAGACGAAGATAAAGATAATTTTCGACTAGCTGCTTCTGGATAAACCTTGCCTTGATCTCCTTTGAGTAAAACTACCATGCCGTTTTGCAGAGTTTTAGTGGCATGAGCAGCATTGACAATGGCGGGAATTCTTAATTCTCTAGCCATAATTGCGCCATGACTAGTTATACCCCCTTCTTCAGTAACAATACCGCCGATATGTTTAAGCAAAGATATTTGATGTGGAGCAATGCTTTTAGTAACGAGGATACAACCATCAGGAAGGGTGCAGCCTTCAGTATCTAAATTATCAATAACCACAACTGTTGCCAGAATATTTCCTGGTGAAGCAGCCAAGCCCACTAATAAAGGTGGAATTGATGAGGATAAAGATAGTTGAGAAATAGTAGCGGTAAAATCTACTGAGTTCGAGAGGCGATAACTTAAGTGGGTAAAATAAAATTGCGGTGTTGTCGAAACCTGACTGGCAACCTGTGGCAAAGTCCAGACTAGATATCTAACTCGTGGCTGTTTAGCTAATATGGCTTGGGTAGACTGAATAAGTATTGCGATCGCGCTATGATCTAAAACATAAGTTTCTGATTCAGTTTCGCTGGGTATATAAATCTCTAAGCAATCTTCAAGTGATGTAGGATCAAAGTCTTTAGGTTTATAAGCATAATTTTTATGACCTAATTGCTGACCTAATATATCCCCCGTGTGACGATCTAGGTAATATGTGTCTGGTTGTACATCGCCTTGCCATAAACTTTGTCCCAAACCCCAAATCGCTTGAATACGCACTGTATCTGAGCCAACTTCGATTATGCCCGAAGCCACGGCTGTTTTGAGTGGCCGAATTGATACTGCTAAACCAACTTTTTCAATATTTAGTCCTAATTTTTGCCAATAGAGCAAACTCCTAGCAGTAAATAACTCTCCCCAAACTCTTTTGACGGCTGAAGCTAGGGTTTCGGGAGTTAAGAAACACGTTTGCGACCGCCATATACTCCTGCTGCCCTGATCTCGTTGATTAGGTATTGCCAAAAAGGGATGCAAAATTAAAGTTGAGGAGTTTAACAGTTGTGCAGCTTTAAATATCCTCTCTTGCCATTCTTGAGGAAAAACAGTTTCGTTGATAGTCTGACGACTACGTTGAGCAATTGACTGCAAAACCCGATAATTATCTACATCTAAATGCAAAGAAGAATCGGGTAAATTGCCAATTAAAGATTTTGAATCATCTAAGCTGGCTAAAAAATCTAGCAATAGACTATTACTTAACACAAACCCAGGTAAAATCGGACACCCATGTTGGAGTAGTTGGCTGAGAATAAATAATTGCTCGCCAACTAAAGACTGTTCTGAATGTTGAATTTGTGAAAGCCAATAAAGATGATTCACGGCTTTTCAAGTAACAGCAGCTAATTCTTGATTTTTGACTATAAGTTTTGCGAGAAATTCTTCGGTTAATTTGACAAATGCTTTTGATCCTCCAGAGTTAGGCATTGCTAACGACACTGGAGTAAATAAATCTACTGCCTTAGCGACATTAACATCCATTGGAATTGATTGCTCGAACAGTTGTTCTGGATAAAAGTCATCTTTGACTCTTTTCATTACCTGTTTATAATATCTGCCCATCAATCCACCAGCGGAAAGGATGAAAATAATTCCTAAGAGATTTACATCTAATGGCTCAGTATTTCGATGGCTTTCTTTCAGTTTAGCAATTCTTCTTTCTAATAGTTGAATTCCCACTAAAGATAATGGTTCAGGGCGAGCAGGTAATAGATAAAAATTACTCGCTGCAATACCACTACGAGTTAATAAATTATACCCAGGAGCGCAATCTAAAATAATAAAATCATAATCATCTATTATTGGTTCAAGAATTTGTTTAATTAAAAATCTTTCAAAATTATCCCAAACTTTTTTAAATTCTTTTTCATCATTAGCAACTGCTTGTTGATGTAACGTCTCTGAGACGAGATATTCATCATAAAGCTCGATATCCCCAGGGAGTAACTCTAAACCATTTATGCCACAAATCTCAGGAACAATAATGTCTTTGACATCTAATTTGCTCCAAGGATTGGGATTAATGATGTTATCCAAGAGATAACTTAAAGTACGTTTTTTCTTACGCAATTTAGCAAATTCATGAGGAGAAACTAAACTTAAAGTTGCACTAATTTGCGAGTCTAAATCTAAAACTAAAACACGCTTGCCGTGTTTGCTTGCCAAACAGGTAGCAAGATTGACAGTTAAAGTGGTTTTGCCCACTCCACCTTTCATGTTCACAGTGCTGATAATGGTTCCCATGTTTGAAATTCCTAACAGTCTCAGTTAAAGTAAGTTTGCCAGAAGATACTCTGGCGATGATAAATTGTAATCTTTCCTATAGTTTTTTAGAGACTGACGAGTGGGAATTATCGTGTTGTCTATTTGAATACTTTTTTTAAAAGCAAAATCACTGATTATTTTCAATGAACAATAAATTAACAACTTTTGCTAAGATATGTTGCTTCTTTAACAGTTCTTCAGATTGTTTTTATATTCTTTAGGTATTGGATCTTTCTAGATAATATACAGTTTAAACGCCTGCATAGCCCAAGAAGATTAAGAAAATCGGGTTTTAGCTCCACGGCGGGAAGCCCCGCGCTCTGTGCGATAGCACGAGCGTCGGGATGAGAGCCGTGACTAGGTTTAGCGGTCAAAGTTTTATCGCGCG
>Ga0209082_1000178_pt1 | contig 30115 bp, 24 predicted proteins | sample ColdCreekSource_FD_184127 | JGI IMG/M metagenome (GOLD analysis project Ga0209082, IMG submission 184127) | Groundwater microbial communities from Cold Creek, Nevada to study Microbial Dark Matter (Phase II) - Cold Creek Source (SPAdes) (version 3) | ecosystem: Environmental > Aquatic > Deep... | reverse complement strand
CACGTTGGCCCAATTGTCCCAAGTCGCAGGCAATGTCCTCTCCACACGGGGACTTCATTTTGATTCCCCCTCCGTGCAGGGTCTGCCGCAGCGTCTCATCCTCCATGTCCCGCAGATCGGAGCAAACCAAGAGGACCATGTGGAGATGCTGATAGGCCCTCCGCAGAAAATCGGATTCGATGCCGAAGGGCGTCCCACTGTGGCCGCAATCAAATTTGCGGAGGGCGCCGGCGTCCCCCTTTCGGACATCCAGATTGTCCAGAAAGAAAAAGGGGCCTATCTTGCTATTGAGAAAAAGATCAAGGGAGAGCGAACGGCAGCCCTTCTCAAGACAATCCTCCCTGAAATCATCGCAACGCTCATCTTCCCCCGCTCCATGCGTTGGAACACCTCTCGTGTTTCTTTCGTCCGCCCCATTCGCTGGATCATGGCAATTTACAATGGTAAACCGATCCGTTTCTCGTACGCAGGTGTTGCGTCCGACTCTCTCTCCTACGGCCGCCGCCTGCTTGACCCCATCCCCTTTCGTGTGAGCGATTTTGAGTCGTATCGGAAGGAGCTGAAAAAGCGGTTCATCCTGATTGATCCAAAAGAACGGCGACAACGGATTGTCTCAGCGATTGCGCAAGTGGCAAAGGAGTATGGCAGTGAGGTTCAGGATAATCCGGAACTGGTGGAGCAGGCGGTCTTTATGGTGGACTTTCCAAAAATCGTTACTGGGACCTTCGATCCAACGTTTTTACAGATTCCAGCAGAGGTGATTATTTCGGTGTTGAAAGAACATCAAGGTTATTTCTCCCTCTGTTCCAAACAGAGGCGCTTACTGCCCCGATTCATTTCCGTGATCAATGGTAAAACAGCCCACGTTGAAACGGTTCGACATGGGATGGAACGGGTCGTCCAAGCACGCCTTTCAGATGCGGAGTTTTATTATAAAGAAGACCGGACCCAGCGGCTTTTCGATCGCGTGGAGATGTTGAAAGGGGCGACGTTTCAGGAGAAATTGGGGACCCTCTATGAAAAAACAGAACGACTGGTTCAGCTCTCGAAATGGATGGCCGGTCAACTCAAACTCGATTCCAATGTTGTTTCAAATGTTGTTTCACGGGCGGCACTTTTGTGTAAGGCCGATATACTGACCGGTTTGGTTCGGGAGTTTCCATCACTTCAGGGAACAATGGGAAGGGTCTATGCCTTGCTCGACGGAGAAGAGTCTGAAGTCGCAACGGCCATTGAAGAACATTACCTTCCCACGTTTTCCGGAGGGGCGTTGCCTCTAAGTCGTCCCGGCCAGATTCTAGCAGTCGTGGACAAAATAGATACCCTCGTCGGTTGTTTTGGGGTGGGACTGATCCCAACCGGTTCGGAAGACCCATACGCCCTTCGCCGACAAGGGTTGGGAGTGATCCAAATCCTGGCCAGAGAGAAAAGGCATTTTTCATTGAACGACTTGATTGGGGAGGCGATTCGGCTTTACGGAGATCAGGGAAAATTTAGAGAGGAGGAGATACGGAAGGAGGTCATACGATTTCTAAAACAACGTCTTTCAACCTATCTCCAATCCGAAGGGATACGCCCTGATCTGATTCAATCCGTTTTGTCGTCCGATATGAACTGTCTCTCCATCCCGATAGAATCAGCTCGGGTGTTGTCTCGCTTGTCGGCATCCCCGCTGTTTGGACAATTGGTGACTGTTGTAAAACGGGTCAGTCGAATCCTCCCGAAAGAGTTTCAGGGCAGGGTGGCGGTGACGATGCTGACCGATCCTGCCGAACAGGATTTATACGCGGCCGTGATGACGGCACAACGGCTGTTTGATGAGCATTTTACAGCCCTAAATTTCGAGCCAATTCTTAAAGGGTACACCCTCCTTGCAGATCCGTTGAATCGTTTTTTTGAAGAGGTGCGGGTGATCGCTCCGGATGAAGCGATCCGCAACAACCGTCTGGGGCTGTTGTATGCGGCTCGTCAATTGTTTGATCCGTTCGGTGATTTTTCCAAAGTGGTGGAGGCAGGGACATCTGAATCGAAACCTCCCAATGAGGGTCATAAAAATTGACCCCCGCGCCGACCCAATGTTAAAATGTGGACGTTGTTGTGGGGGCCGGTTCTTGTGATCACCTGCTGGTCTGTAAAAATAAGTCAGGAGTAAAATCATGGCATTAAACAAAAAATATGTTTATTCGTTTGGTGGGAAGAAGGCGGCGGGGCGGGGTTCTATGAAAGAGCTATTGGGTGGGAAAGGGGCCGGTTTGGCTGAGATGACCCGGCTTTCAATCCCTGTTCCACCCGGTTTTACCATTACCACAGAGGTCTGCTCTGAATTTTTCAAAAACGGTCAGAAATTGCCACGAGGATTATGGGAAGAGGCCATTGCTGCAATGAAACAGGTCGAAAAGTTACAGAGAAAACGATTTGGCGATCCGAGCAACCCGCTTCTGGTGTCGGTTCGGTCTGGATCGCGGGCATCCATGCCGGGGATGATGGATACCATCTTGAATCTGGGTCTCAACAACCGGAGTGTGAAGGGGTTGATTGCACATTCCGGCAATGAACGGTTTGGTTGGGATGCCTACCGGCGGTTTGTGGCGATGTTTGGAAGTGTCGTAATGGGGGTAAAGCGGGAGGACTTTGAGGCCGCCCTCGGCGAAAAGAAGAAAGCGTGTGGTGTTTCGCTGGATACCGAACTCCCTGTGGCGGCCCTTCAGGAGATGGTCCAGATATTTGAAAAAATTATTTTAAGTGAGACAGGAAAGCCTTTTCCAGACGATCCGTACGAACAGCTTCGGCTCGCCATTCATGCCGTGTTTAACTCGTGGAACGGTCAGCGGGCGATTACCTACCGACGGATCAATGGCATCCCAGACAGTTGGGGGACGGCGGTCAATGTAGTGGCGATGGTCTTTGGAAATATGGGGGATGACTCGGGCACCGGCGTGGCGTTCACCCGTAATCCATCCAGTGGCAAGCGGCAGTTTTTCGGTGAGTTCCTTTTTAACGCACAAGGGGAAGATGTGGTGGCCGGTATTCGGACGCCCCTCCCCATTGCGGCGTTGGCGCAACGACTGCCTGCCGTCTATAAAGAACTTTTGTCTGTTTATAAACGGTTAGAGACCCACTATCGTGACATGCTTGATTTGGAGTTTACGGTTCAGCAGGGAAAGCTCTACATGTTGCAGACGCGGGTGGGAAAACGGACGGCGCAGGCCGCTATACAAATTGCGGTGGATATGGTGAAGGAAAAACAGATTACACGAGAAGAGGCACTCTTGCGGGTGAATCCGATCCAGATTGATCAATTGCTTCATCCGACCATTGACCCTGCGGCGCAGGTAGAGGTTATTGCGAAAGGGCTGCCGGCTTCTCCCGGTGCGGCCATTGGGAAGGTGGTCTTTTCTGCGGAAGATGCGGAACGAATGGCAGAGCTGGGTGAAAAGGTGATTTTGGTTCGAATGGAAACGACGCCGGAAGATATTGGTGGAATGCACGTTGCACAGGGGGTTCTGACGGCACGGGGGGGGATGACATCTCACGCAGCGGTCGTGGCTCGCGGGATGGGAAAGTGCTGTATCACCGGTTGTGATGCGGTGATTGTTGATCTAGAGCATCGCCTCTTTACCGTCGGAAGCCATATCGTGAAAGAGGGGTCTCTCGTCACGTTAAATGGCTCGACCGGAGAGGTCATTCTGGGTGAGACGCTGTTGGTTCAGCCTGACATTAGTCCCGTCTTCAAGGTGTTCATGGGTTGGGCCGATCAGATACGGACATTGAAGGTTCGTACCAATGCAGATACCCCAAAAGATGCTGCAACGGCTCGACGATTTGGCGCAGAAGGAATTGGTTTGTGCCGGACGGAGCATATGTTTTTTGAGGAGAAGCGGATCCGTGTCTTTCGGGAGATGATTCTGGCCGACTCCAAAGAGGTGAGAAGGGAGGTATTGTCGAGGCTTTTGCCGATACAGCGTGGTGACTTTCTAGAGATTTTCAAGGAAATGACCGGTCTTCCGATTACCATCCGATTGCTTGATCCGCCGCTTCATGAATTTCTCCCACATACCGAAGAGGAACTCTCTTCGCTGTCTCGTGAAACCGGCGTTCCGATTGCACGGCTTCGGGAGAAACGGACGTTCCTTCACGAAATCAATCCGATGCTGGGGCACAGGGGATGCCGTTTGGGGGTAACTTATCCGGAAATTTACGAAATGCAGGTACAGGCCATTTTTGAAGCAGCCTGTGAGTTTACAAAAAACAAGAGGAAGAAGTCACCGATTGTCAAAATTGAGGTAATGATTCCGCTTGTTGCGCATCTCAATGAATTTGTGAAGATGAAGGCCCTCTGCATGCAGATGGCCGAAGCGGTAATGAAACGGTATAAGCAAAAGGTGCCGTATCTGATTGGAACAATGCTTGAATTACCGAGGGCGGTTTTGGTGGCTGATCAGATTGCGCAGGAGGCCGAGTTTTTCTCTTTTGGCACCAACGATTTGACGCAGATGACGTTCGGTCTCTCACGTGACGATTCGGGTCGTTTTCTGCCGCAGTATTTGGATGAGGGGGTGCTCTCCTCTGATCCTTTTGTGACGATTGATCAAGAGGGAGTTGGGACGTTGATGCGGATGGGTGTGGAGAAGGGAAGGGGGGTGCGTGCCGACCTGAAAATTGGGATTTGCGGTGAACATGGTGGGGAGCCGACCTCGGTGGAATTTTGCCATCGAATTGGTCTGAACTATGTCAGTTGTTCTCCCTACCGTGTCCCGATTGCCAGATTGGCAGCCGCCCAAGCGGTAGTGAGGGGGCGCATTAGATAAGGAGGTTTCTCCAACGGTAGCCCCTTTTTAACGTCAGCCGAAAGCACCTTCCACATTGATCGCGTCTGGCATCCGCAGACATTAACTAAATCAAATAGTTTTGAATTAAGAGAAAGGTATATCGTCTTTAAATGCGGTGCGAGGGAGCACGGCCTTACTGCCAAAACTATTTGTTGAGCGCATTATTTGATTGCTTCAATACGATCTTCATAAACACAAATCAGCTTATGTTCCCTGAGCAAGATTTCGATCCTACCCCAAACCTTTGCGAGTAACTGGTGAAAAGCTCGACGTTGCATGTTTCCAAATCGTAAATGAATGACCCGTGGGGGAGGGTTGTCCAACAAAATCCGATCTGAAAAATCGGTATCCTTTGTCACGATGACATACTCGGCTTCCTTGGCATATTCCCATAGGACGTTATCTGAAGCACCACTTCCTAAAGCAACACGAGCCACCCCTACAGGCAGGGACGGATGAAAGGTCAGTCGTTCAGGGATATTCTCATCAAGAAGGAATCCCTTCACGCAACCTTCTCAACAATAAAATGATTGCCCATTAATATAGACGAAAATCGTAAACAAGCGAGCACATCTTCACGTGTAAGCGTTGGATATTCTTCCATGACATCGGAAATCGAATCTCCCGCACCGAGAAACTCTAAAATGGTTTGGACCGTAATCCTAGTGCCACGAACCACCGGACGACCGTTACAGAGAATAGGATCAATAACAATTCGACTTTCCATGAGGCCCATCATAAACCTACAGCGCGTCTATAGCAATCTATGAATTTTTCACCCACCAACGGGGTGCTAAGGGACTGACCTAAAATAAGTTGGATAAGTTAGATATGAAAAAGTATATTATGCATGCTCTTCTAGTGGATCAGTTCCCCTACCCACTCAAAATGAGAAAAAGCCGTTTGATTCCTACCGATCTTCTATCACTTCCACCCCTTTGGGGATTTTGAACTGGAATTGCCCTTCCTTGATCCCTTGATTGACCTTCACCCCATCAAAAGAAAAGGTCGAGACATTTCCATTCTCCTCGTAGAGCGAGATAGTTTTCAGAATCAAGCCATTGAGCTTCGGATAGGGTACCACCGTGGCAATGATGTAGCGTAACGCCAACGACCCACCCTGTGTGTGTGGGATCATTCGGATAGAAGTGGGACGATTCACCCCGGCCTCTTCTACTGAGATACGAAAATAATCCCCCAGATGATCCAATTTCGTCAGAAGCTGTAACGGAATCATTTGATCGGTATCGCCGGGGGCGATATCTCTTTTGATCACCTGCTGCTGTTCGGGGGTGTAGTAAAACACCCTGTTTCCATTGACAAAAATCTGTTTCGGCTCCGGCTTTTGATAATCCCAACGGATCAGCCCCTTCTTCAGAAAAAGCCTTCCACTTTCTACCGACTCGGTATCAAACCCTTCAAACCGAATGGTTTGGGTAAAATCAGCTTGCAAATCTTCCATCTTCCGATAGGTTGCTTCTATCTCCGAGAGAAATGTGGAGAGAGCTGCTTCCCCTCTCAACGAGACGGGTGATAGTAGGAAAAGGCTTATCACCAGTTGTATCATGCCATTCTTCGCACCCTTCGCAGGGGTCGCACCCCCGTCGTGACGGTTTTTAGAGGCGCCCTGCATTCTACTCATTTTCTTTTCGAATCAAAATCTCTCTCGGCTTACCCCCGTTGGCTGGGCCGAGCAGACCATCCTCTTCCATCATCTCAATCATTCTGGCTGCACGGGGATATCCCACCCGCATTTTTCTTTGTAGAAATGAAGCGGAGGCCTGTCCATTCGTGATCACAATCTCCCGTGCCTGTTCATAGGCCTCATCTCGTTCCTCATTCGAGGACGATTCTGCCGTCTCCACTGCCGTGAGCGATGTGTCGTAGCGTGGCGCCGCCTGCTGTTTGATAAAGTGTACCACCCGCTTGACCTCCTCTTCGGAAACATACGCCCCGTGTATTCGCTGTAGAGTCCCCGTCGTGGGAGAGAGATAGAGCATATCTCCTTTGCCCAGAAGCCGTTCGGCCCCCTGCGTGTCTAAAATCGTTCTGGCGTCCACCTTGGATGCAACACGATAGGCAATCCGTGCAGAAAAATTTGCCTTAATAATACCGGTAATCACATCCACCGAAGGACGTTGTGTTGCTAGGATCAGGTGCATTCCACAGGCGCGTGCCTTCTGCGCAAGGCGGACAATAGATTCTTCCACATCTCGCGAAGAGGTCATCATGAGATCGGCCAGTTCATCAATCAAAATCACAATATAGGGGAGCGGCCCGTCATGCTGATCGTTCTCCAGTACCTCCTTTTTCTTGCCCTCTTTTGCAAACCATTGATTGTAGGCCTCAATGTTACGAACCCCTGTCTTGGCCATCTGTTCATAACGACGCTCCATCTCATCCACCATCTTTTTAAGGAGCAGAGAGGCCACCTTGGGACGTACCACCACCGGCGCAATTAAATGCGGAATCCCATCATAGAGAGAAAACTCCAGCATTTTTGGATCAATCATGAGTATTTTGACCTCGTCTGGCCTGGCTGAACAGAGAATGGAAAGAATAATCCCATTCAGTCCGACACTTTTGCCCGATCCGGTAGAGCCTGCAATAAGCAGATGGGGCATCCCGACAAGATTGGCTGTCACGGGGGCGCCAAAAATATCTTTTCCAAGCGCCAAACAGAGACGCGATGGCGTAGAATCAAACGCTGGGGAACCGAGAATCTCTTTTAATAAAACCGATTCCCTATTTTTGTTTGGAATTTCCAGCCCCACCACCGCTTTGCCAAAAATCGGGCTGACAATTCGCACTGGCACTCCGCGCATCGCCAATGTCAGGTCGTCCGCAAGGGTGGTAATCTGACTGAGCTTAATCCCTGGCGCTGGCTCAAACTCAAACATCGTCACGACGGGACCGGGGTGAACTTCGGTGATCTTTCCCTCTACATTAAAATCGAGTAGTTTGGTTTCAAGGGTCTTGGACATGGCAATCCATTCTGCTTCATCTGGGCGGTGTAATGAAGCAACCGGGTCAGAGAGGGTGGAAAGGGGAGGAAGCCGATATGCCCCAGGTCTTGCTTCTACCGTTACCACCACTTCGTTGTGCGAAGGAATCGGGGGAAGTTTTAATACCTGCGGCCGGGCGATGGAAGGGGGGGGGGTATTGGGTTGCACAGGAAGGGGAACACGCTCTTTTTGAACAAGGACCGCATGGGCCTCCCATCGGGTGACCCATGCGGTCCATATCCGTTTTGAAAAATAAAATGATTGGACCAAGAATGTGCGCAGGGAAAATGGGATGATCAGCAACGAACCGATGAGAGGCAGGACGTAAACAATAACCTGTGTTCCTGCAACGGAAAAATAATTGAAAAAGAGATAGGAGAAAAGGGCGCCCACCATCCCGCCACCGGAACGATAGGAAACCGGCAAGGGCGATGTGTTGGGATAGGCCATCACACAGATAGAGATCAACCAGAGTCCTCCACCCACAAGCGATTTTTTAAGGGAAAATTGCTTCAGGTCAAACAGAAATGAGATGCCGATCGTGGTCAGAAAAACCGGGAACAGATAGGCCCCGAATCCAAAAAGTTGATAGAAGAGGTCGGAGACGATCGCCCCGACCCAACCGACGGCATTCTGGATTTTGGGGAGGGCAGAAAGGGTGGAGAGGGAAGGGTCTTGCGGGTCATGGGTATAAAGACTCATCCCCAACAGCACTCCAATGGTGATGAGGGTGATCCCCACAATTTCATTCCGAGTGGATTCCAATTTTTTCTGATGCAAGGTCCCCATATCGGTCACGGACAATGTATCATACCCAATAGATATGCTACAATGCCCTCCGTTCCAATGGGATAAGAAAGATGAATCTATACGAAAAATGTCTCCATAGAAAAATTGTCTATCAGGGCAAATATGTTCGGACCGAAGAACAGACCGTTCTCCTGCCGGATGGGACGGAAACGATCCGTGAGATCGTCTCGCCACCCGATGCGGTTGGCATCTTTGCGCTCGGCCCCAACGAAGAGGTCTATTTGGTTCGACAATATCGGCCTGCCATCGGGCAAATCACGTTGGAGATTCCAGCCGGTATTATAGACCCGGGGGAGCGTCCAAGCGATACGGCAAAACGGGAGTGCGCGGAAGAGACGGGGTGGATGCCGGGAAAGCTCCAACATTTTATGAGCTATTATCACTCGGTCGGTTTTTCCACCGGTAAAATTGATCTGTTTCTTGGAAAAGAACTTGTCTCCATGCCGACCGTCCATCTGGATGCAGGAGAGTTCATAGAGAGGGTCACACTCCCTTTTGACACCCTCTACCAGCAGGCAATAGAAGGTCTCATCATAGATAGCAAGACACTACTCGCTGCATTCTGGTATCAACAAAACAGACCGCATCTGAAATTGTAATCAGCAAAATTCTCTACGACGAGACATTCATGGGGTCATTTCTTGCGCGCAAGGCGCTACAGTTTTCGATTGCTTTGTTCGGCATGACTCTGCTTTCGTTTGGAATCATCCAGTTGGCACCGGGTGATCCAACCGGTCTCGAAACATCCATGAATCCCCGCGTTTCGGTCGAGGCGCGGGAAAGAATGAGGCGGCTCTATGGACTCGATCGTCCGCTTCATGTTCAATACATCCACTGGCTGCGCCGTTGCGTCACATTGGATATGGGAAACTCCTTTTCGGATGGCGAGCCGGTGACCCAGAAAATCCTTCGGCACCTTCCGATTACGATTGCCATCAACCTCCTCTCCCTTCTACTCATTTTGGTCGTCGCCATTCCGATTGGTATTTTGTCGGCGATCCGCCCCTACTCATGGTTTGACAAGGCGACGACCCTGTTTGTCTTTGCCGGTTTTTCGCTTCCCAGTTTCTGGTTCGCACTCCTTCTCATGATTTTTTTCGGTGTTTATCTGGGGATATTCCCTCTCTCCGGCCACCAATCGTTGGTGGTGGAAGGTTTCTCGTGGTCGGAGCGGCTTTTGGATTATGCACATCACTTGACCCTGCCTGTTTTCGTTTCTTCCATTGCCGGATTTTCCGGTTACTCTCGCTACCTGCGCTCTGAGATGCTGGAGGTGATTCGCCAAGACTACATACGCACCGCCCGCGCGAAGGGGCTGAGCGAACGACGCGTCATTTGTCACCACGCATTACGAAACGCCCTTCTTCCAATTGTTACGTTGTTGGGGATGGAGATTCCGAGCTTAATTGGAGGGAGTGTGATTGTCGAAAACATCTTTGCCATCCCGGGGATGGGACGACTTTCTTTTCAAGCGGTTTTCGAGAGAGATTACCCTGTCATCATGGGTCTCACGCTCTTTGTCGGGCTTCTCACGTTGATGGGGAATTTCCTTGCAGATGTGGTCTACTCGTGGCTGAACCCCAAAATTCGGCTTTCCTAAAAATGTTTGAGAAAAATGGAACAAAATAGCGGTGTTAAAATTAAAACAAGATTGTCCCGAAAGATAGATCAGTTGATGAAGAATCGGATGGCGGTCTGTGGCGCCTTCATCATTTTGTTTGTTTTTGTCGTGGCTCTCTTCGCCCCCCTGATTGCCCCCTATCCCCCAGACCAGATCACCATTCAAGACAAACTGCAACCGCCCAGCACGGCCCATTTCATAGGAACGGATTCATTGGGGCGAGATGTGCTCAGCCGGATGATCTGGGGTGCTCGTATTTCCCTCTGGGTTGGTTTTATCGCCATCGGGATTGCCCTGCTCATTGGCGTCACGGTGGGGGCCATCGCAGGTTTTTACTCGGGTTGGATTGACATTATTCTGATGCGGTTTGTTGACATCATGTTGACCATTCCTACATTTTTTTTGATTCTTGCTGTCATTGCCGTTCTGGAGCCGTCGCTCCAAAACATCATGGTGATTGTCGGGCTAACCGGTTGGATGGGGATCGCCCGATTGGTCAGAGCACAATTTTTAGCGATCAAGGAAATGGAATATGTCTTGGCCGCACGGGCGCTGGGGGCCAGTCATTCCAGATTGATCGTTCGTCATATCCTTCCCAATGCCTTATCCCCTGTTTATGTTTCAGCCGTCTTTGGAGTTGCGGGAGCGATTCTTGCCGAATCGGGACTGAGTTTTCTGGGGTTGGGCGTCCAGCCGCCGCAGGCCAGCTGGGGAACAATTTTATCGGAGGGGAAAAACACCCTTGAGATTGCCTGGTGGCTATCGGTCTTCCCAGGTATGGCCATTTTTATCACGGTGTTGGGTTTTAATTTACTGGGAGAAGGGTTACGCGATTTGTTCGACACACGCCTTTCTGCATGAGGGGCACTATCGTACTCCCAGTCCCTCTGCTTCCAATCGGCGTATGTGGTCCCGCAGGTCAGCGGCCTCTTCGAACTCAAGTTGCTTGGCTGCTGTCAGCATCTTCCCTTTCAGTTTTCCGATGAGCCTCATCCGCTCTTCTTCCGACAGATAGGCCTCTTTTTCTTCCGCGATGGAAAGGGAGACATTGGGGACCTCTTGCCTTTGAAGTGCTTCCGGAATTTTCCTCCGGATGGAAGTTGGGGTCACCCCGTTCTCCATGTTGTACGCCTGCTGAATCACCCTGCGACGGGTTGTCTCATCTATCATCAGCCGCATGGATTGAGTCGTTGTCTCTGCATACAAAATCACGGAACCGGAGAGGTGTCGCGCCGCCCGTCCGGCGGTTTGAATGAGGGAACGGTATGAACGGAGGTACCCCTCCCTGTCGGCATCAAAGATCGCGACCAACGATACCTCTGGGAGGTCCAGCCCCTCCCGTAAGAGATTGATCCCAATCAAGACATCGAATATCCCCATTCTAAAGTCCCGAATAATCTCGGTCCGTTCAATCGTCTTGATATCGGAATGAAGATAACGCACCTTCAATCCCAGCTCATGATAATAGTCTGTCAAATCTTCCGCCATCCGTTTGGTTAAAGTGGTGATCAATGTCCGTTCCGATTTTTCCACACGGACATGAATTTCTGCCAGCAGGTCGTCCACTTGCCCTTTTGCGGGGCGCACAAAGACGTTCGGGTCTATCAGGCCGGTCGGGCGAATAACCTGTTCGATCACCCGGCCTTCTGCCTTTTGTTGTTCATCCAGACCGGGGGTGGCCGAGACATAGATGACTTGTTTCACCTGCTGCTCAAATTCCAAGCCGGTCAACGGGCGATTGTCATATGCGGAGGGAAGACGGAAGCCATAGTCAATCAAGTGGCTCTTGCGGGCATGGTCTCCCTTCTGCATCCCGCTGATCTGGGGAAGGGTTACATGGCTTTCATCAATCATGACAAGATAATTGGAAGGGAAGTAGTCCAGGAGGGTCGGGGGCGGCTCACCGGCGGCTCGCCCGGACAGATGGCGCGAGTAGTTTTCGATCCCATGGCAATAACCGATCTCGCGAATCATCTCCAGATCAAAGAGGGTTCGCTGTTCAATCCGCTGCGCCTCAACCAACATATTGTGCTGACGAAAATATTGAATCCGATGATCCAATTCGGACTCAATCCCCGCCCGTGCCACATCTATTCGGTCGGAAGGGGTAACGTAGTGGCTCCCCGGATAAACGGCGATTTTTGGAAGACGTTGGATGACCGATCCCAGCAGTGGATCCACTTCATAAATAGCCTCCACTGTGTCACCCAAAAACTCCACTCGAATTGAACGATCCTCCGACGAAGCGGGATAGATTTCAATTCGATCTCCACGCACACGGAATGTCCCGCGGTGAAAATCAAAATCATTCCGTTCATACTGAATCTCAACCAGTTTTTTCAAAACTTTGTCCCGCTCGATCTCCATCCCCTCCACCAGATAGACCAGCATTTCATGATAGGCCTCGGGTGAACCGAGTCCATAGATACAGGAGACGGAGGCCACGATGACAATATCGTTTCTCTCAAACAATGCTCGTGTGGCGGCATGGCGCATTCGATCAATGGCATCGTTGATCGCCGCATCTTTTGCGATGTAGGTATCGGTCTGAGGTAGATAGGCTTCGGGTTGATAGTAATCGTAATAGCTGACAAAATACTCGACGGCGTTCTCTGGGAAGAAATCCTTGAACTCACGATAGAGTTGGGCGGCCAAGGTTTTGTTGTGGACGATGACCAGGGTCGGCTTCTGAACCTGTTCGATGGTATGGGCCATTGTGAAGGTTTTACCGGAGCCGGTCACACCCAACAACACCTGATGGGGTTTCCCTTGTCGCACCCCTCGCACAAGAGACTCAATGGCTTTGGGCTGATCCCCTTTGGGTGTAAATTCAGAGTGAAGCTTGAAACTGGGCATGGAACCCCCTTCGGATGGTCAGGAATTTCTTGATCAATCGCTTCGTTTAGAAAGTGCTATAGCAATTTTTTTATGCGTAGCGGAAAATGGGTAGAGTGCTAATTGATCCACCCCTGTCCATTTCCAATCAGAAAAAGGGATTCGTTTCACCCCTTTTATCTCGCCTTCAACGACATGGAGTGTCATCTTAAAATGCGTGAAGGTATGTCGAAGTATCCACCACGGACGAAACTTTCTGACAGGTTTGATCTCACAACCGATTACCTCTTTCAGTAGGTCGGCGAATTGGAGGTCAAACGATTTCTCTGTCTCCTCGACACGTCCACCGGGAAATTCCCACAATCCCCCCAATAATCCTTTGGGGGAACGCCGATGAATCAACACCTGTTGGCGATACCAGATCACCCCGGCAAGATAAGGGTAGTGGGGAATCTTCTTCCGAATTGTCTTAACCGGAATCTCCATTTGTAGCCCTTGCCTGAATGCCGCGCATCCCTTTTGAACAGGACAGATGGGACATCGGGGTTGGGTCGGGGTACAAACCGTGGCCCCCAAATCCATCAATCCTTGCGTATAAAAATTGGCATGGCGGTAAGGAAGTAGCTGTTCCGAATAATCCCAGAGTTGTTTTTCCACCGCTTTCTCGCGAGGATTTTTTTGCACGGCAAAGTAGCGGCAGAGCACCCTCCGGACATTTCCATCCAAAATGGGGTGACATTGTCCAAAGGCAATCGTCGCAATGGCATGGGCCGTTGATCGGCCAATCCCTGGAAGAGAAAGCAACCCCTCCACTGCGGTCGGAATCTGACCTCCAAACCGTTTCATCACCTCGCCTGCGGCCTCATGGAGGTGGCGACATCTGGCATAGTAACCAAGCCCCTCCCAAAGTTTTAGCAGATCAGACAAGGGCGCCTGCGCCAAATCAGATAGGGTTGGATACCGCGCGAGGAACCGGTGATAATAGGGAATGACCGTCGCCACCTGGGTCTGCTGTAACATGACCTCTGAAATCCAAATAAGATATGGATCGCGCGTGTGGCGCCATGGAAGGTCTCGCCCGTGCAGACGGTACCATTTTATAAGATGAAATCCGAAAGACCCAGTCATTGACAAAAATTGTAACTCTTCGTATAACTCTCTGCAACTCATCTTCCTCACGATCACCTATCACGGAATGCCCATGCTGCGTCCGAAGCTCGGAGTACTTTTAGTTCATGGTCACCTCGTTACGGAGGAACAACTTTCTGCTGCCCTCTCTATTCAAAAGAAAGAAGGGGGACGACTGGGTGGCATCCTCATCCGTTCCGGGGTCATTGGCGAAGAACAACTTCTTTCCTTTTTGAGCCAACAGTATGGGGTCGCTCCGGTTGATGTGAAGAATGTTCAGATTGATCCAACCATTCTAAAGCTGATCCCGGTGGATCTGGTCAAAAAATATATGGTGCTTCCAATCAAACGGACGGGAACCATCCTCCACATTGCCATGGCTGATCCAAGCGATGTCTTTGCGATAGACGACATTAAGTTTATGAGCGGATATAACGTGGAACCGCTCATCGCTACCGATTCTACCCTGGTGGATGCAATCAATAAGCATTACGGAGGTGGGACAGGAACCGCCGCCATGGAGAAAAGGACGAAAATTGAAACCAAAGATTATGTCCTAAAAGACGATCCAGAGGAGGACGCTTTGGCCAATCTGGGTGAGAATGAAGATGTTGTATCTGTGGAAGACTTCGATGCGGTAGTGGGGGCAGCGCTCGGCACGGTGGAGATGGTCGAGACGGCAGAAGAGGGAATTATCAAGGAGGTGGACGCCCCGATCATTACACTGGTGAACGGGATTTTGGTGAATGCCATCAATGTCGGCGCCAGTGACATTCACATCGAACCGTTTGAAGCAAAATTTTGTGTTCGTCTTCGGATTGACGGGGTCATGAAAACGACAATGCATCTTCCCCTTAAGATTAAAAATGCGGTTGTTTCCCGGTTAAAGATCATGTCCAAATTAAATATTGCAGAACGTCGGCTGCCCCAAGATGGCCGAATGAAGCTGAAATTGGGCAAAAAAAAAGAAGTGGACTTTCGTGTGTCTAGCGTGCCTTGTTTGTTTGGAGAGAAACTGGTTCTACGTATTTTGGACAAGGGAAATCTGACGCTTGACTTGAAGCAACTTGGTTTTGATGGAGAGGATCTGGTCAATTTTACCAATGCACTGAACACACCCTACGGAATGATTTTGGTCACAGGGCCGACCGGAAGTGGCAAAACGACCACCCTGTATTCTGCCCTTAAACTGATTTTATCAGACGAAATAAACATTATGACCGCAGAAGACCCGATCGAATACACGTTGAGCGGCATCAACCAGGTCCAGATGAAAGAAGAGATCGGTCTTACCTTTTCCAATGTGCTTCGCTCGTTCCTCAGACAAGACCCGGATGTGGTGATGGTAGGGGAAATGCGTGATTTTGAAACGGCTGAAATTGCTGTCCGTGCTGCCCTCACGGGGCACCTCGTTTTATCAACGTTGCACACAAACGATGCGCCCAGCACCGTCAATCGTCTTATCAATATGGGTCTGGAACCGTTTCTGGTCACTTCTTCCGTCATTATGATCATCGCACAACGATTGGCCAGGAAGATTTGTGCTGGATGCAAACAGCCAGATTCAATAGATCCGGACATATTGATAAAAGCTGGATTCAAAAAAGAAGATATAAATGGGACTGTCTTCTACAAAGGGAAGGGATGTATTGCCTGCAATCAGACCGGATATAAAGGGCGGATCGCCTTGTACGAAGTGATGCCGATTAAAGATCAGATGAGAGAAATTATCCTCAAGGGGGCATCTGCAGACGAAATCAAGAGAAAGGCCATCTCGTTGGGGATGGAGACACTTCGGACCAATGGGTTCAAGAAAATGAAACAAGGTGTCACCACCTACGAGGAAATTATTTACAATACAATGTCGGATTGAGGGAGTTTGAATGGCCAGTCTACAACCGTTGTTACAAACGATGATCGAAAAAGAAGCGTCTGACCTTCATTTGACCGTTGGATGCCCACCCCAGATCAGAGTTCATGGAGATCTTACCCCAATAGAGCATCCCAATTTAACCCCTGCCGATACAAAACAACTGGGCTACAGTGTGTTGACGGACGAACAAAAACATCGGTTTGAAGAAGACAACGAATTGGATTTTTCTTTTGGTATCAAGGGGTTAAGCCGTTTCAGGGGAAACCTTTTCAGCCAACGCGGAGCGGTTGCCTGCGCCATTCGAACCATTCCATTCAGGGTCAAAACCATTGAAGAACTGAATCTGCCACCGGTCATTCTGCAACTTTCAAAAAAACCACGTGGATTGGTTCTGGTAACCGGCCCCACCGGAAGTGGAAAGTCCACCACACTGGCCTCCATCATTGATCGTATGAACACGGATCGTAGCGGGCATATTGTAACGATTGAGGACCCGATTGAATTCATCCATGCCCACAAAAAGTCTATTGTCAATCAAAGGGAAATCCATTCCGATACAAAAAGTTTTAAGTCGGCGCTCAAGTATATCCTCCGGCAGGATCCGGATATTGTGCTGATCGGTGAAATGAGAGATATGGAGACGATGGAGGCGGCCCTCACCATTGCCGAGACCGGCCACCTGACCTTTGCCACACTGCATACCAATTCCTGTGCACAGACCGTCAACCGGATTATTGATGTCTTTCCTACCCATCAGCAGCCGCAAATACGAACACAGCTTGCCTTGGTTCTGGAAGGGATCTTGTCTCAACAGTTGCTCCCCACCGTCAACAACGATGGCAGGGTCATGGCCATTGAAGTGCTGGTTCCCAACGATGCCATCCGCAATTTAATTCGTGAGAACAAAGTTCATCAGATTTATTCCAGTATGCAGACCGGTCAGGGGAAAAGCGGTATGATGACAATGAATCAAGCCCTCTTCGATTTGTACAGCAGACGCCTGATTAGCCGAGAGGAGGCGTTGAGGAAAACGACCTATCTGGACGAACTGGTCACCATGATGGATAGAGGGACAATAAAAAAGGTTATTGCGGCATCCTGATGTTTGTGGAGAGGAGAAGTTATGGCGATATTTGTCTGGACAGGAAAAACACGGCAGGGAGAAACACGGAAGGGGGAGTTGGTCGCCAAAAACCAAGAGGAGGTGATCGCTCAGCTCAGAAAAGATAATATTATCGTTACTGCCGTCTCCCCCAAGGGGGGGGGGTTCACAATCAATTGGAATTTAGGAGAGACGGTTACACAGCAAGATGTCGCGATCATGACACGGCAGTTTGCCACTATGATCAACGCCGGTCTCCCGCTGATTCAATGTCTGGAAATACTAGGCGGTCAGACCAGCAAGAAGGTCTTCGCGGACGTATTGGAACAGGTCAAAAATGATGTACAAGGGGGTTCCACCTATGCGCAAGCGCTCGGAAAACACCCCAAAGTTTTTGACGCGCTCTATGTGAATCTCGTGGCTGCAGGCGAAACGGGTGGGGTGCTTGATACCATTTTGAATCGTCTTGCCCTCTATATTGAAAAGGCGATCAAGTTAAAAAGAAAACTTAAAAGCGCTTTGTACTATCCGGCTGCCATTGTGAGTGTTGCGGTAGCGGTTGTGACGATTCTCTTGGTCTGGGTCATTCCCATTTTCGCAAAATTATTCGCAGAATATGGAAAGGCGCTCCCTGCTCTAACCCAAGCAGTGATTAATCTAAGCTATTTCTTACAAGGTAATTTTTTTCTTATCCTAGGGGGGCTTTTTTTGTTTTCTTTTGGGTTTAGAAAATATTATGGAACGCCCAATGGACGCATGTTGATTGATCGCGTTTCCCTCAAACTGCCTGTGTTTGGTGATATCATTCGCAAAGCCAGTGTGGCCCGTTTTACCCGAACCCTCGCGACACTTCTCACGAGCGGCGTTCCTATTTTGGATGGGCTTGCCATCGTGGCCAGGATTGCAGGGAACAAGGTGATCGAACAGACACTCATGGATGCGCGTCAAAGCATTTCAGAAGGGAAACTGATCTCTGACCCACTGGCGAAGTCAAAAGTTTTTCCGGGGATGGTTGTTCAGATGATTGCGGTAGGAGAGAGCACCGGCGCGTTGGACACCATGCTCAACAAGATTGCCGATTTTTATGACGAAGAAGTGGATGTTGCGGTGGCCAATCTTGCCACGCTCTTGGAGCCGGCATTAATGATATTTTTAGGAATCGTTGTCGGAACCGTCGTGATTGCCATGTACCTTCCCATATTCAAGCTCGCATCGGTTGTCGGGTAAGGGTTTGTGACAGCATATGGGACGCGACCATTCCATCCTCTTGAATAAACTCAAGTGGTTCATGTCGTTGCGGGTGATTCTGGTCACCCTTTTGCTGGGACTCCCACTTTTTCTAAAACTTCAGTTCATGGATAACAGCACCACTGTTGTCTTTTTTTATTTGTTGATTGCCACCACCTATTTCTTTTCCATTGTCTATTTTATTTTTATCCGGTTTGTTCGGAACCCACTCACTTTCGTAGCGGTTCATCTTACCAGCGACCTCTTTCTTGAAACGGCCTTCATTGTCACCACACGCGGGTATGCCAGTCCATTTATTTTTCTCTACGTCCTTTCCATTATGATGGCGAGTTTTTTCTTTTATCGCATCGGGGGAATTCTGATGGCCACCGGCGCCACCTTGGGAATCGGATTGGCGGTTGGCCTTCAATATTTACAAATTCCTTCTATCCCTTTTTCTGGAATGCTTACCGGCAATGAGGCGCTCTATATTTTCATCGCAAATGGTTTTACCTTTTATGCACTTGGAACGGTGATGGGAAGTCTCTCCAGTCGGTTGAAAGAAAAAGATATCCGCTTTTCCGATTTCAAAGTCCGCCACGAAAACATTGTCCAAAGTATTCCCAGCGGAATCCTCACCACAAATGAGGCTGGACAGGTCACCTCTTTTAATCAATTTGCTTCCGACAATACCGGCTTTACGCCGGAGGAGGCGATCGGGGCCACATGGTGGGATCTCTTTTCATGCGACATCATCCGGGTGCGGTACCGAGACCTCGCTGTGACAGGGGCGCCACAGCGCTTTCAAGCAGACGTCATCAATAAAAAAGGGGAGACCATTCTTTTAGGGATTACCATTTCTGGATTAAGGAATGATGAAGGGGAGTTGATTGGGGTATTGGGAAGTTTTCAGGATCTGACGCGCCTTAAACATCTTGAGGAACAGGTACAGGGGAAGAAACACCTTGCGCTGATTGGAGAGATGGCGGCCGGAATGGCACATGAAATACGAAACCCGTTGGCTGCGATCAGTGGGTCCATTGAAATCCTGAAGAACACCCTCTCCCCTAGTGATGAAAACAGCAGGTTAATGAAAATTGCCCTCAAGGAGAGCGGCCGGTTGAATGCCATCATCACCGAGTTTTTACTCTATGCAAAACCGCAGCCGCCCAGAAGGAGGTGGGTGGACATTCAAAATCATCTCGCCGAAATGGTGGACGTCATTAAGAATCATCCCGACTGTCATCCCAGCACAAAGATAGTCTTTCTTCCTGCGCCCGGCCCGCTGATGCTCATGCTGGATCCGGATCAAATGAGACAAGCATTTTGGAATCTTGCCATTAACGCCCTTCAAGCGATGCCGACCGGGGGGGAGATGACCATTCAAATCAAAAAGGTGCGGTTGTCACGGTCGAGCGTAGGAGAGGGGGTCGAGGTCATTTTCAAAGACACCGGCGGGGGGATTCCAGAGAAAAACCGGCTCAAAATATTCAACCCGTTTTTTACAACAAAAGACTCCGGATCTGGGCTGGGGCTTCCCATTGTCAAGCGGATTGTGGAGGAACATTACGGAAAGATTGAGACAGAGAGTAGTGACTCTGGAACTGCCTTTCACCTCTATTTCCCTTTGGATGAATCGGCCGCATTGCGGGATACGGGAGAGTCCCCCAAAAAACCTGAAAATATTAACCCAAGCATGCGAGTGTAGGAATGAATGCAATTTTAGTGGTAGACAACGAAAAAAGTATGCGAGACCTTTTGGTCATCGTCTTGAGCAAAGAGGGATACCTTGTAGAAACGGCGGAAGATGGAGAAAAAGCAGTTTTCCTGATTGAGCAGAACCTCTTTGATCTCGTGATCACCGACATGAAAATGCCCCATATGGATGGCATGGAGCTGCTTAAAATCATCAAGAAAACGGCTCCAGACACCATGGTGGTGATGATGACTGCCTTCGCCTCCATGCGGACAGCGGTGGATGCAATGAAGGAAGGGGCGCACGACTATCTGGTGAAACCGTTTCAGATGGAAGAAATCAAACTCCTCATCAGAAACATTTTTGAAAAGAAACGCCTGCGTCTCGAAAATCGGCTGTTGCGCCATGAGTTAAAGGGGCGATCCACGTTGGTTGACACGGTGGGGACCCGAAGCCCGAAGATGTTAAAGGTGCTGGAACTTGTCCGCAAAGTGGCTGAGAGCAAAAGCAGCGTCATCATCTACGGGGAGTCTGGAAGTGGAAAAGAATTGATCGCGCGTGCGATTCATGAGGGTAGTTCTCGTGTAAATTGCCCTTTCGTCACCATCAATTGCAGCGCCCTTCCGGAGACCCTTTTGGAGAGTGAGTTATTCGGATACATGCAAGGCGCCTTCACGGGCGCCGTCGCCCACAAGGCAGGTCTTTTTGAAATTGCAGATGAAGGTTCTCTCTTGTTGGATGAAATCGGTGACATTCCGATGCCCATTCAGGCCAAATTATTACGTGTTCTTCAGGAACAAGAATTCCGCCGGGTCGGTGGAACAAAATCCATTAAAGTGGATGTCCGAATTATTGCGGCAACTCATCGGAACCTTAAAAAAATGGTAGACGAGGGGGACTTCCGGGAGGACCTTTATTATCGGTTGGATGTCATTCCGATTCATGTTCCTCCACTACGAGACCGAGTGGAAGATATTCCACTGTTGACAAATTTTTTTATCCGGGAGTTTAACCAAGTCATGAGAAAAACAATTGAAGGGGTCTCCCCTGACATGATGGAAGTGTTAACTCGTCATGAATGGAAGGGAAATATTCGTGAACTCAAAAACAGTATTGAACGTGCAATGACGGTGACATCGGGTCAGATTCTGATGGCACACGATTTCAATTCAATTCCCGTTCCCGTTTCTTCCACAAAAACGATTGCCATTCCGACCGTGACACCGGAGGATGGGTTTCCCCTGGAAGACATCATTGAGAAGATCGAGAGAGAACTGCTCCTCAAAGCACTTGACGAAACCTCATGGGTACAAAACAAAGCGGCTAAGTTGTTGCATCTGGACTTCCGTTCCTTTAGATATCGTCTTTCCAAATACGGGATTAAGAAAGATAAGCCACCGGCAGGGTTGCCATGAAAGCTGTCCTGTTTTACCAGTATGGTGGTCCCGAAGCGCTGGTGCTTGAGGAACCCCCAAAAGTTCATGCCGAGGCCGGTCAGGTTGTTATCAAGGTTATGGCCTGTGGTGTGAACCATCTGGATATCTGGGTACGACAGGGGCATCCGGCCTATCCAGTCAGATTTCCCCACATCCTCGGATCGGACGTAGCGGGGATCGTCGTGCAGGTTGGAGCGAATGTCTCTCCTGATTGGTTGGGGGTGTCCGTTTTGGTCGCACCCGGTCTCTCCTGTTTTCACTGTCGGTTTTGCCTTGCTGGAAAAGACAATCTGTGCGAGCAATATCGGATTTTAGGGGCATCCACTGATGGAGGGTACGCTGAATTCTCGGTCGTTCCTGCCACTCAGTTGATTCGAATTCCAGAGGATATTCCGTTTGAGATCGCGGCTGCCTATCCACTCACCTTTTTAACCGCATGGCATATGTTGATGACGCGTGCCCGTTTGGGGCCGGATCAAACTCTCCTGGTATTGGCAGGGGGAAGTGGTATCGGAATTGCGGCGATAGAGATCGGGCGATTTTCAGGCGCACATGTGATTACAACGGCCAGCACAGAGGCAAAGCGGGATCGCGCCCTTCTTGCCGGGGCCGAAAGGGTCATCCTTTATGACGATCAGAGCGATTTTTCAAAAGAGGTGATGGCATGGACAGAGGGTTATGGGGCAGACGTGGTATTGGAGCACGTTGGTGCGGCATCGTTTGATCGAAGCTTGCGTTCGCTCGCCAAGGGGGGAACACTGGTGACCTGTGGCGCCACGACGGGGGCCGAGGTCGGGATCAACTTGCGTTTTCTCTTTTCACGGGAGATATCTATTTTAGGGGCGATGATGGGAACTCGCTCGGAGTTACTTGAGGTTACACGCCTGATCGGTGAAAAGCGGCTTTGTCCGATCATTGATTCGGTTCACCCACTTTCATCGGCAGAAGCCGTTCACCGTAAGATGGCGAACCGAGACCATTTTGGAAAGTTCATTCTTGTGCCATAGCGGAATCAAGTTATTCCTGCGCGAGACTTACAATCACCCCCCCACCGATCACTTCATCCTCCTTATAGAAAACCGCTGATTGCCCCGCGGCAACCGCTCGCTGCGGTCGTTCAAAACAAAGGGATGCGTACTGATCTGGTAAAATGGAAAGCTCCGCCTTCTGTTCTGAGGCGCGATAACGCAACTTAGCAGAGATACAAATCGGTTCCTCCGGTATTCCCAGCCCCCCCCATACATGATCCTTCGTAATCAATTTTTCCACAAAGAGAGAAGATTCGGGCCCCACTGTCACCTCATTTTTGAGCAGATTCAATCCGGTTACGTAATGCCGTTCTCCTAACGCAACCCCCACTCCCCGTCTCTGTCCGATCGTATAAAAGGCAATCCCATCATGCTCTCCCACGGTTTCTCCCGTCTCCGTTACAATGTTGCCTGGCGACATAGACTCAGGGTGATTTTCTGATAAAAAGGCCCGATAGTCTTTTTGTGTGACAAAACAGACCTCCTGGCTTTCCAACACCTCTTCATAAGGAAGCCCCAACGCCACCGCCCTTTGATAGACGGCCTCTTTGTTCATTGCCCCCAATGGAAAGAGGGTCGCTCCTAATTGTTCCTGGCTGAGCCGATAAAGAAAGTAGCTCTGATCTTTTTTTGGGTCTACCCCTTTATAAAGGGCATACCGTTTTCTATCCGGTTGAAATTGAATCCTGGCATAATGTCCGGTTGCCAGAAAATCGGCGCCTAATTCTTTTGCAACGGAGAGAAGTTTTCCAAATTTGATCCGTTCATTGCATCGAACACACGGATTGGGGGTTTCCCCCATCAGGTAAACGGCTGCGAAATTATCAATCACTTCCGCCTGAAACACCTTCTGGACATCTACAGAGTGATGTGGAATTTCGAGGACGCGTGCAACATGGCGGGCAAGGCCGACTTTACAACAGGAACGATCCTGCCATCGTTTTTCATCCTCTCGTTCATCTTGCCAGAGGGTGAGCGTGACCCCCATCACATTGTATCCTTCTTCCTTAAGAATGGCTGCGGTGACGGCGGAGTCAACCCCCCCGCTCATCCCCACGACCACCGTTTTCTTTTTTAAAAAGTTCATTCGGGTGCCTTCCGCCATGACTCGAGATGCAATCAGAAAAGAACAATTTCTTCCAGATTTTTCATGATGAGGCGATCCCCCATTTTTCAAGAATCCGATCCAAGTCAGACAGAGAATAATACTCTATCCGTATCTCTCCCCTCTCCCCATGGTGTTTCAAATGGACCTGTGTGCCAAGATAACGCCTGAGACGATTTTCTAAATCTGTAATTTCAGGAGCAACATTGGATACAACATTGGATACAATATTGGATACAACAACAGACTGTTTTTTAAGGGAAAGTTCTTTCAATTTCTTCAAGTATTGCTCTAACTGTCGAACCGCCCACCCATTTCGTTTAACCTCTTGGGCCACAACCCGTTGCTCTGCCTCTTTTTCAACCGATAAAATCAGCTTGGCATGTCCCATGCTGATTTTCCCCGTGGCGATATCCTCCCAAATTTCTTTGGGTAGCTGCAAAAGACGCAAAAAATTTGCCACAGACGAGCGGTCTATCCCCACCTGTGCGGCCACCTCCTCCTGCGTCAGTGAAAATTGGGAGAGAAGTTTTTGGTACGCCTGCGCCTTTTCAATCGGGTTTAAATCTTCGCGTTGAATATTTTCAATCAACGCCCATTCCATCAGCTTACGGTTGTCCAGACGCTTGACAATGGCAGGAATGGTTGAAAAACCAGCAAGTTTGGCCGCCCGCCACCGTCGCTCTCCGGCGATCAACTCGAAGGTACCTTCCTTGTCCCCTTTTCGGACTGAAATTGGCTGGATCAAGCCATGCTCCTTCAAGGAATCGGCCAGTTTTGCAAGCTGCTCTGGATGAATCTGCTGTCTCGGTTGGTACCGATTGGGGATGATTTTATCAATTTGAATGTCCGATACCCCTTCCCGTTCGGACATCGTCGTCGGCAGCAGTGCGGCCAGCCCCCTTCCAGTTGAATGAACTTCTTGCAATGTTTTACCCAACGCCTTACGCTGCACGACTTAAGATCTCCCTTGCCAATGACATATAGGCCAACGCCCCACGGGAATTTTCATCGTAGGCCACAACCGGTTTTCCATGGCTTGGGGCCTCGGCCAACGTTACATTTCTTGGAATCGTATTTTGAAAAACCCGCTCTTTGAAATGGTTGCGTACTTCATGAAAGACTTGATTGTGGAGATTGTTTCGTCCGTCATACATCGTGAACAAAATCCCTTCTATTTGTAGATGGGGATTCAATCCTTGCCGGATTAAATTAAACGTTACCATGAGATGTTTTAACCCTTCCATCGCATAATATTCACACTGCATTGGGATCAGAAGGGAATCGGCAGCGGTCAAGGCATTGATCGTCAACAGCCCCAAAGAGGGAGGAGAGTCTATGACAATAAAATGATAGGCATCTCCTACCGGCAGGAGATACTCTTTAAGGATGGTTTCTCGCCCTTGGAAATGGACCAGTTCCAGTTCGGAGGCTGCAAGATCAATATGTGAAGGGAGAATATCAAGAGAGGGAATGCCGGATTGAACAATAATGTCAAAAATCGTTCTTCGTCCGATAAGGAGGTCGTAAACATTTCCATTCAGTTTTTCCTGCTCAATACCGACGGAACAGGTTGCATTCCCTTGTGGATCCATGTCGACCATCAATACCTTTTTACCTATCATCGCGAGACAAGCTGCGAGATTAACGGCTGTCGTGGTCTTCCCCACACCCCCTTTCTGGTTGGCAACCGCAATAATTTTTCCCACGACAACAGACCAAACAACAGACAAAATAACAGACCAAAAATATCCACGCATCGTAACATAGAGTCTCGAATTTGACAAAATGTGCAAGGCGAGGGTATTCTGCCGACCGCTCCCGATCCGTTTTAGGAGGGTGATCGGGCGGATAGCTCAGTTGGTTAGAGCGTTGGCCTTACAAGCCGAAGGTCACAGGTTCGATCCCTGTTCCGCCTACGGGGAATCAAGAGTGGAGTACCGGGGCCGTAGCTCAGCTGGTTAGAGCGCCGGCCTGTCACGCCGGAAGTCGCGAGTTCAATCCTCGTCGGCCCCGCCACACTTCATAGATTTCTAAAGGATAAATCGTTCCGGTGGGTCATTCTCTCATCAAATTGGTTCTTTCCGGCGGGATCGTTGGGCAATCTGTCCTGCTGATTCTCTTGCTGACCTCCATTGTTTCATGGGGGATTATTCTCTACAAACTTTTGGGTCTACGCAGGGCGCGATCGGAAAATCGGGCGTTTCTCGCACTCTTTTCAAAGACAGGCGATTGTCTGGCGTTACGCAAAGAAGTAGAGGGGAAAAATAAGGGGCCAATGGCGCTCCTTTTTTTGGAAGCGATGGAAAAGTACTTCCCTGATCATTCTTCAGGAACCGACAAACCAACGAAAAAGACACCCATGTTATCCGATCGGATGGAACGTTTCTTAGGGGGAGAGGTTGAAGATGAAATGATCTACCAGGAACGTTACCTCCACCTCTTGGCGATTGTGGGAAATACCGCCCCGTTTGTTGGTTTATTTGGAACGGTTTGGGGCATCATGGGCGCCTTCAATGAGATTGGCCTGCAGGGATCGGCCGATCTTGCCGTGGTGGCCCCTGGTGTGGCAGAGGCGTTGGTCAATACCGCGGCGGGTCTTCTTGCAGCGATACCGGCTGTCGTCGCCTACAACATTTTCGTTCATCAGCTCCGTGGAATGGAGGTCCAACTGAACCTCTTTGTGCTGGAATTGCTCTCTCTTCCCAACCTCATCAGTCGGGATGAAACCGCGTAACTGCTCAGTCGCTTCTATTTTGGCCGAGTGACCTGAGTCATTACGAAACCGTTTTATGACAAACCGTATCTCATTCAGAGGGGGAAGAAGGACATTGATGGCCGACATCAATATTGTGCCGTTGGTAGATGTTTTATTGGTCATCCTCATTATCTTTATGGTGACCGCCCCGCTTCTTTATCGGGGAATGGAGATTCAACTTCCTGCCGCATCCACCAACACTATCAAGGCAGAACAGCGCAAGGTGTTGACAATTGATAAAGATCAAACGATCTCTTTGGATGATGAAAATGTGGGACTGGTTCAACTAGAAGATCGCCTTGTATTGCTAAGGGAAAACGATCCCGATGTCTCTCTCTACCTCCGTGCAGATCAGACCGTTCCTTACGGGGTGGTGGTTCAGGTGATGGATCGGATTAAAAAGGCTGGCATCGAAAATCTCGGCATGGTCACCGTTGCCCTTGATACCGTAACAAATAGAGAAAGAGAAAAATAAAGAAGCGATGTCCAATGTAGAACGATGGCAGACCGTATTGTCTGGATCACTTCGTGTCAGTCATACAGACGATGCGGCGATCGGGAGGATGCTGTTTTTCTCTTTTCTTTTTCACGCTATCCTGTCTTCTTTGTTTTTCAAATTTGGATCGTTTACAGAACCTGTTCCCCCTTTGCTTTATCATTACCAGGTCACGTTGGTTTCGCCGCGGGCGCTTCCCCGATCTACTGTGGCGATACAACCTCTCACCCCTCCCTCACCTGAGATAATCACACCAAAGGAGACCCCTTTGGTGGAGACCCCCGCGACAGAAGCCATCCATATCCCCCGTCCAAAACTGCTTTATAAGACAGAAGGGGTGAAGACCCTGCCGAGCAACGATCCCCCTCTTTTGCCCCCCGCACCCCCTATACCCACAGAGACGCATGAGGCCATTTCCCCCGCCTTAACGATGGATCTATCTGCATTGGAGAGAATTAAAAATCCACTTTATCTAAAAAACGTTGAAAACAAAATCAGTGGCAAATGGTTCCCCCCTCCCCGATCCCATTCAAATGAAACCATCCATGCCATCGTGAAGTTTCTTGTTCATCAAAATGGAAGCATCGGGTTGGTCGAAATTGAGACAAGCTCTGGAGATCGTTTCTTCGATCAGGCTGCCATGAGGGCCATTTATACCGCCAGTCCCTTTCCTCCCCTTCCACCCAGCTATCAAGACAGCCCTCTCTATTTTCACTTTAATTTTACCTTGCGTACAGGTCTCCAATGAAACGAGTCATTGTTCTTATGACGGTAAGCGTTGTCACTGTTTTTCTCTGTCGCACAGGAAACGCCCTTGATATTTTTCTGGGAACCAGTCGGTCTGGGTTTGAAAAAATACCGATTACCCTCCTCCACTTTGAAAGCGAGAAAGAAAACGAAGAACGGGCACTCCTCCTAGAGACGATTCTGGCGCGAGACCTCGTCCGTTCTCAACTCTTTAGGATTGTGCGGGCCGCCCCCTCTCGCAATGTATCCTCTGGTCCTCCCGATATGACCCAAATAGTTTCTGCGGAAAAGGCAGGGGTGCAGGTTATTGCGTGGGGCAAGCTTATTCAGGAGGGTGAAAAGTGGATATTAGAAAGTGTTGCTTACGAGACCCAAACCAGAGAGAGAATCGTCGGTATCCGGATCGTTGGGGAGGAACAATCCATCCAAATCCTTGCGCACCGTTTTAGCAACAAACTGGTTTCGATCTTGACTGGAGAGGTTGGAATTGCCGAATCTAAAATTGCTTACACGGCCAACCTCACCGGTAAGAAAGAGATCTTTCTCGTTGATTATGATGGTGCCAATGAAATCCGTCTAACCGGTGATCGAAGCATCGCCCTCTTCCCCCGCTGGTCCTATAATGGATCAAAAATATATTACACTTCCTTTCGCAGTGGCCACCCCAGGGTCTATTCCCTTGACTTACAGAGTGGTGAAAAAATGTCCCTTTTTGCCTTTTCAGGAACCAACTTTTCTCCCATGTCATCACCCACTGGGGAAAAACTCGTCTTTGCACTCACAAAAGATGGTAACGGAGAAATCTACACCTCTCGTCCTGATGGAAGCGGCCTTCAGCGTTTGACCCATACCCCCCAGGAAGACCTTTCCCCAACCTGGTCTCGGACAGGACAAGAGATTGCCTTTGTATCTGATCGTACGGGCAAACCGCAAATCTATCTGATGAATCAAGACGGATCAAACGTTCATCGCTTGACCTTTAACGGCACCTACAACACCTCTCCGTCATGGTCCCCCGATGGAGATTGGATTGCCTATACCTGTCGAAACGAAGAGAAGTGGCTTAAACTGTGTTTGATTCGACCCGATGGAACAGGCATGATTTCCCTCACGCAGGGTGGAGCATGGGATGATGAAAGCCCCTCATGGTCACCCAACGGACGGGAGATTGCGTTCAGCTCCAATGAACCTGGGAAGTACCATATCTTTTCTATCCGAAGAGACGGCACCGGCCGTGTTCGTTTAACATTTACCGGCGCCAGTCATAAAAACCCTTCATGGTCACCCGATCCTTCCCCAATTTTGCCATAAGGGTCCGCGCATGAATAACTTGTACAAAAGTGAGGTAGCCAAGCTGCCAGAATGGCTAGCAGCCTGTCGGGCTTTGGTCGTCGAAAGCGAAAATTGGCCCCAGCGAGAACAGTTTTTGCCGGCTTTGCAGGCCCATAGCCCGCTATGGGTCAAAAAGACGGTGAAAAATGGGCCGCTGCGGTCAATTTGTAGCCGACGATTCCAAAGCCCGACAGGCTGCTAGGCGTGAGGAGCGCGCATACCTCATCATCGCCGGCCGCAATGGAGACTACGGGGTCGATAAATCTTTCTGTGGCCGAGTAGAGATTGAACGATTTTTTAGATTCTTCAAAGACTCAGAGCCCTTTAAGTAATCCTCATATTCAATCGGGGCTATGACTCCAAACTCGGCAAGGCGGTCCAATGTCTCGCTTATCGACAAATCTAGTTTCTCAGAGAGAGTCCCGAGAGAGAGCTTTCCATCTTTATAAAGCTTCAACATAAGATAATTCCAACCGTAATCCATGAGTTCTTTGGCTACAGTGGATTTATCCTCGTGCCTTATTTTGGAAAGTTCAGTGATTCTTTCAAACTCGCTCTCTTTAAGTCTAAGACTTAAAACACTCATTTTTCTTCTCCTTTAATTCGACTGATGGCACTTTCAATAATACGATGATGATATCTCCCAAAGGCAGCCAGTTTTTCCATTTTTACAAGCACCATCTTTTGATCTGTAATGATACCTCTGTCAAAAATATGAAGCAGAAAATGAATAGCGGTTAGAAATGGAACATTTAGAATTTTACAAGCTTTTATTGTAGGGCCATCATCAGTCGCCAGAGGAATTTCTCTTTTTTTAGCTACCCACAAAGCAGAAGCCTCACCCGCATTGATATTAAAATCCTTCATCATGCGTTCAACCCCTTTCATGGTAAATTCTTTTTCTACTTTTATCTCATTGGTAGAGATCAGAGCGTGAATGAGCCCTGCGTCGAATGTTTCTCTTATCGTACATTCTTTTTGCACAATATTAGTAATCATGATTTTGAAACTCAACAACGTTTCCTTCAAAAGATCACTTTTGGCCAATAGAATAAGGGTCGAAGAATCAAAACTTATCATGTATACA
>Ga0209082_1000176_pt1 | contig 30379 bp, 25 predicted proteins | sample ColdCreekSource_FD_184127 | JGI IMG/M metagenome (GOLD analysis project Ga0209082, IMG submission 184127) | Groundwater microbial communities from Cold Creek, Nevada to study Microbial Dark Matter (Phase II) - Cold Creek Source (SPAdes) (version 3) | ecosystem: Environmental > Aquatic > Deep... | reverse complement strand
CGCGATAGGCACGCGATATCGCGCTTGGCTGCACTGTCTAGGTAGGCGCCGCCCTCTTGCACTTATGGGCAGCATGCAGGTCGTGCGAGCGCGGAAGGCATCCAACCCATACATGGACCCAACGGGCTGGCGCTTGCCGTGGACACAGCCTGACCAAGGCGCCGCTCGCTATGTTCAAGGGAGCTCAACGTTACGGAAAACGCATATTGAAACCGACGAAGCACAGGCCGACGGCCCACACGACGAAGTTTGCTGCGCTGTAGAGCAGCACAAATGGAAGCACGCTGTTGGAGAAACCTCCGTGAAGCGCTCGCACGTACTTGCGTCCGAGCGGGTAGAGGTAGACCGGAAAGACTAACGGCATGCAGAGAATGCCGCAAACCAGCCACATCCCGCGTTCCGCAGCTTCCGGCGTCGTGGCGGAGTGCACGAACATGGTCGTGACGACGACGATAAGCAGATTGGAGAGCATGCTCGGTACAAGCGCGAGCACGATCCACATCGACCTAGAACGCTTCGTTTCGCCGTCTTCCACCAGACAAATCCGCTCCGAGCCACGTCCATTTCAAGACAGTTGGTGCGTAACTATGCTGCCGCCTTCAGCGGCGAAAAACCGGCTGAGACTGAGCCTCATTGGACGTGACGAACGTCCATTTGCATGCGCGGACGAGCTGCATCACGACTCCCGTCTTGACTGAGTCGACTTACGCAAGAGATGGACACCGGCCGCGCATACTATAAATCCGAGCATTCCGCTCGACGCGTCGAGCATCCACAGAGCGCCGGGTTCCTCGAGCACAGCCGAGTGTTCTGGGTTCTCGAGCGTGTATAGGAGGTTCGCCCGGCTGTGGAATCGACTCCGGACAAGCACGGCAGTGATTTCCTGACCAGGCCTCAGCACCTCCCGTGCGAGATCATTCATGCCCCACTTTACGCGCAGCATATTGATCACCGGGGCGCCGGCTACCTCAGGGTAGACGACGTGCACGAGGGAGCCGACCTTCTTTGAGCAATTTGCTGAAGCAACCGCACAGACAACGACGGCAGCCGCAACAATGACGCGATGAAACACTTTCACGCTCGACCTCGCGCCTCACAATCAATCAGTGGAGACGTTTCGGCTCGTAACTGGGAGGTTCACGCGCTCCTTCAGTATTCCCTTCACGCGAGTAATCTCACGAACGAGGACTTCGGGAATCATCTGAGTCGGCATTCGGCGATACAAGTCAAACCCAAGAGAGATCGAAACCCTATCTTCAGGCCGTTCCGTGGGCTCGGTACACGCCCGACCACGCCTCTGTGAGGTCCGAGAACAGCACAGCGAGGAGATAGGCCAATCAGAGCGGCCTGCGGTAGGCCGCCGGAGCCGATCGCTGCAGCCATCAGCGTCATCGCGAACGGCAGTGCGATCACGGAGGTCAGGCACAAGGATCGCACCTCGTGTTCTGCAGCTCACTCGTGCTTCTCGGCGTCGTAGCGCGATGACCGCCCATATCACGATGACGCGGATGGCCACTGCTACACCATCGTGACGGACACAACTTTTCGTAAGGTCGGCTCAGCGATATCCTACGTCCGATAGGACGAGCATCACGCCGCCAAGCCAGAGAACGAAGTTGGCTGCACCGTACATCAGCGCAAAAGGTGTCACGCTCTGGTATCCGCCATGAGCGGAGCGAACGTACTTTCTTCCGAGCTCGACGAGATAGAGTGGTGCGACGAACGGCAGCAATCCGGCTCCACAGAGGAGGCCCATACCGAGTGCAACGAGCACGTCGGAACGGGCGCCATTCAGCAGCACGTGCGCGGCGAACATGATATCGCTCGCTACGCCGGGAACGAGCGCGAGCGCAGTCCAACGCCATCGATTGCCGCTCTGACTGGTTCGGCCGACGTCGTAGCTCATGAAATCGCCGCCTGAGGCACAGTTTGTTGCTTGCCGAAGAAGCCGTGCGCGTCTAAGCGAGGCTTGACCCATGCCCATACCTCTTTAGCGGCGTAGGCGTCTTGCGTGTAGTTGATCAAAGTGGGCGTCGCCTCACCACGTTCTTTGATCATGTCCGTGCTCTTTCCCCCTTTTGGAGTCGGCCACGGAACTCCGCCAACCGCACCATGAGTGCCTCGGAAGTACTTCAGCTCGTACTTGGTAGGGGCATGCCACTTCGTCCCGCAGTTACTAAAGCTGTTGCGACTGAAAGCATACGGATCGCGACGCGCGTGAACGACTCGCTCGACGTTGTTTGGAATGTCCAGCGTGTCGATACCGAGCGCGCGATCCACTGCGTCGAACGGGACCATCGCATTTACCGTCACGTTGTCTCTGGCGAGACGCTGTGCGATTGCGATTACGCCGGCGCCGCCGCGACTATAACCTGCAAGGAAGATCGGCACCTTGGGTTGTGCCACCAGGTGGAGGTGAACGTAGTCGTAGCCTTTGGCGGCGATGACAGCCATGTCCAGGCCATCCATACCTGGGCCGCGCTCGTAGCGCTTCGACTTGATTGGCGATTTTTGCACGATGTATCTGACGAACGATGTGTGCATCTCCGCCTGATACTCACCCGTCCCGTAGGGGCCGGTACCATCGATTCCGAGCAGAATTCCGTCCAACGCACACTCCGATCTAGACAATAACCTGCGCAGTCAGCCGCAAGCGCCTCTATCGGTCACGCCGATCGTGGGTTGCGCCGCGTATGCCACATTCGGTTGGCTCCCTCGAGCGTCTCAGCGCGGCGGCCGTTGCATGGCGCTCTGTTGCTGAGGGCGGCGATCGCACGGTCGAGCTTGTCGTGCCGCTGTGAGCATCGGTACTTTGCCTTCTCGATATGCCGCCGGCTCGGTGGGTCGAGACTAGTGATCTGTGTAGGCGCCGACTACGCAGCTGAGGCCTCCTCCTGGGGGCTTCAGCATGAACTTGGATTTGTCTGTGCCCTTGGGGTGCGAGAGTAGTGTTTCGATGAGCCAGGGTGTTGCGGCTGTTGGCCACGCGTGACCTTGCGTGCCGGAGCAAGCGACGGTGACTACGTTGGGTTGCGCCGCGTAGTAATCCGCTGCGGCTTTGGTTTCTTCTGCGTACGGGGGTGAGCCGGGCCAGGTGTCGTTTGGCCCGCCCCAAACGATGATTACGATCGACGGATCCATCTGCATCGCGCTCGCGGGTGGCACGCCATAGGTCCAGTTGCCCGACGCAGGGATGCCGCCGGCAAACAGCTTGGAGTTGAAGGTCATGTTGCGGTTGGTGAACGAGCCGCCCGCGGAGATGCCGCCCGCGTAGATCTTGTCTGCCGCCACCGGCCACATCATCGCGACGCACTTCACCATCGCTTCGACGAACTCGACGTCGACGCCCGCTTCATCGCTGCGCGGGGCAGTGCCGTCGAACCACGGCTCCCACACGCGTCCGTCCATGCCAGTGGTGCTGCAGTTGCGTCCTTCTTGCGAGCACGAGCGCACTGGACTCACGACAGCCCAACCTTGTGCGGGCAGCATGCTCAAGCCAGCTTGCATCGCAAACGAAAGCTCTTCTTGAACCGTGCCTGTCAGCGCAACGAACAGCGGCGCGGGCCCCGCGTTGTCCGCGGGCGGCGAAACATGAAACGCACGCATCTTGCCGCCGCTCGGAAAGTCGACATTCATGCCCATCTTCGGCGTAAAGCCGTCGGGGCACTGGCCCGCGAGCGCGGTTCCGGGCGACGGCATCGGAGCGGCCATCGATCCTGCGGAAGGGACAACAACAGCAGCAGCAGGCTGACCTGCACTTGCAGCACTCGCAGCACCTGCGCCACCCGCTGCGGTTGGCGACACACCCGGAGCGCCGCCGCCATTGGCTGCAGCACGCACCTCGGGCGCGCTCGCTGGCCGGCCCGCCGCCGCAGACGCACTGGAAGCGTTCATCCCCGCACGCGCGGTCTGCGCGGTGACCGCTGCGCTTCGAGCCCCGGCACCCCCCGCCTGATTAGGCACTTGGCCGTCGCGGTTCGCTGCGTCAGACGAACAACCGAGCACAACCCATGCAGCTAGAAAGGTCGTCGTGTATGTGAGTCGATTCGTTGCCATAGGTCACCGCGCGTTTGTGTGTAACTGAGTAACGCTATAGGTTAGTTTGATGCGCAAGACCAGTCGCTCAGCCGACCGCTGGGGTTGCAAATGTCTCTCTGATTGCACGCACGGCGCGCAAAGCGCTCGACTTGGCCGCCGATGCGCGGGACCCAAAACGCAGAAGGCCACGCAGATGTGGGATGCGGCCGAGGGGAATCAGCCGGGAAGCGAGCTCTCCTTTTCACGCAAGCGCGGCGGCGGCTCGCCACGCGCTCCATGGCGTGGTTGCAGGCGATTTTCCGCCTCGCGACCCGCGAGCTCGAGGCACATGTGCGGCGCGCTCCGACTTGACGCTTTCGTCGCCGGTCGGAAAATAGCCAGTGATGGAGCTACTCGATCAGCTGCCCGATCATGTGTCGATATACGAGGTGGGTCCTCGCGATGGTCTTCAGAACGAAGCGGTGACCATCGGCACTGTGCGTAAGCTGCGGTTGATCGATGCGCTCTGCGCCGCAGGGCTCAAGCGCATCGAGATGACGAGCTTCGTTTCGCCGCATTGGATTCCGCAGCTCGCGGACGCCGATCGCTTGGCGGACTTGGTGGGTCAGCGCGAGGGCGTGCAGTTTTCAGCGTTGTGCCCGAATCCACGTGGATTGGCGCGCGCGCGGGTCGCGGATCTGCGCGAGGTCGCCGTGTTCTTGAGCGCGAGCGAGACGCACAATCGTCGCAACATCAACAAGTCGGTGGAGCAGGCGATGGGCGTGTTCCGTGAGCTGATCCCGCAGGCGCTCGCTTACGACATGCGCGTGCGTGGCTACGTGTCGACCGCATGGGGTTGCCCCTACGAGGGCGAGATCGATCCAGCTCGCGTGCTCGTTCTCGCGCGTCAGCTGCTCGAGCTCGGCTGCTACGAGGTGTCGCTCGGCGACACGATCGGTGTAGGCACACCGCTGCAGACAAAGCGCATCTTGCGGCAGATCCTGGCCGAGATCCCCGCAAGCAAGCTGGCGCTGCACATGCACGACACGCGCGGCCAAGCGCTCGCCAATGTGCTGGTGGGGCTCGACATGGGCATCCGTAACTTCGATGCAGCCATCGGCGGCCTAGGTGGTTGTCCGTACGCGCCGGGCGCCTCGGGAAATCTCGCGACGGAAGACCTCGTGTACATGCTGAACAACATGGGCGTGAACACGGGTATCGACTCCGAGAAGTTGTTCGAAGCAGGTCAGGTCGCAGAGGCTGTCGTTCGTCGCGAGCTACCGGGTCGCGTCCATCGCGCAGGTCTTCGCGCACTTCGCGGCTGAGCGCGGCTGAGCCGATCACAGCGCATCCGACGTGTAAGGTGTGAAGCTCGGCCACTTCTGCGACCCCGACCAAGATCGTCGCGTCACAGCTTTGGACCCCCTTCGACAGCCGTTCGAGGCCCCTTCCCCCTGTCACAATTGTTCTCAAACCCTGATAGATTGGGTTTGAGGCCCAAATCCCAATGAGGGGACTGGTTTCCCTGTCACGGTTGGGGTGGTAGAAACGTGGCACCTATGGGGATTGTTCTTCCTTGGTCGATGGGAAAACGATGCGATTGAAGAGCGTCGTCAGCTTGACCGCTGCAGCTTTGGCAGCAGCGTTGGGGCACGTCGTATCCGTGGATGCTGCGCCGCCACCGGCACGCGTGATCGCCAGCACCATTTCGCTGCCGCCGAGCTCGCAGTGGATCACCCACGAGATCGTGAACGGCGAGCGCCTAGACGAGATCGCCGAGCGATACGCGGTGTCTGTCGGCTCTATCCTGCGCTGGAACAAGCTGGACCCCAAGCGCCCACTCTTCTGGATCGGCCAGCAGCTGCGGATCCAAACCCAGCTTCCCGATCGCGTGCGCACCAAGCTCACTTACAGCGTGCGCTTCAGTGACACGTGGACGAGCATCGCAGATCAGTTCCACGTGGAGTCCGCGACGCTGCGCGCGAAGTGGAATCCGCAAGAGAAGGAGCTCCACGTCGGGCATCTCCTGACGATCTGGATGGAGCCGGAGGTTACGCCTCCGTCGCTACCGACTCGCAACTTCGATCTCGTTCCGGTGACTGAAGGCGGCATGAGCGTGGGTTTCCCCGACGCGGGCCGGCTCGCACAGGGCGTGCGGATCCCGGAGAACCCGGCGCTCTACACGATCCGCAATCCGGACAAAGCCTTTGGCTCCACGCACGCGATTCGCGTGCTTCAAGAGTCGATCGCGACGTTCCGCGCAGAGACCGGCTACGATCGCGCGCTGTTGCTGTGGGACATGAGCACGCGCGGCGGCGGACGTTTCGGGCCACACCGCTCGCATCGTACGGGTCGCGATATCGACATCGGCTTGCCGATGCGTCCGGACTTCGTGCACGGCGTCACGCAGATGAAAGACCCAGTGGACTGGGAAGCAACGTGGCTGCTCGTACGTTCGCTGATCGAGTCGGACCAGGTTCGCTACGTGTTCTTGTCGCGTCCGCAGCAAGCCGGCTTGTACAAGGCGGCAAAGGCGTGTGGTGCCACGCGCGAAGAGCTCGAGCGCTTGATCCAGTATCCGCGCGTACAGAAGGTCGGCATCGTGCGCGACTCGCCAGGGCACACGGGGCACTTGCACGTGCGCTTCTTGTGCGGTGACGAAGAGCCTGAGTGCTTGGAGTTCTGATGCCGCTCGCGGCTGCGAGCGGCGGTTCAGCGTTCACATCGTTCACATCGTTCACATCGTTCACATCGTTCACATCGTGGCGCCGGCATTGATCCAGTCGCACAAGAGCTGGACGTCGGCGTCCGGCAGCGGCTGGCCGAGTGGCATTTGATCGCCGCACGGCGGGTTCGGACGCAGCTTCAAGTAGAGCAGCGACTCCTCGCACTTGCCGGGTGTCACAAGCTTCTGCGTGGCTGTGCCGCACGCACCAGGTGCCCCACCTGCGAATGCAGGCTTGTCGACCAACGTCGCGAACGCTGTCGCTTGGCTGGTGAAGTCGATGTCGACCTTGATCGCGCCTGGGTGACAGGTCTTGCAGCTCGCGAGCACGCGGTTGTAGACGGCCTCGAACGTGGCGCCACCACCGCCCGTTTCCAATGGTGTAACGAGATCACCGAGGCTCTCGGCCGGGGCGCCTGCACCCGTGACGCCGGCGACGAGCGGCGCGCCGCAAGCCAACCAGTTACGCACAGTCGACTTTGAAACATCGGACTTGATGTTGGTGAGTGGCGTGACCTGCGCCTTACCGTCTTTGTCGAGCGCCTTCCACGCTTGATCACCGCGCTCGCCCGCCTCGCCCGGAGGCATGGTTTCGGCCGCGATCTCCCCCCAAAGAGACCCTGCGTGGTCGCGCACGTGCGAGATCCCGTCACGAAGTGCATCGACATTGGCAGATGAAGATGCGGACGTCAGCGGCGCGAGATCGAAGTTCAGGCCATGCGGCGCGCCTTTGCGGTTCGCATTCTCTGCGTACGCCGAGTGACAAACACCCTCGGCGCAGCTCGCTTGGATGAGCGCTTGGCCGGCGTAATACGGGGTGCCGTTGCTCGCGTAGACCACCTGCGTGGCGGCGTTCATCTGGCAAGTGCCGAGATCTTCAGCGCAACCAGCGACCGTCGATGTCGATGCCAAGGCGACGAGCGCAAAACAGGGAACTACACGCATCCAGCTACTCTCCTGATTTTCGAGGCGTCACCATGCGCTGAGCCTGGCTTGGGGTCAACCATCTGTACGAATCGGCTAACATGTCGGGACGACTGAATACACGTGTGTCGGTTGCGAAAACTGTCAGTCAGTCCGAATCAGTCTACAGGAGTCTGATCAGACTACGGCTGGCGCCGCGACGCAGTTCGTTCAGAATGCGCCATCGAGATGGCCGCAACCTCTCTAGCGCAGAAGTACTTACGCGCCCTGTGCCTCAGCCTATGGCTCAGCCAGCCGTTCTGGCTCGTCGCGGGCCTAGCACGCGCGCAAGCGGCCAGCCGGTGTGGGGAAGACGCCGAGCTACTAACACCTAGTGCCTGGTGCACAATCGAACGGTCCAGGTATTTGCTAACGGAGACCGAGCTGATCACGCCCGACGCGTGGAGCACGCTGCTGGATCCGTTCGCAGACCATGTTCCTGAATCAGAGCTGGTGACGCCCGACGACTGGCGCGTGCGCTGACTTTGCAGCCGTCAGCTGCAGCATTCAGATACCGTCGCCGTGCGGCACGACCACGTGCAAGCCGCATTCGCGCTTGGTCGATTCTTCCCACCACCAGCGCCCTTCGCGCTCGTGCTGCCCGGGATGAACGGGCCGCGTGCATGGCTCACAACCGATCGAGATGAAGCCGCGCTCGTGCAGCTCGTTGTACGGCACAGAGCGCTCACGGATGTACGACCAGACCTTCGCCGAGCTCCAGTTAGCGAGCGGGTTGCTCTTCAGCAACACGCCGCTGCCGGCTTTGCCCGCGTTGCCTGCATCTGCTTGCAACACAGGGACCTCTGCACGTGTCGGGCTCTGATCGCGCCGCTGACCGGTGATCCACGCGCGATAGTTCGAGAGCGCGCGCTTCATCGGCTCGATCTTACGAACGCCGCAGCACTCCTTGTGGCCGTCTTCGTAGAAGCTGAACAGGCCCTTCTTACGCACGAAAGCTTGCAGCGGCTCCGCCTGCGGCGAGTACAGCTCGATCTCGATGTTGTAGTGCGCGCGAACCTTGTCGATGAACTTGTAGGTCTCGGGATGCAGTCGACCGGTGTCCAGGCAAAACACCGAGTAACGCAGGCCCAGACGCGCAGCCATGTCGATCAACACCACGTCTTCGGCGCCACTAAAGGCGATCGCACAATCGGACCCGAAGCGACCGAGCATGTAGCGCAGCGTATCCATCGGATCCGCGTGCGCGAGCTGATCCACGAGCAGCGGAATTTCCGCCTCACTGACCGGCTGGGGCGCGCTCGGTGTCGCCGGAGCGGCGCCCGGAGCGGCGTCCGCGAGCAGACGCATGAGCTTGAGCGTGCTGGTCACGACCTGCTCTTCACCGCTCGGTAGTTTCACGATGAAAAACGGGGCGTTAGCCACACCGAGCCGCTGGCCGAGCAGCATGCCCTCCGAGCTCGGATCGCCCTCCTCGGCGACTACGACGCGATCGATGCGGTCCCACAACCCGCGCGCGCGCAGCAGGTCCTCGGCCTCTGCGCACTTTTTGCAAGGCTCCCCGCTGAGCAGGCGCTTTTTGATCATCGTCACGTGCATGGCGAGTCAGGGTATAGGGCGCGCGAGCGGAGATGCCAGCGCCTGTGCTGACATTTCAATTCTTGACCTGCGGTGCGGACAATTCACTGTGCGTGATCACGGGTAAAAACACGCGGTCCAGCAGGTGTAACGGAGGAGCACTGATTGCTTTCCAGTGTTAGAGCCTGCGTATGGGTATGCCGAGTGTGTTTGCGAGTGGGCAGTACGGCATCTTCGAAGGCTCGCCGCGCGACCGCGTGGTGCTGGAGGAGTACAAACGGCTCGGCTACTGGGCCAAAGAGCTCGTCGACTTGATGGTGGGTCGGATCTTCGCTGGCGGCGGCGGCACGCTGATCGACGTGGGCGCGAACATCGGACTGGTCGCCGTACCTGTGGTCGAGCGCACCCAAGCGCGTGCGATCTGCTTCGAGCCTGAGCCTGAGAACTTCGCGTTTCTGGAGCGCAACGTCACACGCCACGGTCTGCAAGCGCGCGTGCAATGCTGTGCGCTCGCTTGTCACGACCAACCGGGGCAGCTGCCCTTGATGCTGTCGGAAGACAATCTCGGCGATCACCGCTTGCAGCGCACGGCGGCCGATAATGAGCGTCGCACGATCATGGTCGAGACGCAGCGCCTCGATGATGTGCTGCGCGGCCAAGCGCTCGAGCACCCGATCGTCATGAAAGTCGACGCGCAGGGCTCAGAGGTGGGCGTGTTTGCAGGCGCCGAGGAGACGCACGCCCGTACCGATTTTTTGATCACCGAGTACTGGCCGCGCGGCATCGTCGATCATGGCGATAACGCCAGCAGCTTCGAGCGCTTCATGCGCGGCTTTCCTTTCGGCGCTGTGCTGCACGTCTTGCCGCTGCCTGAGCCGCTGCACAGCAGTGACTACGTGTTTCAACAGCTCAGCTGGATCGCGCACGACGGCTCGGACCCGGGGTTCTTCGACCTCATGTTCGCGCGTCACAGGCAGCTGGCGCCCGCTGCAGAGCCGCCGCCATCAGCGGCACGATAGACCACTGTACGTCGCCTCCCCACCGAAGCGAGCGAAGCGCTGCGCAGCCTGCCGCCGTCAGCTGCAATCGTGGTAGAATACTAACTCTGTCGTGGCGCTTCTAAGGTGGGGCCGAAGGAGGCTTGGCCGAATGGGGTCCCTACAAGGCAGGTCACTTCGTCGTGAGTACCACCGACTCTAGATTAAGCAGCCCGAGTCCAGTCATCGCGTTGCAGTGCCCCAACTGGCACAGCTTCGCCGAACACTATGTCGACGACCTCGCCCGTGGGGCGTTGTGTCTCGCCCACGTGGAGCCATTGCCGCTGCTCAGCACGCTGACTGTGCAGCTGTCTCTGCCTGATTCTGTAGAGATCACACTCTCTGCACGCGTCGTACAAATCATCACGGGTGCACACGCCGAGCAGCTCGGCAGCCCGTATGCGCTCGCGCTGGAGATCCTCGCGCTCGAAGGCGAGAGCAAACGTCAGCTCGCACAACTCGTCGAGTTTGCGCGCTCGCAGCGTGAGGGCGACGACTCCCAGAACAGCTTCGCGCGCACCATGCTCGAGCTCACCCCCTCACTGCCACCGCGCGAGGTGGCGCTGCGGCTGTCGCAGATGCCCACGCAGCCAGTGGCGGCGCCACCGATCCGTTCGTTCGCAGCGCCACCCGAGCCCGAAGCCTCCAGCACGAGCGGCTATCGCCACGCGGCCGCTGCCAGGCGTTTGCACGGAAGCGATGTAACGCGGCCGATCTCGCCGTCCCGCACGATGCGCGCGATCCGCGGCAAAGGCGCGGACCCGAGCATAGCGCCCGAGCAAGCCGCTGCGCCCGACCCGCAGAAACTAAAAGACTTGCTCAGCAGTGTCGCCCGCAAGCACTACGACGTCGCGCTACGCATCACCAACGAGCTCCTGGAAGCGAACCCGACCGATCGTCAGGTCCAGCGCTGGCGCGCGTTGTGTTACGCACGGATCGCGCTCAGTCGCGACGACCACGCGCTCGCCGCACAGGCCTACACCACGATGCTCGAGATCGAGCCGAACGACCGAGAAGCGCGCGACTTCCTGAAACACCACGAACGCACGAAAAAGCTGGAGTCTCTGCCGTTCGGGCGCTTCTTCACGAAGAAGAAGTGACACAAGGCATTTAGCTAACAGCGCACCTAACACTACCTCTGACAGCTAAATCGCTGCGACTCATCACACGCTGTATGATGCGCGCTGACCACGCGCACCCAGCAAGCGAGCAAAGCATGCAGCACAACGCAGTTGTCTGCGTTACCATTGAAGAAGGCCTCACAGAGCAAGCGCTCGGCCTGCCTTCGCCCAGTTCATGCAAGCCCGTCTCTCAGCGGTCCAACGCACGTTGATCGTCGTGACCATCGTCGCGTTGGGGATCGCTGCGATCGTGCTGCCCGCTCCCGATAACGCTGACTATCGCCGCGCGCTCGCAGAGCTCACCAGCTTGCAGCGTCGCTTCGACCGCGCGAGTGTCGAAGCTGCGTTGCTCGAGCATGCCAAAGCGCAGGGCCGGCAACCGCTAACTCTACTGACGCAACAGATCAGCGCCCTGCGCCCGATCGCGGTGCAGGTACCGGCGCAGGCTCCAGCCGTGGAGCCGATCGCTTCGCTGAAGATCACCACGCTGACGGATATCGATCACTACGCACAGCCAGGGGCGACGCTGCCGATGCGGGTCGCCGAGCTGAACACCGTGGCGAGCAGCCTGGCCTGGCGGCTCACACGCGAGGCGCCCAAAGACATACCTGTCACACTGGCGAACGCGCAGCTGCGAGCGGCAGCCATCGAGCCCGCAGCAATCGAGCTCGAGGCGCAGATCGCAGGACTGCAGAACGACCAACAAGCGGCGCGCGCTACCGCCGAGCGTGCGAGCGCGCAGCTCACGAGCATCACCACGCTCTATGAGAACCGAATTAAGTGGCGCGTCTCGCGCCAGCTGCGCAACGACACTTACAAGACGCTGCTCGAGGCTCGAAAAGCTCAGCGCGACGCGGAGCGCGCGCTGCGTGACGTCGATAAGCGCTACGAGGCGGCCGTGGCCAAGGCTGCGCCCGCCGCAAAGTCTACGACAGCCGCGGCGAACGAAGAGCTCGGCGTGCTCGACGTCGACCTGAGCTGGGCATCGACCGCCAAGCACTACGAGATCCCCGTGCGCGTGAAGACTGCGCAGGCGCAGCTGCCGCCGTTGCAGGGCGTGGCGCTGAGACAGACGCACGCTGCGGGGCTCTGGGATGAAGTGAAGGACCTGGAAGCAGCCGGCGCCGCGCGTACAGTCGTGCAGCGCTTCAACTGGCATCAGCAACACATCGATGTCGCGGGCATGCAGCTCGGCGGTGGTGCCGTGCTGCAGCTCATGCCGTGCATCCTACCGCTGCTGCTCTTGTTCCTCCTGGGACGCATGCGTGCGGTTGCGCTCGACTACAACCCGTTTCGTACGCGCGTACGCACAGCCTTGCCGCGCGTCGGTTTCCGTACTCGGCTGCTCGATGCGCTCGCGATCGTCGTCCTGCCGCTCGCAGCGGCAGTGCTCGCCGTGTCTTCGCTGATGATCATCGGGCAGATTCCCGCGCTGCCGGTGCTCGCGGCAGTCGCATCGCTCGTCCTCGGCGCCTACGCGTTCGTCAAGCTCGGAGAGCTCCAGCGCCTGATGGAAGATGTAGTCCGCTCACACAGCGTCCCGCCGCCCGAAGAACAGCCCGCTTCGACCTGACGCTCAGAACAAGCGCGGGTGCGCCGAGCTGGTTTGCCAGTAGTCGTCGAGGCGGCGGCTCATGGTGGTGCGGACTTGTTCGATGAGACCGCGCAGCTCTGAGCGGCTGGTGCGATCCTTCGTTTCGACCGGGGCGTCGCAGTAGACTGTGACGTCGTAGCCCGGCCTGATCAGCAGCGACCCCTTGCGCATGACGCGGTACATGCCCGTGACGGTGACGGGGACGATCGGCGCTTCGAGCTCTTGGGCGATCCGAAATACGCCCGACTGCAGCTTGCCGAGGCGGCCGTCGAGCGTGCGCGTGCCTTCGGGGAATACCAAGAGCGAGTGGCCTTGGCTGAGCTCGTCTCGCACGCGCTCTCGCAAGGTGATCAGCTCGCGCGGATTGCCCGGGCGCACAGGCACCGTGCCGCGGCTGCGCATGAACGCGCCGTAGATCGGATACTCGAAGTGCTTCTCCAGCTCGAGGCCCTGCTTAAAGTGCGGCGTGGCGCAGTACATCGTGCAGTGGTCGAGGTGGTTGATGTGATTCTGGAAAAACAGATACGGCCGCCCCGGGTCGATCGCGGGGTCGACGACCGAGCGCCAGCGGGAGCCGGTCAGCGCGACCTGCCCGCGCGCGTACAGGCGTTCCAGCCACTGGATACGCTCGGGCCCGACCAGGCGATGCCCCAACATCTGAAGTCCCATCATGGGCGCCAGCCAGGCTACGCCCGCGGCCCAAAGTCCGGCTGAAATCAGCTGATCTTTCGCGGTGTCGGGCACGAGCTCGACGGGAGGTGGCGCGGCATCGTTGGCAGGTTGGGTACGTTCGGAATCAGCCATAAGTAAGTCGAGGCGCAGCATAATCGAGGCAGGCCGACAGCAAAAGCCTGCGACATTCGACCAGCTTGACCTCGGACCGCGTCGCTCACAGGCTGCGGGGCGATGCCGCGCACTAACCCGGTTGTCACCCTTCCCGCCTCTGAAAGCCCGCTCCTGGCCCTCGCGCCGGACCGCCTACCCCTTGCACCGTCCGAGGAGACCTACCGCGTCCAGCTGACGTGGCTCGTGCAGCTGCGCTGGGGCGCGCTGCTCGCGCAGTTCGTCACCATCTTGATCGTGCACTTGGGCATGCACATCAAGCTACCGATCATCCCGGTGCTCGTGGTGTGCGTGATCGAAGCGGGCAGCAACTTGCTGTTTCGCAGCTGGTCGTATCGCACCAGCTTCAACAACTCGGCGATCTTGCTGCTGCCGATGGCGATCGACGTGGTGCTCTTGACCGCGCTGTTGTTTCTGACCGGCGGTCCGTTCAATCCGTTTTCGTTTCTGTACTTGGTGCACGTAGCGCTCGCCGCGGTGGTGCTGCCTCAGACGCTGACTTGGAGCTTGGTCGCGCTCGCGCTTGCTTGCTACGGCATGTTGTTTTTGGGCGAGCGTTTCATCCCGCTGTCGATCTTTCCGCAGCTCAGTCACGCCGATCAGATGCGCGTGCACATGCAGGGCATGTGGTTTGCGTTCGCGGTGTCCGCGGTGTTCATCACGATCTTCGTGACTCGCCTGCGCCATGGCTTGGGCCAGCGCGAGGTGGAGCTGGCGCGCGCGCGTACGCTCGCGTCGCAGAGCGAGAAGCTCGCATCCCTCGCAACGCTCGCTACGGGCGCAGCGCACGAGCTCTCCACTCCGCTGTCGACGATCGCAGTGATCGCCAAAGAGCTCGAGCGCGCGCTCGCACCCATCGACGAGACCGCACGCAACGACGCCCAGCTGATTCGAAGCGAGGTCGAGCGCTGTCGCGAAATCCTGCAGCGCATGGCGGCGGATGCCGGTCACGCATCCGAGGTGGAGGATCGGCCGCTGCCATTGGTCGAGCTGCTGAAGTCTGCCGTCGAAGGCCTGCCGCGTGCACGCGACATTCGCTTGATCGTCGCCGAAGGCGCGAGCGACTGCGTGCTGCGCTGTCAGGCGCAGGCCACAGCCCAAGCGCTGCGCGGCATGCTGAAGAATGCGCTGCAGGCATCGCCACCGGAAAAACACATCGAGGTCAACGCCCAGCGCGAAGGGAAGATGTGCCGCGTGGCCATCCGCGACTTCGGCGCGGGCATGAGCCCGGACGTGCTCGCGCGTGCGGGCGAGCCGTTTTTCACGACCAAAGAACCCGGCGAAGGCATGGGCCTCGGCTTGTTCTTGACGCGCGTCGTCGCAGAGCGCGTGGGTGGACGCTTGGATCTGCAGTCGCAACAAGGTCAGGGCACCACTGCGGTGCTGCTCTTGCCGCTGCTCGACGACGGACGTCGTGCGACAAATCACCGCATGTCCACCTGAGCTACCGAGGCCTAGCGTGACCACACCGTTGCAAATGGCGAACTCTGCTCCTGTCTCGGATGCCCCTTCGATCTTGATCGTCGATGATGACGCCACGCTGCGCGAGCGCCTCGCGACTGCGCTGCGCACGCGCGGCTTCGATGCCCGCACCGCGCGAGATTACGACGAGGCTTCGGAGCTCGCGCGCAACGATCCGCCTGAGCTGGCAGTCGTCGATCTGCGCATGCCTGGGCGAACCGGGTTGGAGCTGATCCGCGAGCTCAAGAGCATCGACGCCGAGACGAAGATCGTCGTGCTCACCGCTTACGGCAGCATCGCGACCACGATCGATGCGATGAAGCTGGGCGCTGTGTATTACCTGCAGAAGCCCGCCGACGCGGACGACATTCTCGCCGCATTTCAGCGCGCCGACGACGTGCCCAAGACGGATGAGCCGCTCACCTTCTCCGCCCCGTCGCTCGAGCGCGTGCGCTGGGAGCACATCAATCTGATCCTGGGCGATTGCGAAGGCAACGTCTCCGAGGCAGCACGGCGGCTGAAGCTGCACCGCCGCACGCTACAGCGCATCCTGCAAAAGTACCCGCCGCGCAGCTGATTCGATCTCGGACCGTTTTTGGCAACGCTCAGTGCGACCCCGAAGCCGGCCGGAGTTGACCATGCCTCGCTTGGTCTTTGCCCCGCTCGCGGCGTTCTCCTCCTCCACGTAGTCCCGCTATGCGTCGTCGTCGGGCCTTGCGAGCAGGGCGCATCCACGGCGCGATCCACGGCCAACTCCAGCCGGCTTCGGGGTAGTCTGCGGGGCATGCCGAAAGCTTATGCTGACTTCAATGTGCTGCCGCACGAGCCGATCGTGCGTTTGGCCGAGAACATTTGGTGGGTACGCGGCACGCTGCCCAACATGTCACTCAAACGCACGATGACCGTGGTGCGCTTGGAAGGCGCCGACAACCCGCTCGTGATCCACAACGCGATCGCGCTCGAAGAATCTGCGATGCGCGAGCTGGAAGCCTGGGGTACGCCGACCTATCTACTCGTGCCGAATGGCGGCCACCGCTTGGATGCGCCCGCTTTCAAGAAACGCTATCCGCAGCTGAAAGTGTTCGCGCCACCCGGCTCGCGCGCACGCGTGCGCGAGGTCGTGCAGGTCGACGGCAGCTACTTGGACTTCCCAGACAGCAAGAGCTTCGAGCTACGCACGCTGCCGGGTATCGCCGAAACCGAAGGCGCAGCGATCGTGCGCTCGACCGATGGACGCACGGTGATCCTGAACGACGCGGTGTTCAACATGGACCGTCCGCGCGATCTGCTCGGCTTCGTGATCACCAGCGTGTTCGGCTCGGCACCCGGACCCCGCGTCTCGCGGCTCTCCAAGATGATCTTCATCAAGGATCGCGCTGCGCTCAAAGCGGAGCTGCTCAACTTGGCCGCGCTCCCGGACTTGCAGCGCTTGATCGTCGCGCACGACAAAGTCGCGCACGGACCCGAGGCGCGCACAGCGCTCGAGACCGCTGCGACTTATCTCTGACTCACGGCGACATGCCAGGCATGTTGGGCATCCCTGGCGTTGGAGGCATGCCCACGTCGGGATCCTCTTTGCAGGTACCACGTGTGCCGCCCATCACGTCGCAGACGTAACCCATCGCGCAGTCGCGATCGCCGTTGCAGCCGCAGCCCAGCGGGCACGCAGCCGGGCCGTTGTACGCTTTGCCGCACTCGACGGTGCGATCGGTGCAAGCGTTCGCATCGGGCATCGCTTCGGTGCGACAGCGGTGCTCGGAGCTGCAGGTCGCGACGACCCGGCGACCATCGCAGACATTGGGATCGGATACGCACTCGTTGCGATCGAGCACGCGGCAATCATCCGTCGTCGCGCAACAGTAGCTGTCAGGATTGCTGTCGTTGCAGCAGAACCCGTGGTTGCAGGTGGTTTGGCACTGAGACGTCGACGTGCAGGCGCTGCCATCGGGCAGCTTGCGCTCGCACACGCCGCCCTGCGCGGTTTGCCTGCAGTACGCGCCGTCCTTGCATTGCGAGTCGGCGCGACACGAGGTCGCGCACTGCGCGCGCACACCGTTGCGGCACATCACGTCTGGATAGAGCCCGCAGCGCTCGGCCTGAACCATGTTGCAACCAGTCGGACTGGGCATCTCTTGGTTCGTGCACTGATGATCTCGGCACACGGCCACCTTCTGCGTGCCGGTGCACGTGGCTTCGTTCGCGCACATCGGGGGCGTGTTGTAGAGCAGGCACATGCTCGCGTCGTTGCAGCAATCGCCCGCGGCGCAGCAGATGTTGCTATCGCAGTGGCCGCTCCCACAGTCTTCGTCGACCCTGCACTCACCGCCGTCGTCGACATCCATCACGCACGTGCGGGAGCTCGCCTCGCAGTGCGCTCCTTCGATGCACGCGGTGTCGTTGGTGCACGTGGTCGGGCAGGCAGGGGCTTCTTGCTCGGCCATGCCGTTGCAATTGATCGGTTTGTACGGCGCGCAGTCCTGCGCCATGTGCTCCGCGGTGCAGGCCGAGTCATCGGGGATGTCGCCATTTGCCACGCACAGGAAGTCCACGCAGCGGATCTCACCGCGCTTGCCCTGACAGGTGCTCGGTTCGTTGCACGCAACCATCTCCCCATCGATCATGTTCATGGGGCAGTCGGAAACTGTTCGACAGCAGTCGCCACCGGTACAGCAGATGTCATGCAGACAGTGACCACTGACACAGTCTAGATTGGACGCGCAGCCCTCACCGTCTGGCTGCTTCGGTGGCGGCGGCGAAGTGACTGATGCATCGACAGGCTCGCCGCTCGACATCCCACCAGCGCCGGACATGGGCGGCTGCGCGCCGTCCCCACTCTGACCGGTCATCACCGGCGTGATGTCGTTCGGCTGTGTCGTGGATGTGGATGCGTCGGGCTGGGTGCTGCTGTTGGGCACGCCGCTGTCGCAGGGAACGCCGTCTACCGCGCACTGCGCTTCTGGCGCTGAGCCGGTCGCAGTCACTTGCGTATCCAGCTTGCACGCACTGACACAGAGCGTGACCGCCACACTCGCAAAACGAAGCCATCGAAGTTGATAACCCATGTATATCGAGCCCGACACTTCACACCAGACGGCTATGCGTCATGTGCTTCATGATGCTTCGGAACAACGTAACGGGCCACAAATCAGCCAATGGCGCTGTCGGCTGCAGACCACCTTACTGATGCGGCATTGTTAGGCAGCGTGACACGCGGATGATCGGACGACAACGCTCCGAAACGAAGCGTTGTCGCCACACGAAGTTGCAAACAGACTTGCTCAGCGTCGTGAGCGGCGGCGCGCGCGCGCCACCAAGAGCAGCGCGAATACACCGAAGCCGAGCAGCTGTGCCGCCGACGGCTGCGACGGTGCGCCTACGCGGCAATTGCAGCCTGCGCCGCCAAGCCTGCCACCTGGAGCGAGCATCGGTCCCGCATCACGCGGCGGTGGCACGCCTGCATCCACCACCGGCATCATGTCCGTGCATTCACCGACAGCGTTGGTCGTAGACGAGCAGAACAGCGGATCCGGGCACGTGTTGCCACCCATGCCGCGGCAACCGAAGTCACACATGCCCATGTCACACACAAGGCCACTTCTCATGGCGCCACAATCCGCGTCCGTGGTGCACGGCTTGCCGATCACGTCATCTTTGGGATCGAGCGGATTGAGCTCAGCAGGGTCCAGCCGGCCGTTCTTATTGCGGTCCTCGACACCATCGGGCGTGCTGCCCTTGTCGGTGTCGACGCTCAACGCACCGGTCGAAGTCATGTCGTCCGCGTCAGCGATGCACTGCATCTTGCTCACGTCGGTCGCTGGCGGCATGCACGCCTTTGACAGCTCCGTGCCGTCGAACAGGTCGTCGCCGTCGCTGTCCGGGTCGAGCGCGTTGATCTTGCCGTCGCCATCGTGATCGTCGCTCGGGTTGGGCTCATCACCGTCCCGCACGCCGTCATCGTCGCTGTCGGCATCCGTCGGGTTCGTGCCGATGGTGCGCTCCACGCCGTCGCTCAGCCCGTCCATGTCCATGTCGGGCACGGTGCCATCGTCGGCGCCCTTGCCGGCCGTCGGGTCGGTCTCTGCCGGGTCGATGCGCCCGTTCAAGTCGAGGTCTTCTGAGCCGTCGCGCACACCACCTTTGTCGGTATCAGCGAGCAGCGGCGAAGTCTTGGTCGCGCCCGAGTCCATGTCGGGGCGGCAGTGATTGCGGTTCAGCGCCGTGCCCTTGGCGCTGCAGTCGAGACCGTGCTCAGTGCCGTCCAAGAGCGCGTCGTCGTCGCTGTCGACGTCGAGCACGTTGACCAACAAGTCGAGGTCGGTGTCTTCGGAAGGGTTGGCCTCCTTGCCGTCGATCACGCCGTCATCATCCGTGTCGGCGTCCATCGGATCGCTGCCGAGGAACTCCTCCAGGTCGTCCGAGAGGCCGTCCATGTCGGCATCCGCAGGCTTGTCGTCCATGCCCGCGCCGAACGTAGGATCGGTCTCGCCGGTGTCGACGGTGCCATTTAGGTTTGCGTCTTCCGACCCGTCATTGACGCCACCGCGATCGGTGTCCGCCTTCACTGGGTTGGTCTTCTTCGCGCCCATGTCGCCATCGGCGCGGCAGCGGCCGAGGGTCTTGTCGGTCGCGGGATTGTCGCAGTTGAAGCCCTGCTCGGTGCCGTCGAACAAGCCGTCGTTGTCGCTGTCAGCGTCACGCCCATTCGGCAGGCCGTCGCCGTCAGAGTCGAGCTCTGGCGAGAACTCCGAGCCGTCGGGCGTACCGTCGTCGTCGGTGTCCCAGTCCATCGGATCCGTGCCGACCATCTCTTCGCCACTGTCCGAGATGTCGTCGCCGTCCGTGTCCTTGTCGCACATGCCGGGACCCGCCGCGCACTCGCACACGTGCTTGGTGGTCGAGCAGTCGGGCTTCATCGGATCTTTGCAATCCGCGCTCGTCACGCACTCCACACACGACTGCGGATCGCTCGAGATGTCGCACAGCGGCGTAGGCGGCATGCAGTCCATGTCCACGTCGCAAACGTTGACCGTCACGTCCGTGCTCTGCTGACCGGGCATGTCGAGATCGCTGTCGGTCGCCGTGTCTTCGCTGGTCGCGCCCTTTTCGCCACCTGCGCTGATCGTCGCTTGGTTCGCGATCTTGCCGCGCGTGTCTGTGTCCACCTTCACGCGGAAGCGCAGCTTGATCATCTCGTCGACATCGAGCCCGCCGCCTGTGCTGCTGCTGGCTGCATCGCCGATGCGCACGCGCACCGTGCGCGCTGCTGTGTCGTACTCGGCTTCGTCGTCGCCGACAGCGTCTGTCTTCGGGCCCATACCCGGACCGCTGACGATCTCGATCGAGCCCGGAACGTACGTCACGCCCATCGGCAACGGATCACTCACGACCGTTTGCACGGCGCGGTCCGAGCCATTGTTGACGACGTTGATCTCGTAGTCGACCTCATCGCCCGGACGCACGCTGCCCATGCCCAGCCCTTCCGGCGTCGCAGTCTTTTGCGTCGTCGAGAAGTTCGGCTTGAGCGTGGAGATCGAGGTCACCCAAGCTGCGAGCAGATACGTGTCGAGCGAAGTCGTTGCGTTCAGCGTCGCCGAGGTCTGCCCGGGCATGACGCGCATGCTTAGGTCGACGACGTCGAGGTCGATGCCGCTCATGCTGTTGGCTGCCCCCGTCAGCTGCGGCAAGTCGCCCATCACGCTGACCGGCATGCCCAAGTATGAACGCGTCGAGTTGAAGAAGTTGTCGCTGTCGTTCTGCGCGTCTTGCAGCGGCGTCCCGTTGAAGGTGATGCCGTCGCCGTTGATGCTGTCGTCGCCTTCGAAGGTGATGATGCCGAGCTTCGCGTCAAAGCCGCTGGCAGGCACGAGAAAGCCGTCGAGCATCACGGTGGCGTTGCGGCTCGGGGCCACCGAATCGAGGCCGTCGAACAGCGCAAGGTTGCGCTGCGGCTCGCTCGCGCGCTCGTAGAACACGACGATGTACCAGGCGACGTAGGGATACGGATTGCCGTTGAGGTCGCCGAGGGAGACCGAAGCGACCTCACTGACGCGGTACGGCCCGGTCGCTTGCGCGCTGACAAGGTCAGTCACATCGGCGGTGGCTTGGTACCAGTAGCGGCCGCTGTTCACGGGGTCGCCGGTCAAGCCAGCTTCGGCCACCGTCCACACCTGATCCGCGGTGACCAATGAGTTCACGCCCGCGCCTGGACGCTCGACGCGTGCGTTCGGGTTCGGCGAAGTGCTGTTCGCGTACGAGCCCCAGTACATACGGGCGTACGTAACCATCGCATCCATCGGCAGGTTCAGCTGCGCGGTGCTGCGTGCGGCTGTGCCAGCGATGTTCTCGTCTGCGCGTGCTTGCCCGTCCGCAGGGTCGTCCGAGCGGAAGTAGATGTCCGCAGCGACGAGGTTGCGATCCGGACAGTCGCCGATCGTGCCCACGACCGGCGCGGGTGTACCGGCTTCGCAAGCGTGCGCCAGCGTGTTGCCGAACAACACGAAGTCACCACGCTGATCGACTTGCTTGCGCAGTGTCGGGTTGGCAGCTGCTGGCTGCGGTGACAGCCAGCACAGGCATGCTGCGAGCAGGGCGAATGATCCTAAGGTGCTATTACGCATCGCTAACCTCACTCGCGCTTGCCTTCGAGAATGTGGAACTCGACGCGGCGGTTCTTCTGACGACCTGCCGACGTCTCGTTGCTGTCGATCGGCCGTTCTAGACCGATGCCAGCATCGAGCAAGCGGTGCTGCTCTACGCCGTGCTCGACCAGCCACTTGTTGACAGATCTCGCGCGCCGCTCGGACAGGCCCTTGTTGTAGCGCGCGCCACCAACGTTGTCCGTGTGACCTTCGATCAGCACGCGCTTGAGCTCGGTGTGCTCTTTCAAGATGCTCATCACCGCAGTCAGGATGCCGGTGCTCGAGCCCAGCAGCTCAGCGCTGTCGGTCTTGAACTCCACGCGCTCGGTGATCACGATCTGATCCTTCTCGATGCGCGCCGGCGGGCAGCCGTTCTTCGTGGGATCGGGGTTGGCAGGTCCAGGCACCGTCGGGCATGCGTCCTGCGGATCGAGGATGCCGTCGCCGTCGCTGTCGAGGATCGGGCAACCATTGCGGCCTTCGATGTCGCTCGGCACGCCGGGCACATCCGGGCAATCGTCTTCTTCGTCGACGATGCCGTCATTGTCGCGGTCGCCTGGGATCGGGCAGCCGTTCTTGCCTGGGTCGTTGCTCGCGACGCCTGGCACATCCGGACATGCATCGACGTCGTCGATGAAGCCATCGCCATCGCGGTCGCTCGGCGGGCAGCCGTGCTTCTTGGGATCTGCGTTCGGCACACCCGGTGTGTCGGGGCAAGCGTCGACTTCGTCGAAGATTTTATCGCCGTCGCGGTCTTCGTCGACGCTCGGCGACCACTCGAACATGCCCACGACGCGCAGCTCCGGCGTGCCGACGCCGCGAGTCAGACCCGGTCCCACGCCTACGCCGAAGCGGAAGTTACGCGGCCGGTAGTGCACGCCGAACAGCAGCTCGAACGGCGTGGTCTCTTTCAGGAACGCGCCGTTGTTCACCACCACAGTCGAGCCCCAGAGCTCGGGACCGATCAACAAGCTGTGGTTCACGAGCGACAAGCCCGCGGCCGCAGCGAACTGCACCTCGGTGCCAGTCGGTACGTCGGTGAGCACGACGTCCTGCGCGCGATAGTTCAACGCTGCGCGCACGGCGTACTGAAACACCGAGATGCGACCCGCGAGAGACAGATGCGGCGTCAGGCGAACCGCACCGTCGCCGGTGAAATACGTACGCTGGCCGCTCGGCACATAGACCTGAGCACCGATCGCGAGCGTCGCGGGGCCACCGTAGCGACCCACCAAGCGCAGGTCGGCGCCGATCCGGATGTCGCCCAGCGCCGTGCCGCTGTCGGCGGCAATCGTACGATCGAGATAGTCCACGCTCTGTCCGCGCGTGCTGAGCGCGACGGGCACGTTGAGCGCCAAGCGCACGCGGTCGGCGAGCACCAAGCTCGCGCCGATGTGACCATAGAACTGATCCTTCACGATCACCGCACGCTCGACGCCCTCTTCTGTGTAGAGTACGAGCGGCTTATTCGCGTAATCCAACACGAATCCGATCGAAGGCCGGGCCTTGCCGCGCAGATCGAGCGAGTCACCGACAAAAAAGTCGCTGCCGCGCTCAGACACGTCGAAGCGGTTGATGGAGAAGCCCTCGGTCTGTGCCTGTGCCCGGGTCGGCGCTATCGCGACGGTCGCCAACGCTGGCAGGAGGCAGAGACACAGCAACGCGACAAAAGACGACGTTTGTTTCATAACGGGTCTAGCCAGCGGGCTCCAGCAAGCCTTTAGGCGTTGGTACGTATGGGCCTACGATCAAAACGCACAAGGTGCGATGACCGGGTCAGCAGTATCAGAAGGCGACGCGATCGCCAATCAAGACCTGCGCTTCGATCGTAAGAAGTCTCGGTGCGTCCAAGGCCGGTAACGCTCTAGGCGACGTGCGTCACTTCAACCGTAGCCAACGCTTTTAATCCCGCCGCCGCTACTGCCGCCGCTGCCGCCTATGGCTGCCAAGATTGCGGACGACACGATTGTGACGACGCTTTCTACGTGCGGTACGCGCGATTTGCCATAAGGAAATTGCAACGATGCCGAGACTGACAGCTACGCCATATCTCGCATTGGGACGCGCATGCATGACGGCACAAGAGCTGCCTTTATCGAGGTAATCGCGAACTGTGCGCTCCGTATCCGGCGGAGCGAGCGGCGCGCTCTGACCCGCGGCGGACGTGCCGGCTGCGACCGCGCCCGTCCCCGCGACACCACTCGAACCCGAAGCGACGACACCCGCAACACCAGCGGTGCTGGCGTTGCTCGCCATGCCGGTCGCTGGTCCAGCAGGCACAGCTGGCGGCGCATCGATGACGCCGGCATCGCTGTCATCGCCGCCGAGCGGATCGGTATCCACGAAGCGTTCGCCGGGTGGAACCACTGTCACCGTCACGTGCATTTTGGTCGGAAAATACGCCGGGTTGCCCTGAACGAACCTGCCGTTTTCGTCTTTCACAACGACATTCACGCGGTCGACAGGTTTGGTCCAGTCGTAGACCTCGTACTGCCAAAAATTCCGAAAATACGCATCGCTCTCGTACACACCCGGTTTGGTGTAAGCCGGGGGATAAGGTTGGCACGTAAGAACGTCGGCGGCCTTCAAGCAGACGTTGCTGAGTGTCTTCAGGTCGCTCGGTTTCTCGAGCACTCGAACGCGCACGTGAATGCTGCCAGCCGCGTAGTCGATCGGCGCACGCCAGTTGGCCGGCGCCCCCTTCAGCGGTGCGACCGCATACTCCGAGCTCATCGTGTTGCTCGTCGCTGCGGTGAACGTCGCGTCGACGAGCACGAACTGCGCCTGCTCCGCGCGTGCATGGGTTGCGTCACCCAGCGCGATCAAACAGCAGAGCATCCCGAATACTCCGCGAACCTTCATGATGGCGAAGTCTCTCACGATGCGTCTCCTCGTAACGACTCAGCGGCAGAAGGAAATCGCTTGGGCCGATAACGCTGGTCTATAGACGATTCGCCGCACGGATGTACAGCCTCGTTGACGTGCAGCTGACAGCGTCGGCCGGCAGCCGATGCGACACCTTCGTCGATGGATGTCTCAAGCTCGACGGCAAGCGCTGCTCGCATTTCCAGCATCTTCTGGCTCAGCGCGGCTGCGCGTTGACCGAACAGGCCAGCGTCGCAGACGCTATGGGCGTTTTGGCTGTGGCACGACCGCTCGGAGCACGGCATTCCAGCGGCCGAGCTGGCGCTCCCGGCTGAAGCGCTCCAGGTAGCGTGCCCGCGCCGCACGGGCCAGACGGGCGCGCTGTGCGGCGTCGCGCGAAAGGCGCAAGAGACAGCCTGTGAGCTCGGTCAGGTTCTCGCGATGGAAGAGCAGGCCCGTCTCTTCGTCGACCACCTGCTCCCCGACGCCGTCGATGTCCGCGGCGATCACGCAGGTGCCGAGCGCCATGGCCTCCAGCACGACCAGCGGCGAAGCCTCCGCACGCGAGCCCAGCACCAGGAGATCCGCGGCGTAGATGCGCTCGTAGACGTCGCCAACCTGGCCGAGGAAACGCACGCGGCCGGCGAGCGGTGGGCGCTCGGCACGGGCCCGCAGCGCGCGCGCCCAGTCGGAGCTGCAGTCTCCCACGATGTCCAGCTGGATGTCGGCAGCCGACGGCGGCACGGCCTCGAGCGCGTTCAGCAGGACATCCTGCCCTTTCCGAGGGCTGACTTGGCCTACGCACAACACTTGGATGCGGTTGGGCGCGTAGCCGAGCCGGTGTCGAAGGTCGCTGCGCGCCTGCGCGAGCACCCAGGTCACCCGCTGCTCGTGCACGCAATTCGGAATGTAGAACGAGCCGGCAGCATCGAGGCCGGCCAGGCTGTCCCACTCTTTTTGCACGCGCTGCGAGACGTACACGCGATGCTCGTAGCTCCGCAGCGCCGCAAGCGCACCGCTCTTATCCAGCCGGCGCGGCTCATCGAAGTGGCGCGGCGACTCGTGCACCACGAGTAAGCGCGGCGTGTGTGTGTTGCGGTTGGCTGCGCTGAACAACGCGTGGGCGCCGAGTCCGTTCACGACCTCGAGCACAGCGACTTCGCGCGGACGCGTGGCGTGCAAGCGAGCCCTGCGCGCGTGCTCGAACAAAGCGCGCGGCGGCGCCTCTCCCACAAGCACGGAGCGTGCCGCTGTCAGCGGCGAGACAGGCTCCCACACACAGCGCTGAAGCCTGCGACCATCGACCTCGTCCGGCAGTTGCGTGGGCACCCAAGCGCGGATCCGCAGCTCGCTGCAGCGCTGCGACAGAGCGAGCGCGACGTCGAGCGCGGCCTGTGACACGCCTGTCGCGGCTCCCAAGGTGCGCGTGGTCAGGACCAACGGACCCAACGCCTGCACCTCTCTACCCTGGCTTTCGGCGATCGCTCTCACTGGTTCAACACACTACGGAACAGTTTATCGTGAGCTTCTACCCAATGCTGCACAGAAAACGTTTGCACGTGTGCGCGTAAGCGCAAGCGCTCTTCGAGCTTCTGTTCGAGCAAACGAAACAGCTCGGCCTTGTCGCGATAGATGTAGACACCTTCGGCGTCGCGGAACTCGGACACCATGCCCACGTCTGTGGAGATGATCGGTTTGCCAGAGAGCAGACCTTCTTGAAAGCAAAGGGGTCCGCCTTCGATGCTCGAGGTGATCAGCACGTAGTCGATCTGCTGGTAAAACGCTGGAATTTCAGCATCGCTGAGCTTTCCGTCCGTGCACACGAGCTCGACGTACGGCAGCGCGCTCACTGCATTCAAAAGCTCGTCGCCCTTGCGGCCGGTGTTGTAGCGACGCCCGATGAAGCCGAGGCGCAGCTTGGGCGTAAAGCGATCGAGCGGGATGCCGTGGTGGATGAGGTGCGCGTTCGGATTGCAATGTTCGCGGATGTAGTCGGCGTAGCGCGCGCTCGGCGCGACGCAGAAATTCACGCGCCTTGCGATCGCATCGAACTCGGCCTCTTCTTCCCCACCGCACTCACGGTGAGGAAAGAACGCACCCACCAACCGCGTACGGGGCTCGCGCCACAACAGCCGGCGCCGCAGCGGCGCTTTAGGCCGGCGGTACAGCTGGAAGTTCACGTAGTACGTGATGTCGAACTGCGAGACCGCTGAAGGTCGCCAGGGTGCCCCGTGCACGTAGGGCAAGTTATCGATGAGGTAGCCTGCGAGTCGCCGCAGGATCCATGCGTTGCCCGAGTGGACGACCTGAACGCGCATGCGTTCGGTCTGGTAGGCGCTGCGCTGCAAGGTGTCAAGTCAGGACGGGTTGCGTAATCGACCCAGCGCACGCAGCGACTGCGCGAGCTCGCCCTTGGGATCGAGCCACATCAGGAAGAGCGCGATCATGGCCAGGCCGACGGCGCCCGCGACGATCAGCTGGAGCAAGGCAGGCGCGGCCAAGCGCGCGAGCCCGCCCGCACACAAGAGCGCGCTGGCTGTGCCGCTGACAGCGGCAACGACCGTGATCAGGATCGGCCGCAGCAGCGCGCCCTGCGTAAGCCCTACGAGCTGCAGACCGTACTGCGCAGCGGGCAGATTGAGCACGCTGTAGGCGGTCACGGCCAACGCCACGCCGAGCACGCCGTACGCCTTGAACAGCGGGTACAAAACAAGCGCGAACACCAGCAGCTGAGCGATCTGCAGCTTAGCCCGCACGTCGGGCTTGCCGATCGCTAGAAACAGCGCGCCCGCGCTCGCACCAACCGCGCGCAAGAGGCCAAATAGCACGAGTGCATGCGTGAGCGGCACGATCGGCAGCCACTTTTCACCCAAGAGCGCGCGCGTAAACAGCTCGACCAGCGCCGCGATCAGCAGGCTGGTGGGCAAGGCCAAGAGCCAGGTCAAGCGCATGCTGCGCGCGAACAGCTCGGCCAAGCGCGCGCGGTCGCCGCGCACGGCTGCGAGCGCGGGGAACATCACGCTCGACAACACCTGCGTGATCACGAGCGCGGGCAAGCTCGCGAGCTGATAGGCCCAGTTGTAGAAAGCCAGGGCTTCGGCGCCGATCCACTTGCCGATCACGACGTTGTCGCCGTTCACCAGCACGAACAAGAGCACGCTCGAGGCCGACACCCAACGCCCGTACTTCAGCAGGTCGCGCGCGATGGCCCAGCGAAAGCGCAAGCGCGGACGCTCCGCGCACAACACATACGAGGCGATCACGCGCGCGACAGCCGAGGCGAGCTGCCCGGCCACTACGGCCCAAACGTTGTGCAGCACAAACGCGCTGGCCACGGTCGCGACCAGGCCTACCAACTGACCTGCCGTGTGAAAGAAGAAGTAGCGACGAAAGTCCAACGTGCGCTGAAACATCGCGACGCGGTTGTTGATTAAGCCTTCGACCGCGATGCCGAGCGCGAGCGCGCGCAGGATGTCTGCGACGCGCGGCTCTGCGAAGAACGCCGCGAACAGGTCCGCCGCGAGCGCGAGCACGAGCCCGAGTGACACGCCGCGCGCGAGCACCGCGACAAAGCCAGCGTCGAGCACCTCGTCGTCCAGCTCGGCGCGCTGGATCAACGCTTGCTCGAAGCCGGTCTCGGTGAGCGCGCGTGTGATCGTGAGCACGAGCGTCGCCATCGAGAACAAGCCCACCTCGGCGGGCGGGATCAAGCGCGCGACCACCACGAGCGAGATCAACGCGCAACCTTGCTGGACGGATTGGCGCAGGCCGGTCCACACGCTGCCGCGCACGATCGGAGATCCAGCTGGCTTGGGCGCGTTGCTCACTAGGGGGTGTCCCTGAATATTCGACCGAGCCATTTGCGTCGATTTTTCGTCGGATCGCTCGCGAAAAACGCAGGCATAGTGGTTCTATGTCGAGGCTTTTCGCGGGCGAGTCCGGCGGAAAAGCGGCGGGAAGGGCGATGTGTCGCAATATTTAGGGACACCCCCTAACTTGCCATCGTGCACGAGCAGGCCGGGTTATGTCGACAACGCGTCGCGCAGGTCGGCCACGAGATCGTCCGGATGCTCGAGCCCGACCGACAGCCGCAGCAGGCTCTCCGGGGTGAGTGTGTCCGGCCCTTCGATCGATGCGCGGTGCTCGATCAGCGACTCCACGCCGCCCAAGCTGGTCGCGCGTGTGATCAGCTGGAGGCGCTCGGTCACGGCAAACGCTTCGGCGCGACCGCCTTGAACGCAAAACGAGAGCACCGCACCGAACCCATGCTGCATTTGGGTGCGCGCGAGCGCGTGGCCCGGATGCGTGGGCAAGCCGGGATAGAACACTTGGGCAACCGCAGGATGTTGTGCGAGAAATTCGGCGACCACGCGCGTGTGCTCGGCTTGCGCGCGCACGCGAAACGCCAAGGTCGCGATGCTGCGACGCACGAGCCAACAATCAAAGGGCGCGGGCACGGCGCCCGAGGTGACTTGGTAGTGGTAGAGCTGCTCCAACAACGCTTTGTTGTCGCGCACGATCAACGCGCCGCCGAGCACGTCGCTGTGCCCACCAAAGAACTTCGAGCTGGAATGCATGACGAGATCTGCGCCGAGCGCAAACGGACGCTGCAAGACCGGTGTCGCAAACGTGTTGTCGCAGCACACGAGCGCGCCGTGACGACGCGCGAGCTCGCTCACCGCTGCGATGTCGGTGATCAGCAGCGTGGGATTGGATGGCGTCTCGATCCACACCAGCTTGGTGTGCGGCGTAAACGCCTGCGCGACCGCCGCGAGATCGGTCGTGTCGACGAACGTGCTCGTCACTCCCCAGCGCGACATCAGCTCGCGCAGCTGCTTGATCGTGCCGTGGTAACACTGCCGCGGCGCGATCACGTGATCGCCGGATTTAAGCAGGCTGAACACCGCGAGCGAGGCTGCGCTGCCCGAGGCGAAGCTGAGCGCGCCGGTGCCCCCTTCGAGCCCTGCTAGACACGCTTCCAAGCTCTGGCGCGCCGGATTTCCTGCACGAGCGTAAGAAAAGCCGCTCGGATAGCTACCATCTGCGGCGCGCTCGAACGTCGTGGATAAGGGAATTCCCGGCGCGACCGCACCGGTGGCAGAATCGGTTTCTCGTCCGAGGTGGACGGATAACGTTTCCAGATGCATGACGTTCCTCGATGGGGATAGCGACTCACGTGTACCATACGCGTGCGCGGATCTGTGCTACCGAGACGTGCGGGCCGGCCGCACAGCACCCTTCTCGGTGCTATGGTGCGCGCCCCACAAGAGGAGTGAGGAGTGACGTCCAAGCAGTCTGCGGAACCACACGGCACCTATCTCGTGCTGGGCTTGTTGATCGCCGCTGGCGCAGTCATGTTCCTCTGGCTCGCTCCGCGGAACCAGGAGACCGATCCTGAGGCGGAGACGGGCGAGACGGCTGACCGCGAGTTTGCAGCGAACGAGCCTGCACCCAAGCCAGCGGCTGCTGTCGCGCCGGCTGCGCCTGTTGCCAAAGAGCCTGCACAGCCAGCCCCGGCTGCGCTGCCGGCGCAACCGAGCGTGCAAGTAGCGCCAACGGATCTGTTCGCTGAGCCGTTG